>Ga0208634_100272_pt1 | contig 20247 bp, 14 predicted proteins | sample LakWasMe81_HOW10_2_FD_183907 | JGI IMG/M metagenome (GOLD analysis project Ga0208634, IMG submission 183907) | Freshwater sediment methanotrophic microbial communities from Lake Washington under simulated oxygen tension - Sediment Metagenome... | ecosystem: Environmental > Aquatic > Freshwater >... | reverse complement strand
TGGCCTCGTTGCAGCAGCTGGCGGCGCTGCCGGGCGACACGCGGGTTTGCTGCGCGCATGAATACACCTTGTCTAATCTGCGCTTTGCGCGGACCATAGAGCCCGCCAACCAGGCCCTGCAGCAGTACCAGGCCTGGTGCGAGGCGCAGCGTGCGGCCGGCCTGCCCACCCTGCCCTCCAGCCTGGCACGCGAACTTGAGATCAACCCGTTCCTGCGTTGCACGGCCGCCGACGTGATCGCGTCGGCGATGCAGTGGCGCAGCGAACACCAGCAGGTCCCCATCGCCGCCGACGGTTCGCCGCTCGCGGTATTCGCCAGCTTGCGGCAATGGAAGAACGACTATCGATGAGCATGCGTTTGAGCCCTCCCAGGCAAGTCCTGACCCTCGCGAGCCTGGCGGCCGCCCTGCTGCTGGGCGCCTGCGCCACCACCGCCCCCGATGCGGGCCCGCCGCCCGCCGCCGCGCCGCTCGAACGCGAGGCCGCGGCCCCGCCACCCAAGACCACCGACACCGCGCAGCAGGGCTTCCGCCAGGCCGAGAGCGAATCGATGGCCCTGCTGGAGGACAGCCTCAACCCCGGCGCCAAGATCGACCTCAACGACGCCGCCGCCCAGGCCGACCTGTGGGCGCGCATCCGCCGCGGCTTTGCCATGCCCGAGCTCGACAACGAGGGCGTGCGCCGCGCCGAGGCCTGGTACAGCGCCCGCCCGGACTATGTGCAGCGCATGACCGAGCGCGGCAGCCGCTATCTGTTCCACATCGTCGAGGAAGTTGAAAAGCGCGGCATGCCCACCGAGCTGGCCCTGCTGCCCTTCGTCGAAAGCGCCTTCGTCACCGACGCCACCTCGCGCGTCAAGGCCTCCGGCATGTGGCAGTTCATGCCCGCCACCGGCCGCGATTTCGCGCTCAAGCAGAACGTCTTCCGCGACGACCGGCGCGACGTGCTGGCCTCCACGCGCGCCGCGCTCGACTATCTCGGCCGCCTCGGCAAGATGTTCGATGGCGACTGGCAGCTGGCGCTGGCCGCCTACAACTGGGGCCAGGGCAATGTGAGCAAGGCGATCGCGCGCAACCTGAAGGCCGGCCTGCCGACCGACTACGACAGCATCAAGATGCCGGACGAGACGCGCTACTACCTGCCCAAGCTGCAGGCGGTGAAGAACATCGTGCTGCGCCCGGACGCCTATGCCCTGAGCCTGCCGCCGGTGGCCAACCACCCCTACTTCCTGTCGGTGAAGATCGAGCGCGACATGGACGTGGCCCTGGCCGCCAATCTGGCCGGCATGAGCGAGGAGCATTTCCGCCAGTTCAATCCGCAGATGAACCAGCCGGTGATCCTGGCCAAGGCCGGCGGCGAGGCCGGGGGCCAGGTCTTGCTGCCCTACGACAACGCCGCCGTCTTCATCGGCCAGCTGGCCGCGCACCAGGCCGTCAACCGCGGCCCGCTGGCGAGCTGGACCGCCTGGGTGGTGCCCAAGACCATGAAGCCGGCCGAGGCGGCCAAGCAGCTGGGCATGAGCGAGGCGCAGCTGCGCGAGCTCAACAAGATCCCGGCGCGCATGCTGGTCAAGCAGGGCTCGACCCTGCTGGTGCCGCGCACCGCGCACCGCGACCAGGATGTCTCCGAGCATCTGGCCGACAACGCCAGCATGAGCCTGGCGCCCGATGTGCCGCCGCTGCGGCGCGTCGCGCTGAAGGCCGGCAAGGGCGAGACCGTGGCCTCGGTGGCCAAGCGCTGGCGCGTCAGCGCCGGCCAGGTGGCGCAGTGGAACAAGGTGGGCGTGAAGGCGAGCTTCAAGCCCGGCCAGCCGCTGGTGATCTACACCGCCCAGGCCGAGCCGCCCCCCACGCGCGTGGCGCAGGCCGGCAAGCCCGCGCCCAGGCCCGCCAGCAAGCCGGCGGCCCGCGTGGGCGGCCGCACCGTCACCGCCATGAACAACAGCGCGCCGGTGCTGTCGCGTCAGCTCACGCAGCGCCGCTGAAGAACAGCGCGATGCTGAAGCCCATGCCGACGAACCAGGTGATCGAGCGCGCCGAGGCCTTGTCGCTCACATAGAGCGCGATGTAGACGACGCGGGCAGCGATGAAGCCCAGCGCCAGCAGGTCCACGCGCTCCTGCGGCGCATGCATCTGCTGCGCCGCCAGCACGCCGGCAATGAACAGCGGCAGGGCCTCGAAGCTGTTGGACTGCGCCGCATTGGCGCGCGCCTGCCGGCCGGTGAGCTGGGCCAGCCAGGCACGCGGCTGGTGGTTGTCATAGCCGCCGGCGCTGCGCCGCTTGCCGATGCCGGGCGACTTGGCGATGCCGGCACAGACGATGGGCAGCAGGGCCGCGATGATGATGCAGTAGTTGGCAAAGGTCATGAGACAAGAGGCCCCGCGGGTTCAACGTCGATCCACCAGGGCATGCGCGATGGTGCCCAGGTCCACATACTCGAGTTCGCTGCCCACCGGCACGCCGCGCGCCAGCCGGGTGGAACGCAGGCCGCGCGCGCGCAGCACCTCGCCCACCACATGGGCGGTGGCCTCGCCCTCGGCGGTGAAGCTGGTGGCGAGGATGACCTCCTCCACCAGGCCGTCGGACGCCCGCTCCAGCAGCTCGGCCACGCCGATGTCCTTGGTGCTGATGCCGTCCAATGGGCTGACGCGCCCCTGCAGCACGAAGTAATAGCCGCGGTAGGAGCCGGTGCGCTCCAGCGCCGCCTGGTCGGCCGGCGTTTCCACCACGCACAGCAGCTTGGCATCGCGCGTGGCATCCAGGCAGACCGGGCACAGCGCCGCCTCGCTGAAGGTATGGCAGCGCTGGCAATGCTGCACCTGCTGGGCCGCCGCGGCGAGCGCGGCAGACAGGCGCTGCGCACCCTCGCGGTCATGCTGCAGCAGGTGGTAGGCCATGCGCTGCGCCGACTTCTGGCCCACGCCGGGCAGGCGCCGCAGCGCCTCGATCAGTTGCTCAAGCGCGCTCAACGGCCGCTCAGAACGGGAACTTCATGCCGGGAGGCAGCGGCATGCCGGCCGTCAGCTTGCCCATCTTTTCCTGGCTCACCGCCTCGGCACGGCGCAGGCCGTCGTTGAAGGCGGCGGCCACCAGGTCCTCCAGCATGTCCTTGTCGTCCGCCAGCAGGCTGGGGTCGATGCTGACGCGCTTGACGTCGTGCTTGCAGGTCATCGTGACCTTCACCAGGCCGGCGCCCGACTGGCCCTCGACCTCGATGGTGCCGAGCTCGTCCTGCGCCTTCTTCAGGTTGTCCTGCATCGCCTGGGCCTGCTTCATCAGACCGGCCAGTTGACCCTTCATCATGGTGTGTTCTCCGTATGGTTCAGTGTGGTTTGATGGACCCGGGCACGATGCGTGCCGTCCGGAACTGCGTCAGCAGTTGCTGGACGAAGGGGTCCTCGAGAATGATTTGCTCGGCGCGGCGCTGACGCGCACGCACCTCGGTGGCGTCGCGCAGCGCGGGCGAGTCCTGGGCCAGGCCGGGCTCCAGCTCGATCACGGCGGCGGCCTGCAGATGCGCGGCGAGCGCGGCCTCCAGCTTGTCCTTCAAGGCCGGCTGGCGCAACGACTCGCGCTCCACGCGCAAGCGCCAGACCTGCGGCTGGGCCTGCGCGTCGATGCCGACGCATTCGGCCTGCATGCCCAGTTCGCGCACCAGGGCGGTGACGCCGAGTTGCCGGATCAGGCCGGCCCAGCGCTCGCCCAGGGAGGTGGGCACGAGCGGAATCTCGGCCCCGGCGGTGGAGGCATAGCCGCCCTCGCCGCCGGGCGCAGCGGCAGCGCCCACGCTATCGCTAGGCATATCGCCGACATCCAACGAGGCCTCCGCCAGCGCCACACCGTCGTCATCGGCGGGCGGCACATCCAGCCAGGGCGGCGGCTCGTCGCCGAGCTCGGGCTCGGGCGCACGCTCCACCGGCTTGGGGCGCAGGCGCGCGCTCATGGGGCTGTCGGCGCTGGGGCGCTCGCGGCTCGCCTGCACCGGCGCGGGGGCCGGAGCCGGCGGCGCGGGCTCGCTGGCCACCGTGGCCACCGGCTTCACGGCCATGCTGGGCGCCGCGGTGCGCAGCAGCGGCGCGGCGGCGGCAGGCGCGGCCGACGCCACGGGGGCAGGTCGTGCCAGCGGCTTGGCCGCCGGTGCTACGCCGCGTTCCCCGCCCGCCGCGGCGGGGCGAAAGCTGAGCATGCGCAACAGCACCATCACCAGGCCGGCGTAGTCGTCCGGCGCCAGCGAGAGTTCGGCGCGGCCGTGCAGGGCCATGCTGTACATCACCTGCACCTCGTCGGCGGGCAGCAGGGCCGCCAGGCGCTGCGCCTCGGCGGTCTCGGGGTCCTGCTCGTCCAGCGCGCCCGGTGCGGCCTGGGCCACCGCCATCTGCTGCAGAGTGCTGGCCAGGTCTTCCAGCGTCCCCGCGGCCGACAGGCCCAGGTTGCGCAGGCCATCGGCCTGGGCCACCACGGCCGGGCCGTCGCTGGCAATGAGGGCATCGAGGATGGCGATCACATGGCCGCGATCCACCGTGCCCAGCATCTGGCGCACGCCGGCCTCCTGCAGCTGGCCGGCGCCAAAGGCGATCGCCTGGTCGGTGAGCGAGAGCGCATCGCGCATCGAGCCGCGCGCGGCGCGCGCGAGCAGGCGCAGCGCGCCGGGCTCGGCCGGCACCTGCTCGGCCTGCAGCACCTGGGTCAGGTGCGAGAGCACGTTCTGCGGCGCCATCGGGCGCAGATTGAACTGCAGGCAGCGCGACAGCACCGTCACCGGCACCTTCTGCGGGTCGGTGGTGGCAAGCACGAACTTGAGGTAGTCGGGCGGCTCCTCCAGCGTCTTCAGCATGGCGTTGAAGGCGGTGTTGGAGAGCATGTGCACTTCGTCGATCATGTAGACCTTGAAGCGCCCCACCACCGGCTTGTAGACCGATTGGTCCAGCAGCTGCGAGATCTCCTCGACTCCGCGGTTGGAGGCCGCGTCGAGCTCCACATAGTCCACGAAGCGGCCGGCATCGATGTCGCGGCAGGCGTCGCAGACGCCGCAGGGCGTGGCGGTGATGGTGCCATTGCCGTCCGGGCCGGTGCAGTTCAGGCTCTTGGCGAGGATGCGCGAGACCGTGGTCTTGCCCACGCCACGCGTGCCGGTGAACAGATAGGCATGGTGCAGGCGCTGCTGGGTGAGTGCATTGGCCAGGGCCTGCACCACATGCTCCTGGCCCACCAGCTCTTCGAAGCTGTGGGGGCGATATTTGCGCGCGAGGACCTGGTAACTCATGGCCGGCATTCTATGGGCGCTTGCCCCGTCGCCCCAGCGGCGTCGGCCAAGGCAGGGTGAACGATAATGCCACCCCATGAGCACGCATGCCCCCTCCTCCCCGGACACCCTGAGCTACGAGCAAGCCGGGGTCAACTACGACCTGATCGACCCCCTCAAGGTGAGCGCCCAGCGCGCTGCCGCCGCCACCGCCGTCCATATGGGCGCGCATGGTTTCAGCGAGGTCAAGGCCTCGCGCGGCGAATCCGCCTATGTGCTGGACGTGGGGCCCTTCTACCTCGCCTCCATCGTCGAATGCCTGGGTTCCAAGACCCTGGTGGCCGACGAGATGAACAAGCTCACCGGCAAGAACTATTACGACGGCATCGCCCAGGACACCATCGCGATGGCGGTGAACGACCTCATCACGGTGGGCGCCACGCCGCTGGTGGTGCAGGCCTACTGGGCCGCCGGCGGCTCCGACTGGTTCGGCAATGCCGAGCGCGCCCAGACCCTGGTGGCCGGCTGGAAGAAGGCTTGCGACATCTGCCAGGTTTCCTGGGGCGGCGGCGAGACCCCGGCGCTGGCCGGCATCGTCGAGGAGGGCCGCATCGACCTGGCGGCCTCCTGCACCGGCATCATCAATCCCAAGAGCCGCCTCTCGGTGGGCGACGCCATCGTGCTGCTGGCCTCCAGTGGCATCCATGCCAACGGCCTGTCGCTCGCGCGCAAGCTGGTGGAGCGCCTGCCTCAGGGCTACCTCACCGAGGTGGAGCCCGGCCTCAGCTACGGCGAGGCGCTGCTGGCACCCACGGTGCTGTACTCGCCCGTCACCGAGGCGCTCTTCAAGGCCGGCATCCAGCCGCATTACTGCGCCAACATCACCGGCCATGGCTGGCGCAAGCTGCTGCGCCACCCGGCCCAGTTCACGTACCGCATCCACACCGTGCCGCCGGTGACGCCGGTGCTGAAGTTCATGCAGGAACACGCCAAGCAGGACGACCGCGAGGCCTACTCGACGCTGAACATGGGGGCAGGTTTTGCCATCTTCGTTCGTCCCGAGGACGCCGAGCGCACCGTGGCCGTGGCCAAGGCCTGCGGCATCGAGGCCTGGGTAGCGGGCGCGCTGGAGGCGGGCCCCAAGCAGCTGCTGATCGAGCCGCTCAACATCCGCTTCAGCGACGACGACCTGCAGCTTCGCTGAGGGCCGCGCAATCCTCGCTTACAATCCGCGCTGACGGGCCTCCTCGCATGGAAGCGCGGCCAACCGGGTCAGGTGGGGAACCAAGCAGCCCTAGTCGTTGTGACCAGTGCCGGGGGTAAGGCTCGTCAACCCCCCCTCTTTTTTCTGATCGGCGTTCTCAGCTCGCCTGCTTGAACGCCATCACCGCCTGGTTGCGCAGTGTGCGCAGCAGCGACAGCTCCTTCTCCCCCAGATCGATGCCACCCGGCGTGGCCTTGTCGGCATAGATCATCGCGAAGGGCGCGCCCTTCATGGCCATCGGCAGGATCAGGAAGCTGGGGGCCTTGGGCGCCCCCATGAACCAGGCCGGCAGGCGCTCGGCAATCTTGGCCACGGTGGCGTCGGCAATCAAGGTGTCGACCCCCTTCTGGCAGACCGCGGCAAACAGATCGACATGCGCCCCGGGCGCATGCCGCAGCGGCACACGGAACAGCGGCGCCACCAGTTCCACGCCCTCGCCCAGGCCAAAGCGCCCGGTGAGCGTCTCGGTCTTGGGGTCGCGCAGGCAGAACACCACGCGCCGGAAACCCAGGCCGCGGTAAATCGTCTCCAGGATCATGCGCAACACTTCGTTGAGCTTGAAGTTCTCCACCATCGCGTTGGTGATGTCCTGGATGCCCGCGGCCAGGGTCTCGGACGCCTGCTCCAGCGAGACCTGGCGCTCGTCCAGCACCATGGTGGGCTCGTACATCACGGTGGTGGCGTGCAGCTCGTGCGGCGACAGGCTGTCGCCCGGCGCGGGCGTCAGCGGTGCCAGCAGGCGCTGGCCGGGCGAGCTCTTGGGTAGGCGGATCTCCATCGCCTCGGCCATCTGCGAGAGGTTGCGGCGCGCCAGGTCGGCGGCGGTATCGAAGTCCTGCGCGGAAATGCCCAGCGCGCGCGAGTAGCGCTGCGCCATCGCCTTGACCTTGGCATGGGCCTCGCTGGGATCGGAATGCAGGATCACGTCGGCCACGTCGTTGGCGGCACGCGCCAGCCAGCGCTGGCGCTCGGCCGGCGCATCCACCGCCCGGTTCGGCGCCTCGCCGTCGGGGCGGCGCATGGCGCGTTGCAACTGCTCGGGCAGACCCCATTGCCGCGCCACGCCCAGACCCATCTGCTCGTAGCTCAGGCCCAGCACCTGGGCCGATGCGGCGGCCTCGCTGAGCGGGGCCGCGGCGCCCTCGCGGCGCTCCGGCCGGGTGATGCGGCGCACCTGCTCCGCTTCCTCGGGAAAGTAGAACTCGGTCAGCAAGCGCCCCAGGTTCTGCAGCATGGCGGAGAGGAAGGCCTCCTCGTTCTCGCGCGTGGCGCTGCAGAGTTCGCGCGCCAGCGAGCCCGCCATCAGCGAGCGCAGAAACTCCACGCGCAGCTGCTGCGCATGGGCCTTGTTCTCCATGCGTTCGAGCAGGATCAGCGACATGGCCAGATTGCGTATGCCGGCAAAGCCGATCAGGGCCGCGGCGCGCGACACGGTGGTGATGCCGCCGCCCCCGGCATGGCTGAACTGGGCCGTGTTCACCAGACGCAGCAGCTTGTGGGTGAGCGCCACGTCCTTGAGGATTTCATTCGAAATGCTGGCCAGGCTCTCGTTCTCCGATTGCGTGAGCCGCTGGATGCGGCCCATCGCGTCGGACATGGCCGGGAAGTCGGTCTTGTGCCGCATGCGGCGCAGCAGGAATTCCAGCGTCGCGTTCTCGGTGGCATCCACCGGCTCGGCCTGCACCGTCGGGTGCAGCCATTCGGCCAGCGCGTCGTGGAACTCGCGCGCGGTGTGCCAGCGCTGCGCGGGGTCGCGCGCCAGGCCGCGCTGGATGGTGGCGCGCAGCTTGTCGTCCACATCGGTGCCGAGGCCATGGGGCAGCAGCAGATCCTGCTCGATGACGCGGCGCACCGCCGCCCAGGGGTCGGGGTGGTAGTTGAGGCGCTGGCCCGAAAGCATCTCGGCCAGCATCACGGCGGACGCAAACACGTCCATCTGCGGGCTGGGCGCCAGGCCCTTGGCCGCCTCGGGCGAGATATAGCCGGGCGTACCCACCACGCGCTGCGGCCGCCCGGCGTCCGAAATCCAGGCGGCGATGCCGAAGTCCATCACGCGGGCGCGCCCCTTGGCGTCGATCATGATGTTGGAGGGCTTCAGGTCACGGTGCACCACGCCGGCGGCGTGCGCGGCACCCAGCCCGTCGAGCACGCCCAGCATCAGCTCTACGGCATCGCGGGCACGCCCATAGGGGCCCGCGCGCAGCTTGTCGGCCAGCGTGCCGCCGCTCACATACTCGAACACCATATAGGCCTGGCCGTCCTGCATATCGGCCTCGAACACCGGCACGATATTCGGATGGGTGAGCCGCGCCACGGCGCGCGCCTCGTGCAGCCAGGCGTCGACGCTGCTGGGCTCGGCGCCCTTGTGCAGCACCTTCAGCGCCACCTCGCGGTCCAGCCGCGGGTCATGGGCCAGCCACACGGTGGCCTGCGCGCCAACGCCTAGCTGTTTGATCGGACGGAACCGCCCCATGGCCGCGGGCGGCTGCGAGACGGGAGGCAGAGACGACATGGTGGACCTTTGAACTCTGGCCTGACGCAGGCTGCTGAACGACGAACTCAGGAAGTCTCCTCGGGAGGTTTGCCGCCCAGTTTCGCTCTGAGCGTCGAGGCCTTGGCTAGCGGGGCGGCACCGTCGCGCGGCGCCATCGATTCTGCATCGCCATCGAGCGTGCCGGGCTCGGTGGGCAGCGGCGCACTGAAACTGGCCTCGGCGATGGCCACTCCGGCCGACCGGAACGGGGCATCGCCGTCCTGCCGTGCCTGCTCGGGATGCAGGGCCTGCAACACATCGCGCAGCCCCAGGCCCAGCACGCGCGCGTAGCGCCGCGTCGCCAGCTCGATGGCCGGCTGGCGCTTGGCCTCGGGCAGCAGTTGCGCGTCGATCAGCTCGTTGGCCAGGCTGCAGGTCAGGCGCAGCAGTTCGGCATCGCCCTCGGCGCTGCGCACCGGCGCATCGGGCGCCTGGCGATGCATCATGTGCATCACCTCTTCGCCCAGCGCCCAGTAGCGCGCCACCGCCAGGGCCAGCGCATTCAGGTCGCAGCCCAGCACCGCGTAGGCGGCGGCGACCTCGCTCATGCCCTGCGGATTGGGGTTGTCTTCGGTGGCCTCGCCCGGCTGCATGAGCTGGCGGATCTGCTGCGCATCGTCGGCAAAGTGGTACTGCAGCAGCAGGCGGCCGAGGTTCTGCAGCACCGTGATGAGGTAGACCACCTCGCCGTCATAGCCGGCCGGACGCAGCGCCTGGGCCACCATGCCGGCCCGATGCACCCGCGTCATCAGGCTGCGCAGCAGCGCCGCCTGCACCTCGCCGAGCGGCCCCGGCCAGGGCTTGAGCGAGCGCGCCGCCTGCTGCAGGCCGTTCAGCCCCAGCATGGCGATGGCGCGCTGCATGTTCAGCACCGTGCCGCCGCTGGTAACGCCCTGCTGCTTGAGCGCGTTGTTGACGCGGCGCAGCAGTTCCAGGCTCAGGCCCATGTCCTGCAGCACCAGGCTGGAGAGCTCGCTGGCATGCTGGCCCTCCAGCGAGGAGGACTGGCCGATGCGGTGCAGCTTGCCCGAGCTGGCCGGCAGATGGCCGATGCGCTGCAGCTTGTCCATCAGCAGCGCGATCGGCCCGCCCTGGTCGTAGGCGGCGGCGGTGCGCCAGCCGTCCAGCGCGCGCAAAAAGCTGCGCGCCAGGTGGTAGCGCTGGCGCGCCTGGCGGTCGGTGGCGCGGTTGGCGATGGCGCGCAGCGGCTCGGGGATCGGATGCGGCGTCTCCCAGCCCAGGCGCACCAGCTCCTTGCCCAGCGGCTGCATCTGCTGCACCGCGGCCTGCAGGTCCTGCTGCTCCAGCACCGCGCGGCCGCTCAGCAGGCGGTGCAGGAGCAGGCCGACGCACAGCACATCCTCCTCGGCCGACTCGCGCACCGCGCGGCGCGTGACGGTGTTGAAGTCCACGCCGGCGGGGAACACCTCCTGCGCCAATTCCAGGCCGAGCAGGCGCACCTTGTTGGCGGCGTCGATCACCAGATAGGCACACTGCATATCGCGGTGCGCATGGCCGGCCTCGTGCGCGAAGGCCAGGCCCTCGAGCAGCTGGCAGACCCAGTCGGCGGCCTCCAGCGGCGTGGGCGCTGGCTGGCGCGCCAGGCGCTCGTCCAGGGTTTCGCCCAGCGCGCGGTCGTAGGCCACGAAGGGCCATTGCTCGACCCGCCCGACCTCGATCACATGGGCCAGGTTCGGGTGCTGCACGCGCGCGCCAGCATGGGCGGTCTTGAGCCAATGGGCCATCGCCGCCTCGCTATTGGGCGCCTGGCGCGGCATCGCCAGCAGCATCTCCTGGTCGTGGCGCGAGTCGAACACCAGCCACAGCATGCTGCGCGTGCTCTTGTTGAGCAGGGCGCGCAGCTCGAAGCGCCCGAAGCGGCGCATCGGCGCGGCCGAGGGGGCGGCTGGGGTGGTAGCGGTTGGTGCGGGCTGGGCGTCGGACACGGCGGGGCTGGCCCTCCACGGCCAGTTTCATTTGTAAGCATTTGACCCAAAACAGCCCGCCTGCGGTAGCGGGAACTGGCGGGTTTTGTCGTTCTTTTCGCGACCGGCCTCAGTTGCTGAGCTGCGCCCAGACCTTGTCCAGGCGCTTCACGCTGACCGGTTGGGGGGTGCGTAGTTCCTGGGCAAACAGGCTGATGCGCAACTCCTCCAGCTGCCAGCGGAAGTCCACCAGGCGCGCATCCTGCGTGCCCTTGAGCTCGGCCACGCGGCGCAGATAGCGCTGCTCCAGCGGGCGCAACTCGGCCAGGCGCTGGGCATCGCGGGCCGGGTCGGCACGCAGCTTGTCCAGGCGCGCGGTGATGCCCTTGAGGTAGCGCGGCAGATGCTGGGCCTGGGCCCAGGGGGTCAGCGCCACGAACTGCTTGGGCATCAGGCGCTGCAGCTGCGCGGCGATATCGTCGGCCACCTCCTTGGGCGCGCGCGCATCCTTGAGCTTGCGCGTGGCGGCCTGGTACTCGATCAATATCACCCCGGTCAGGCGCGCCACCTCCTGCGCGATCAGGTTCAGGCGCGTGCGCCCCTCTTCCAGCCGCTGCTTGAAGGCGAACTCGTCCGCCGGCAGCGGCTCGGCCAGGAAGGCGCGGTCCACCGCCACGCCGATGATCTGGTCGCGCAGCTCCTCGGCCGTGCCCAGGCCCATGTAGAACACCGACATCTTCTGCAGATCGGGGATGTTCTTCTCCAGGTACTTGAGCGGCTCCTTGAGCTGCAGGGCCACCAGCCGGCGCAGACCCAGGCGGTGCTTGGCGGCGGCCACCTCGGGCTCGTCGAAGACCTCGATCTCCACCTGCGTGCCGCGGTCGATCAGGGCCGGGAAGCCGATCAGGGTCTGCGCACCGCGCTGGATTTCCATCAGCTCGGGCAGCTCGCCAAAGGTCCAGGCGGTGTAGGCCTGGCTGGCCTGGGTGGCCTCGCGCGCCTTGGGCTTCTGAAGCACTTCGGCGCGCACGCCGCCCGGGGCGAGCGGCGCCGGTGCGGGCGCCGCCGGCGGCGTGGCCAGCTTGAGCTGGGCCAGGGCCTGGAAGGCCGAGCGCGCCTGCGCGCCCAACTCGGCCTTGAGCGCCGCGAGATTGCGGCCCATGCCCAGCTGGCGGCCATGCTCGTCCACCACGCGATAGTTCATGAACAGATGCGGCTGCAGCTGCTCAAGCTTGAAGTCATTGCGCTGCACGGCGATCTGGCTGCGCTCCTTCACCGCCTTCAGCAGCACCTCGACCAGGCTGCCCTGGGCAAAGGGGTTGAGCTCGATAAACTCGGCCACGAAGTCGGGCAGCGGCACCAGGCGGGCGCGCGGCTTCTGGTGCAGGCTCTTCAGCAGGGCCATGATCTTGGCCTCCAGCATGCCCGGCACCAGCCATTCGCAGCGCTCCTCGCTGACCTGGTTGAGCGCATAGATGGGCACGCTGACGGTCAGGCCGTCGCGCTGGTCGCCCGGCTCGTGCAGATAGCTGGCCGTGCAATCGACCCCGCCCAGGCGGATCGTCTTGGGGAAGGCATTGCTGGTGATGCCGGCCGCCTCATGGCGCATCAGCTCGTCGCGGCTGAGGTGCAGCAGGCGCGGATTGGCGCGGCTGGCTTCGCGGACCCACTTCTCAAGCGTGGCGCCCGAGCAGACCTCGCGCGGCAGCTGCTGGTCGTAATAGTTGTAGATCAGCTCGTCGTCCACCAGCACGTCCTGGCGGCGCGACTTGTGCTCCAGCTCCTCGACCTTGGCGATCTGCTTCTGGTTGTGCGCCAGGAAGGGCAGGCGGCGCATCATGTCGTCAGGCAACTCGCCATTCACCAGCGCCTCGCGGATGAAGATCTCGCGCGCCGCCGGCAGGTCGACGCGGCCGAAGTTCACGCGACGGTTGTTGTAGATGACGATGCCGTAGAGCGTGGCGCGCTCCAGCGCGATGACCTCGGCGGCCTTCTTCTCCCAATGCGGCTCCAGCAGCTGGGTCTTGAGCAGATGGCCGGCCAGCGGCGCGATCCACTGCACATCGATGTTCGCGATGCCGCGGCCGAACAGGCGCGTGGTGTCCACCAGCTCGGCGGCGATGATCCAGCGCCCCGGCTTCTTGCTCAGGTGCGCACCGGGGTGGCGCCAGAACTTGATGCCGCGCGCACCCAGGTACCAATCGTCCTCGTCGCTCTTGCAGCCGATATTGCCCAGGAGGCCGGCCAGCATCGAGAGATGCACCTGCTCGTAGGTGGCCGCGCTGCCGTTGAGGCGCCAGCCATGCTCGGCCACCACGGTGTGCAGCTGCGAGTAGATGTCGCGCCATTCGCGCACGCGGCGCGGTGAGACGAAGTTGTCGCGCAGCAGTTGCTCGTGGCGGCGGTTGCTGAGCTTGTGCTCGCGCGGAACCGCTGGGCCGCCCCGAGGTTCGGCAGCCCCCTTGGGGGGTGGAGTCCGCGAAGCGGAATCCTGGGGGCCCACAGGTCCTCCGCCCCGGCTTTCTTCCAGCCATTTCCAGAGCTTGAGATAGCCCATGAACTCCGAGCGCTCGTCGTCGAACTTCTTGTGCTTCTCGTCGGCCTGCTGCTGTTGCTCCATCGGCCGGTCGCGCACATCCTGGCCCGACAGCGCGCTGGCGATGATGAGCACCTCGGCCAGCGCCTCGCGGCTCTTGGCCTCCAGAATCATGCGGCCCACACGCGGGTCCAGCGGCAGCTTGGAGAGCTCGCGGCCGATGGTCGTGAGCTCGTTGCCCTCGTCCACCGCGCCCAGCTCGGCCAGCAGCTGGTAGCCGTCGGCGATCGCCTTGCGCGGCGGCGGCTCGATGAAGGGAAAGTCGTCCACCTGGCCCAGGTGCAGGGCCTTCATGCGCAGGATCACACCGGCCAGCGACGAACGCAGGATCTCGGGGTCGGTGAAGCGCGGCCGCTCGGTGAAGCTCTTCTCGTCGTAGAGGCGGATGCAGATGCCGTTCGAGACCCGTCCGCAACGGCCGGCGCGCTGGTTCGCCGCCGCCTGGCTGATCGGCTCGATCTGCAGCTGCTCGACCTTGTTGCGGTAGCTGTAGCGCTTCACGCGCGCCTGACCGGGGTCGATCACATAGCGGATGCCGGGCACCGTCAACGAGGTCTCGGCCACATTGGTGGCCAGCACGATGCGGCGCTGGCCATGCGGCTCGAACACGCGGTCCTGCTCCTGCTGCGACAGGCGCGCGAACAGCGGCAGGATTTCCACGCCGGGCGGATGGTGCTTGCGCAGCGCCTCGGCGGCCTCGCGGATCTCGCGCTCACCGGGCAGGAACACCAGCACATCGCCGCCGCCCTCGCGCCAGAGTTCGTCCACCGCGTCGGTGATGGCGTTGTTGAGGTCGTACTCGCGCGATTCCTCGAAGGGCCGCCAGCGCTGCTCCACCGGGAAGGTGCGGCCCGAGACCATCACCACCGGCGCGGGGCCCTTGGCAGATTCGAAATGCTTGGCAAAGCGCTCGGCATCGATGGTGGCCGAGGTCACCACCACCTTCAGATCCGGCCGGCGCGGCAGCACCTCGCGCAGATAGCCGAGCAGGAAATCGATGTTGAGGCTGCGCTCATGCGCCTCGTCGATGATCAGGGTGTCGTAGGCCTTCAGCAGCGGGTCGGTCTGGGTCTCGGCCAGCAGGATGCCGTCGGTCATCAGCTTGACCGAGGCACCGGGCTGCAGCCGGTCCTGGAAGCGCACCTTGTAGCCAACGATCTCGCCCAGCGGCGTGTTCAGCTCCTCGGCAATGCGCTTGGCGACGCTGGAGGCGGCAATGCGGCGCGGCTGGGTGTGGCCGATCAGCTTGCCGGTGTTGGCACGGCCGCGGCCCAGCGCCAGGGCAATCTTGGGTAGCTGGGTGGTCTTGCCCGAGCCGGTCTCGCCGCAGACGATGATGACCTGGTGCTCGTTGAAGAGGCGCGCAATTTCCTCGCGCCGGGCCGAGACCGGCAGCGATTCGGGGAAGCTGATGGGCGGCAGCGGGTTGGCGATCGGCGCCGGCTGGGCAGGCCGGGCGGGGCGCGCGGGGCGCGGCGGACGCTTCGCGGCGGCGGCCGGGCTGCCAGGATGGGGGGGGAGCTTTTCGTTCACGAGGCGCGGATTATCCGCGCCCCGCGCGGCCGGCCGCTCAGGCGGGCCTGGGCTCGTAGGTGATGATGTTGATGGCGGCCCCTTGCGGGTCGCGGATGCAGGCCATGCGGCCCACCGTGGGAACGTTCATCGCCGGCATCAGCACCGCGCCGCCCAGGGCCGTGCACTTGGCGATGGTGGCGTCGACATCGTCCACCGTCACATAGCAACCCCAGGCCGGCGGCAGCTGGCTGCTCGGGTCTGGGCAGCTCATCATGCCGGCAATGGCGGTATCGCCGATCTTGGCCACGTGGTACTTGCCGGTGGGCATATCCATGGCCGCTATGGTCCAGCCGAACAGGCTGCCATAGAACTCGGAAGCGGCCGCGGGGTTGGGCGTCATCAGCTCGGACCAGCTGAACGCGCCATGGGTCTTGAATGCATCCATCTCGGGCTCCTCGGTAGTGAGGGGCCCATGCTCCATCCGGGCGGGCGCGCGCGCAAGTGTCTTTGCGCAGGCGCCGCTGCGGCACAATTCGCGCCATGAGCCTGGTCTTCCCCCACACCTTCGTCCCCTGGTTTCGCTCCGTCGCGCCCTATATCCACGCCTACCGAGGTGAAACCTTTGTGATCGGCATGGCCGGGGAGCTGATCGCCGCCGGCAAGCTCAACGCCTTTGTGCAGGACCTCTCCATCCTGCACGCGATGGGCATCAAGATCGTGCTGGTGCATGGCTTCCGCCCCCAGGTGAATGAACAGCTGGCCGCCAAGGGCCATGCCTCGCAATACAGCCATGGCCTGCGCATCACCGATGCGGTGGCGCTGGACTGTGCCCAGGAAGCCGCCGGCCAGCTGCGCTTCGAGATCGAGGCGGCGTTTTCGCAAGGCCTACCCAACACGCCGATGGCCAATGCCACGGTGCGGGTGGTGTCCGGCAACTTCCTCACCGCCCGCCCCGTGGGCATCGTGGACGGCGTGGACTTCCAGCACAGCGGCGTGGTGCGCAAGGTGGATGCGGCGGCGATCCAGCGCGCCATGGACACCGGCGCGGTGGTGCTGCTCTCGCCCTTTGGCTTCTCGCCCACCGGCGAGGCCTTCAACCTGACCATGGAAGACGTGGCCACCGGCACCGCCATCGCGCTGCAGGCCGACAAGCTGCTGTTCGTGGGCGAGGTGGCCGGGGTGCGCGAGAACCCCGAGGACCTGGACAGCCCGATCGACACCGAGCTGGCCCTGGCCGACGCCGAGCGCCTGCTGGCGCGCCTGCCCGAAGCGACCGAACCGACCGATGTGGCCTTCTACCTGCGCCACTGCGTGCGCGCCTGCCAGGCCGGCGTGGAGCGCTCGCACATCGTGCCCTTTGCGGTCGACGGCGCGATCCTGCAGGAGGTCTACACCCACGATGGCATCGGCACCATGGTGGTGGATGAGAAGCTCGAGAGCCTGCGCGAGGCCAGCTCCGACGACGTGGCCGGCATCATTGCGCTGATCGAGCCCTTCGAGCGCGACGGCACCCTGGTCAAGCGCGACCGCACCGAGATCGAGCGCGATGTGGAGCTCTACACCGTGATCGAGCATGACGGCGTGATCTTCGGCTGCGCCGCGCTCTACCCCTATGTGGAAGCGCGCACCGCCGAAATGGCGGCGCTGACCGTGTCGCCCGCCGTGCAGGGCCAGGGCGACGGCGACCGCATCTTGAAGCGCGTGGAACAGCGCGCCAAGGCCATGGGTCTGGCCAGCATCTTCGTGCTCACCACCCGCACCATGCACTGGTTCATCAAGCGCGGCTTCGTGCAGGTGGACCCCGACTGGCTGCCCGAGGAACGCAAGCGCAAGTACAACTGGGACCGCCGCTCGCAGGTGCTGGTGAAGAAGCTGGCCTGACCCTGCGCAGCGCCCGCCTATGCCAGGCGCGCTACAGTGCGCGCCATCCCCCTTATCGATTGAATTACCGAGGTTGACTATGGCCCGCACCGTGCAATGCATCTATCTGAAGAAGGAAGGCGACGGCCTGGACTTCGCGCCCTACCCCGGCGAATTGGGCAAGCGCATCTATGAAAACGTCAGCAAGGAAGCCTGGCAAGCCTGGATGAAGCACCAGACCATGCTGGTGAACGAGAACCGCCTGAACCTGGCGGACCAGCGCGCGCGCCAATACCTGGCAAGGCAGATGGAACAGTTCTTCTTCGGCGGCGGCGCCGAGCAGCCGGCGGGCTACGTTCCGCCGACCGTTTGAGTCATCTCAAACAAGAATCATTCTCGTTTGAGTTAGACTCCTGAGCATCGGGCGCCACGCCCCTGTTCAGGAGTTGATATGCGTTTCTTGCAGATTCGGCGCGCCCGCGCCGCCTTTCTCCCGGCCATCGCCACGCTGGCCGGCATGCTGCTGGCACCCGCCGCGGCACAGGCCCAGGAACAGGTGCTGAACCTGTACTCGGCGCGCCACTATCAAACCGATGAGGCGCTCTACAGCAATTTCACCAAGGCCACCGGTATCCGCATCAACCGCGTCGATACCGATGACGCGGGTTTGCTGGCAAGACTGAAAAGCGAGGGCAGTTCCAGCCCGGCCGACGTGATTCTGCTGGTGGATGCCGCCAGGCTCTGGCAGGCCGAGGAAGACGGCCTGTTCCAACCCATCAAGTCCACCCTGCTTGAGCAGCGCATCCCGGCGCAATTGCACGCCAGGAATACCGCCGAGGGCGTCTCCTGGTTTGGCCTGTCCACCCGCGCCCGCCTGGTGGTCTATAACAAGCTGACCGTCAAGAAGGACGACGTGCTCAACTATCAGGACCTGGCGGATCCGAAAAACAAGGGGCGCGTTTGCACGCGCTCCGGCTCGCACCCCTATAACCTCTCGCTGTTCGGCGCCCTGTACGAACATATGGGAGCGGAGCGCACCGAGCAATGGCTCAAGGGCATGGTCGCGAATATGGCGCGCGCCCCCAAGGGCGGCGATACCGACCAGATCAAGGCGGTGGCGAGCGGCGAATGCGGCGTGGCCCTGACCAATAGCTATTACCTGGCCCGCATGATGCGCTCGGACAAACCCGAAGATCGCGCCGCGGTGGAGAAGATCGGCATGGTGTTCCCCAATCAGGCCAGCTGGGGCACGCACCTGAATATCGCCGGCGGTGCGGTGGCCAAATATGCCAAGAATCGCGATAACGCCATCAAGTTCCTGGAGTACCTCGCCTCGCCCGAGGCGCAGATCTACTTTGCCAACGGCAACAACGAATGGCCGGCGGTGAGCGGCGTGCGCGCCAGCAATCCGGCACTCGAAGCGATGGGGCAATTCAAGGCCGAAACCATCCCGGTATCGGTGGTGGGTGCCAATCTGCCCAAGGTGCAACAGATTCTGGATCGGGTCGGCTACAAGTAAGTAGGGCGGTGGCGGCACTGGAATGGGTGTCGTGAATATCACCCACTTTCGGCGCCCCCTATTTCACAAGATCTGAAAATCCATTATCGTTAGGTTTCAGCGCCCCCCAATAATTGCAGCACCGGGCGGGGACAACGAAAGAAACCTTGCGAGGATTTGCAAAGATGGCATCGCTGAAAGACCTCCTGGCCCAGAGGGCCGCGCTTGATCAACAAATTGCCGAAACCAAGGACCGCGAGCGTTCCGATGCGATCGCCAAGGTGCGTTCCTTGATGTCCGAGTATGGTCTGAGCGTGGCCGATCTGAGTGCCAAGGTACCCAAGGCGATCAAGACCTCCAAGGTGGCGGTGAAATATCGCAACCAGGCGACCGGCGAAACCTGGAGCGGACGGGGCCTGCAACCCAAATGGCTGAAGGCGGCGATTGGCGCCGGTGCCAAATTGGACGATTTCCACGTCTGACATTCCGCGCGTGCGGCCGCGGCCGCCGCGATGCAAGCCTGCATATGGAGCCACCCCACGGGGTGGCTTTTTCTTTGCGCGGCGGGATATTCAACAAGGGGAATACACCACCACCTATTCGCAGGGTGCGTCGGCCCAGGGCCCATGTGACGCAAGGCACCCCTGCTAGCATCAGCGCCCCGGCTTTACAGATAAATCCAACCAGGGCCGCCACTTGGATAAATCGCCACTGACGCGTATCGCCCTGGTGGGCGTGGCCAGCATGGCTTGCGCCTGGCTGGGCCTGCTCACACCCGCGCTGGGTGCCTTCGTGAGCCTGTTCTGGCCACCGGCCGGACTGGCGCTGGCCAGCCTGCTGCGCTGGCATTGGCCGGCCGCCATCGGCGTGCTGACCGGGGTGGCGGCAATCGCCATCTTGCAGGGCGCGTCGCCCGCGCTCGCCTGCAGTCTCGCAGCGGCCAACCTCATCGGGCCCTCGATCGCGGCCTGGGGCCTGCGCCGTCTCCATTTCAGGCCCGATATGGCCCGCCGCCGCGATCTCGCCAGCTTTGTGCTGCTGGGCGTCGCGCTGGGCCCAGGCATCAGCGCGCTCGCCGGCGCCTTGATCCTGCTGGGCTTCGGCCACATCGTGCCTGCGGAAATGCCCCGTGCCCTGCTCTCCTGGTGGGGCGGCGACGCGCTGGGCGTGCTGAGCCTGGGCGTGCCCCTCCTGGTGCTGCCCGGCCTGCCGGCGCGGCCACGCACCGAGCCAGGCACCCCGGCCAGGCGCACCGCCTGGCTGGCAAGCGGCTTGCTGGCCTTCGCGACCTTGGGCAGCGCGGCGCTGGTGTTCGGCCTGGGTGGACAGAATGCCGTGATGCTCAGCCCCTGGTTGTTTGCACCGCATCTGTTGCTCAGCTGGCTGACCCTGCGTGATGGCCTGACCCTGGCCTCGGTGACCGCCGCGCTGCTGACCCTGCTGGCCGCGCTGAGCACCGGCGTCGAGCTGGGCCCGTTTGCCGCCATCCCGCTGCCGGAGCGCCTGGCCACGCTATGGGCCTACACGGCAAGCGCCGCCGCCGTCCCCTTGCTGGCCAATGCCGTGCTCGGCGAGATGCGCCAGGAGCACTCGCGCTGGCGCCACGCGCTGGAGGCTGCGGGCATGGGCATCGCCAGCTGGGATCTGGTCACGGGCGAACATCGCGCCTCGCCGGCCTGGCAAGGCTTTGTGGGTACGCCCGCGCTGCAGCCCGCCGCCGCGCCAACGGCCTGGCTGGAGGCCGTGCATGCGATGGACCGGGTGCGGCTGCTGCCCATGGTCAACGAACTGCTCACACCCCATGGACAAGCCCA
>Ga0208634_100268_pt1 | contig 20271 bp, 24 predicted proteins | sample LakWasMe81_HOW10_2_FD_183907 | JGI IMG/M metagenome (GOLD analysis project Ga0208634, IMG submission 183907) | Freshwater sediment methanotrophic microbial communities from Lake Washington under simulated oxygen tension - Sediment Metagenome... | ecosystem: Environmental > Aquatic > Freshwater >... | reverse complement strand
CTCAACTTGCTCAAACCATTGTGCCTGATCACCGTGAAACCAGTGATGTACATCACCAACGTGATTGAAGGCGGTTTTGAAAACAACCCGCACCTGGATAAAGTGCTGGCATTAGCCAAAACCGAAAGCGCGCCTGTAGTCACCATCTGTGCCAAAATCGAAGGTGAAATCTCCGAGCTGGACGAAGAAGACAAACTGCTGTTCCTGGAAGAACTGGGCCAGGAAGAGCCAGGCCTTAACCGCGTCATCCGTGCTGCATATGATTTGCTCGGCCTGCAAACCTACTTCACCGCCGGTGTACAAGAAGTGCGCGCCTGGACGGTTAAAAAAGGTGCGACTGCCCCACAAGCCGCCGGTGTCATCCACACCGACTTCGAACGCGGCTTTATCCGTGCCGAAGTGATTGCTTACAACGACTACGTGCAATTTAAAGGCGAAAAAGGCTCACAAGAAGCTGGCAAAATGCGCCTGGAAGGCAAAGAGTACATCGTGCAAGACGGCGATGTCATGCATTTCCGTTTTAACGTTTAAAGCAAGCCCGCGCCAACATTCACTAAACAAGAAAATTGGCGTGGATTTACTTTGACAATCAAGCGCAAAATCAATAGAATTGCGCCTTCAGTTTTAATGGTGATGTAGCTCAGCTGGTTAGAGCACAGGATTCATAATCCTGGGGTCGAGGGTTCAAGTCCCTCTTTCACCACCAAAATACTAAATAAGCCATTGATTTAATAGATCAATGGCTTATTTTTTTGCCTAAGTTCCACGAGGTAGTACACAATGGTGGGGCCTGACGCCTGCTCACTTCTGTCATAAAGTCAGCAATTGCATTTCAACTCACTCTTTAAGTAAGCCCATGTCGAATCACTCAGCCCCGCAGATCCAACTCTCTAAAGCTAGGCAAAACCTGATTATTTTTGCGCTCTCCATCGGGGCATTTGCAATCGGCGTGAGCGAATTCTCAAGCATGGGTTTGCTGCTTGAAATCAGCCGTGGATTAGGCGTGTCTGAATCCCAGGTTGGCGTTTCTATCAGCATTTATGCTTTAGGCGTGGTGGTGGGCGCACCCTTGCTGGCTATCTTTGGCGCTGGCCTCAAAAGAAAAAACTTATTGCTTGCACTCGCATTTATGTATGCCCTCGCCAACATTGCCAGCGCGCTTGCCCCCACTTACGGCACCATGTTGATCGCCAGGTTTATTTCGGGCCTGCCACATGGTGCCTATTTCGGCATTGCCTCGTTAGTGGCCGCGTCTATCAGCCCGCCTTCGCAAAAAGGCATGGCCGTCACCAAGGTCATGCTTGGCCTGGCCGTGGCAATATTGGTGGGCAACCCACTCGCGGTTTGGTTAGGGCAACAATTTACATGGCGATTAGCGTTTGCCTTAGTTGGCGTACTCGCATTCATTACATTATTGATGGTGAATAAGTCTTTACCTTTAGACGAGAACGAGAAAAAATCCAGCCCGATGGAAGAGTTGGCAGCATTTAATCGGCTACAGATTTGGCTAGTGCTCCTGATTGGCGTATTTGGTTTCACCGGTATGTTTACGGTGTTTAGCTACATGGCACCAGTGCTGGTCAATGTCACCAAGGTTTCCGAGTCATATATGCCCTGGCTGGTTGTCGCCTTTGGCATAGGCTCAATCATCGGCATGTTGTCAGGCGGCAAAATTGCAGATGCCATGAAATTCAAAGGCGCATGCCTGCTTATCGTGTGGTCAATATTTGTGTTGGCGATGATTCCATTCATTTCCGGCTCACTGCCTGGCATTGTGATCGCAGCAGTCGCAGTAGGTACCATGATGGCGCTGCCAGTCACGTTACAAACCCATTTGATGGAAATTGCTGGAGATGCGCAAGTATTATCTGCTGCTGCCATTCAAGCCGCTTTAAATACCGCGAATGCTTTAGGCCCCTGGTTGGGCGGGATGGCAATTGACCATGGATTAGGTTACAACGTATTTGGTACGATTGGTGCCGCTACGTCAGTGATTGGATTATTGCTTTGGATAATCTCGTTCAAATTGGCTCAGGCAAAGACACACCCCACTCAGTAGTTCATCACAGCAATTGTTTTTGTATCCGCAGAATCAATAAATCAGAAAGACTTATTCGAAGTCACTATGAGGCTATTTACTACTATCGCCTGAACCCATAACTTTTCCTATAGTAGTTATAAAAAAACTATTAGTTTACAATCAAGAAAACGCTGGTGCTCTGTTTCTATAATTACGGCTAGACATTACAAGGAGAAAGTTATGGGTGGTGCAAAACGAATGATGGAAGAAGAGGAAGGAAAGCGCAATATCGCGATGCATATCGCAATTGAAGCCAATGTGCTTGAGCAATGTGAGTATCATGAAGATGTCATTTACGCCGGCAGCGAAGAAATTGAGAATGCATATAAGTTGGGTAACCACAAACTTTCCCAAGGAGAGTTCGAGGGAGTTTTCACAGACAGGCGAGAAATGACAGATATTATCAAAGATGTGGTTGAGGACCACCAAGGAGATAAATGTTTTGCTTGCGCTAAAATCATAGAAGAATGAAGCTTAATATTTAACATGCGAACTAGAGTGTGCTGCAGCCAAGACTAACGCACCTATTTAGCAAAGCATTCAGTGCACTTAACACCTTTAACGGTAAACTTTTTTCTTGAGACTTGAGACATATGCAAACCGTATTGAAAGAGCTCATAGCACGATTACCTGTCCGTACACTTACCTTTACAGTTGTTTTTGTTCTTACATGGATTGCAGGTCTAACTGTGGCAGGTTTAGCTACTCATCGAGCGGTTGATTTTTTCCCGCCAAAAATTGGTTCCGATCCCATTATCCAAAAAGAAATAGCTACACTCTCATCAGAAGTAAAGCAGCTTTATGAAAAGGAACTTACATATAGAAGCCAAATATTTTCTGCACAACAAAAGGCTATGGATGATTTGATTTCAATAAGGCGCTCTATTTCTTATGGAGAATATGAAGCAAAAAGTAATATCAAAATGTATTCAGAAGCTCTTAAAAATGAAGATGAGAAATTAATTAAAATCATCGAAGAATTAAAAAACAAGGTTACAGCAGTTGAGAAACAGCTGTAGCGCTTCAATCAACAGTGACAGGCAAAAGCTGATTCTTTGGCCTACCATTTACTTCAATCGTTAGTATCATGGACGACATTCTAAGCGAGCTGCTTCCTACAAAATGGTCTCGACGGGTGGCCACTATCAGTTTGACGCTTGTTATGACAGTGCCATTCTTTTATGAGGGACTCCAGAAGCTAGGAATGGAGTTCGGAATGCTAAAAGCCCCTTCAGTGCGGCTGCTTCTTGGCGCACTGGTCGCTGTTGTAGGTCTTCTAATTTTGCTCGTGCTTGCGATTCGCCACATTCACGAATTAAATACACAATTAAACTCCAAAGGTTCTAGTAGCGCTAAGTCAACACCCAAAGAGACTGTTCGTTTAAATGAGCTAGAAGAAAAACTATTACTTCTATTATGCAATCACGGCGACATGACCTCTGCTCAAGTAGCAAGCGTACTGATTGTTGGGGAACAGCTTATTACCTATCATTTTACTGAGCTTGAGAATAGGCGACTTGTTCATGGGAGTTACAGTACTATTTACGAAACTGAGTGGTCTATTGCTCATGGCGGTCGCTCTTACTTGGCAAAACATGGTTTACTTAAATAGCTCTTTGATTAAAATCGAGAAAGTTTGGAAATTTCTTAATTAACATCAGCTTTAACCAAGGAGGCATTCTCGTGATTACATATGTTTCTAGCTTTTGAACGTGTGCTATTGCAGGCTTTAAGCTATGCACTTACTTTTTGATTAGCTAGAGGCGTCATATCTAAATGCTAGGATTTAAAATTTAATAGTCCTTGCACCTCATTACTTACCATTGCCTTGTATTTTTTTATCAATCACTTGATGAGTTTCCTCATCCTCTAGCCAAACAGAAGATGCCCCTTCATCTAACTCACCTTTCACTACATACGTTTTACCCTTCTCTGGAGTAAAGGTGATTTGGCCTTTAACTTGATAGACTTTATTAAACAGCTCTTGAATTGGGGCGCCATAATGCGTTTTCGCTTCTAAGTTTAGCTTTACAGTTTTATTTGCAGCCACTTGGCGATCAATCAAATATGGATCCATACGAAAACCTTTGCCGCGATTTAACTGCATAGAACGCTGAAGGCTGTTTTTAATAGATTGCCCGTCAATGCTTTCTACATAGAAGAAGTCAGCCTTATCTGAGGCATGCACTTGTACTGAGTCTTTGATCGTAGCTTTAGAGAAGTCTGTGTCCGGTGGTAGTAACTGCCCCGCTGTGATGTGAAGTTTGCCCGCTGGAGCCAATGGCAATGCATACTCCGTACCGTTTTCAGAGTACACATAAATATTTTCGTAGTGCGTTGGTGCGGCGTAAACAACTAAGTACGCTGCATTCGCTTGTAATGGAAGGTCAGCGTAATAAGTCGTGCCCGTAAAGAAATTTGAATCACTTTCAATACGGTAGTTTTCGATCTTTCCAATCTGTTGCTTTTCTTTGTCGAGAACTAATAAATTCGGCACCAAGATTGAAGCGGAGGGAAGGTAACTCGCACTCAGGTAAGTTTTCACTTTTACCAATCTTGGCTGCCCTGTTTCTGTCAATTCAAACGCGGCGTAATAACCTTTGCCATGTGGAAACTGGAATGTTGGCGTTTGATCACCGAACAAAATGGATTGTTCTACACCTGCTTTCAAAGGCGTAAACGACATAGCCGCGACGCTCGAAGCTTGAGGAGTTGTTGACTGAGATAACTTCTGCTGCATTTGATCAACAGACGCGCAGCTTGTCAGCAAAGCAGCAATCACCGCGATGAAGAAATAATTCAATTTGGAAAAGAAGCCAGACATTATTTTGTTATCCTTATTATTTGATTTGTTATAAAACCGTACAACAGAAACATACATGGTCTAACGCTTTTTATCAAAGAAAAATACAGGTAGTTTGTCTATCAATCAAGAAAGGTGTAATAAGCCGAATAAATGTATGGACTACATTAATTTATGCATGCTGAATTCTAGGGCTGAGGTAGGCTTTGATTAAGCATCTTAGGTTTTGAAAGGCCCTGCATTACAGGACCTTTATCATACACAATGCTAAATCTGCGCCTGACCACCATCGACAAAAAACTCAATGCCGTTGATGAAGCTGGCATCAGGTGATGAAAGAAATGCCACAGCTTTTGCGACTTCATCAGGGTCACCCACTCTGCCCATAGGCACTTGAGAACCTAGGTAATCCAGCAGACCTTGTTGTTGCACTGGGTCGTTACCGGCCAGCTCGACCAGGCCTGGGGTTTTAATCGGGCCTGGGCTAACCACATTGACACGAATGCCGCGGTCTTTGAGGTCTAAAATCCAGCTACGGGCGAGATTGCGAATGGCCGCTTTGGATGCGCTGTAAATACTAAACGCGGCGGTGCCTTTGACGCTGGTGGTTGAGCCAGTTAATACAATGGACGCGCCATCTTTAAGTAAGGGCAATGCTTTTTGCACGGTGAAAATCACGCCTTTGACATTTCTGCCAAAAATATCTTCGTAGTGATCTTCGGTAATGGCGCCCAACGGCAACATATTACCGCCACCCGCGTTGGCATAGATCACGTCAATCTGGGAGTGGTCTTGCTGCACGGCATCATAGAGACGGTCAATATCCGCCAGTTTGGACATATCGGCCTGAATCCCTTTTACCTTACCGCCTATGGTTTTGATGGCGGCCTCTAACTCGGCTTGTCTACGGCCAGTGATATAGACATTCGCGCCCTGGTTGGAAAAATGTTTGGCTGTTGCGAGGCCGATACCGCTAGTACCACCGGTAACCACGATGACTTTGTTTTCAAATGTTGCTGACATGATGTTTCTCCTTAAGTAATTAAATAACGTTTACTGCATGGATGAAATATTGCCAGTGAGCCAATAAATGCACTAGACTGCTTCCTTGAGTTTAATTGTTCCAAAAATGAGCCAATATGCGTGATATCAATGATTACATTCTGTTTGCGGAGGTGGTGAGTGGCGGCAGTTTTGCGGCTGCCAGCAGACGTGTACGTATTCCTAAATCCACCATCAGCAGAAGAATTGGCCTGTTAGAAGAAAGGCTTGGCGTTCGCTTGATCGAAAGATCGACCAGGCGATTCCGCGTGACTGAAATCGGACAATCGTTTTATGAGCGTTGCAAAATCATTATGCTGGATGTGGAACAGGCGGACTCCATCGTTTCCGAATCGCTCAGTGAACCCAAAGGCTTAGCAAGATGCAGTTGCCCGTTAGGCTTGTACGAAACGCTGGCGCCAATTTTTTCTTCATTCCTTTTGGCTTACCCCCAAGCCAGATTACAACTGGTCGCCGGGGACAATCCGGTGAACCTGATCGAGGATAGAATTGATGTCGCCATCAGGGTGCGCACGGTATTAGATACCGACGGCTCTTTGGTGATGAGAACACTTGGGCATTCCGAGCGCATTCTGGTCGCCTCACCTGCGTTTGCGAACAAGATGGATCAATCCAGCCTGGATAACTTATCCGCCATGCCGACCATTGCAACCTCAGACCAGAACCATGCCATCGAATGGCAATTCCACCATGCGTCATTAGGGTCAAAATCTATCTTGCATGAACCCATATTGAGTTGTGTGGATTTTTCAACCGTGAGAGAAGCCGCCATTGCTGGCATTGGGGTGGCGTTATTGCCTGACCATACGTGCAGCCAAGCGTTAAAAAGCGGAAGATTGGTCAGGGTGTTCCCAGAGTGGAAAACGACCTTGGGCATTCTGCACATTGTATTCACTACCCGGCGCGGTCTGCCGCCAGTGGTGCGTGCATTTATTGACCACCTGGCTACACAGGTTAAGCACACTGGCAACGCGTAGTTTCTGTCGCCAAATACAACAATGGCTTCCAAAACATGGAAGCCATTGTTTATTTCTTATCGATTAAGAATATATTGCCTCACTACTCAGCATCTTTCTTAGATCTAAAGCGACTGAACAATCCACAACGTACTTTCTCTTGTTCATCTGCTGTCATGGCTTCACTACCGCAATGCCTATGGTGATGCCCATGACGACCTCTGAATCCGCCAAAAAGAATCCTGCTCAGAATCAACAAGCCGACTGCGTGGCAGTAATCAATGACATGAATGCCATCGGCTAATGAAACGACTACGTGGTTCCACAACAGCATGACCACATAAGATAAGGCCGCGATGCAGACTACAGCTAACGCTGCGAATGCAGCACATTTACTTTTACAATTTTTCATTCATCTCTCCAATAATTCAGTCATTAATACGATTAGTCACTGACATGCAGCTGCTCTCTGAGGAAAGTCACTGCATACCGTTTTCTTGCTAATAAAGTGTTGATGCCAACACCTGTTTCTGCGGCAATTTGTTTAAAGCTTTTGCCATCTAACTCATGTGCGATAAACACTTGCCGTTGTTCAACTGGTAATTGATTCAGCGTCGCAATCACGTGCTCAACCAGCATTTTTCTTTCGTAGATTGACGCCGGGGTTTCGGTTTCAATGGAAAGGATAGATTCCAGCCAGAGCGCAGCGTCATCTTCGTCATGCTCTAGCGTGACTTCCTGCTTTTGCTTTCTAAAGCGATCAATAATGCGGTTTCTTGCCACGCGGTATAACCACGCGCCGACTTGTTCCAGCGGCTCTGGCAGGCGGTAAGCTGAAACAAACTCATAGAACACATCCTGCAAAATATCATCGGCGTCACCGGCATTCGGTACGCTTTTGCGGATGAAATTGCGCAGCCTGGCTTTTTCTTTATTGAAGGTTTCTGTGATGACAGAATCTTGCTGGGCCATATCACGCTGTGCCAAATAGTGCTGCGTTGTGAGTAAGTTGTTTTCTAAATGTATATCCATGCTGTGAAGACGTTTCAGCATTGGAAATATTGTATGAACCCTGAAATATTTTTAAATAATGTTTGAGCAGCATGGTTATTGCCACTCTGTTGGCGTGGTGCCTAGCCGTTTTGCAAATACGCGGCTGAATGCGGCTGAGCTTTGGTAACCCACTTGTGTGGCGATGCTTTTGAGTGGCTTGCCTTGCCGGATCAGGTTTTGTGCAATCGAGAGCCGCCAGTCGGTGAGGTAATCTAATGGCGTGGTGCCAACTGTGGCTTTAAAGTTGGCGGCAAACCTTGCGCGAGACATACCGGAGACATCGGCCAGGGTTTCCAGCGTCCACGGATGGGAAGGATTTTCGTGCATGGCTTTAACTGCCAGCGCCAATCGCGGCTCAGCCAATGCGGAAAAAATGCTTTGCTGTAATTGGCCATGATCAATCACATGGCGCAAAATCTGGATCAGGAAATATTCTGCTAGCCTATCCAGCGCGGGTTGCCGCCCCAAAGATTGTTCAAACGCTTCATGAAACAACAACTGCAAGGTGGGCGCAATTTGTTGCATATCACTCAAAGGCACAATCACAAACTCGGGCAAAGCTGTCGCCAGCGGACTACGTACTTTGGCTCCGAGATCAATCATGGCACAGACCAGCTCACATGGCTCACCTGCCACAGGTGTGAGCACGTGTATGGTGGGCTTGGGGAAGAACACCACACTGGGCTGGTCTATGCGCGCCAGAGGCTTGCCCATAAACATCAGGTCGAGCTGGCCGGCGCGCAGCAAATGAATATGGCCCACCTGCCCCGCCCCATCAAAATTCACCACCTGGCAAAGATCGCCGGTAAAAAACACCTGAGCGGAGAGCGAGATTTGATTCAACAGTGGTAACAATGGATCCAAACGATACTCCTGATCAACATAACGAGACCTTTGATAATCATGAGTATTGCATGATATCTCCAACGCACAAAGCGTCTTAATTAACCAGACAAGGAGATTCATCATGGCACGTATTCAAACTATCAACCGCGAAACTGCTAGCGCAGAAGTCAATGCAACACTGGATGCAGTGAAAACAAAACTGGGCAAAGTGCCTAACTTGATTGCCACCTTGGCGCAGGCGCCTGTGGCTTTAAATGCTTACCTGAGTTTGAGTGAGGGTGTGACCAAAGGCCGTTTAAGCGCCAAACAAAGAGAGTCACTGGCGCTGGCGATTGGCCAGGCTAATAATTGCCAGTATTGCTTGTCGGCACATAGCCTGATTGCCAGAGGGGCAGGACTTAACACTGAAGCGATTCAGGCGGCACGTAAAGCTGAAGCAACAGATGCAGTGACGGATGGCTTATTGAAACTGGCAGTGAAAATTGTGCAACAACGCGGCGTAATTTCTGACCAGGACTTTATCGAAGCGCATTTAGCGGGTGTGGATGATGGCCTGATTCTGGAGGTGATTGCCCATGTCGCTTTAAATACCTTGACCAACTACACCAACCATATTGCGCAGACGGAAATTGATTTTCCAGTAGTGACTGTATAAATGGGCGAGATCAGGCCACTAAAGTGTGGCCTGATGGTTTCTGGATACATACAACTCAAGCAAGAAAGTCTTCAACCGCTTGTATAAATAATTGCGGCTGCTCTGCATGCACCCAATGGTCGGTTGGCAAGGTGACGAACTCAGCCTGAGGGAAATGCTGTTGAAGCTCGGTGATGTCACTGTCTTGCACATAATCGCTACGTTCACCGCGAATAAATAAAGCAGGCGGGTCAAAATGTACTGCAATCGCTGCAATCAATGTCGCGTAATTGGCTTTGAGCGCTGGCAGGTTAATCCGCCACCGCAACTGCGCTTCGTTTTTGACCAGGTTAGTGAGTAAAAACTGCCGTACCCTCACATTAACGATGGAGCCCTTTAAAGCATTATCCACCTCATTACGTGATGCCATTTGGCTGAGGTTGACTGCCAACATGTGATCCATCAACTGGGTGTATCTGTCTGGATAAGCGCGCATGGCCATATCCACTACAATGAGTTTGCCCACTTTTTCGGGATATTGGGTGGCAAACTGCATGGCGACCTTGCCGCCAAGCGAGTGACCAAGTAAATGCACTTGCTCTAAACCGAGGGCATTGAATGTTTCGAGTAAATCATTGGCCATTTCAGGATAGGTTTGCGAATCACTGTGCGGCGAGCGGCCGTGATTGCGTAAATCGACGCTGATGACCTGGTAATGCTGTGCAAAATGTTTGGCGATGCTGCCCCAGTTGTCTGCCGAACCGAATAGCCCGTGTAATAAAACCAGTGGTTGGCCCTGGCCTAGCGCTTGAGTATGTAATTGCATGCTTAACGATTAAGTAGTTTGAATTTAGCGCTATGGTATCTCAAAGTGCTCCATCGTAAATATCGATCAACGCCCAATCGACTTTTGCAAGCCCTTCAGATAAGATAACTTTTTTTAACAATCATATTTAATATGTTCACTTCCTCCCTGTCGACAGCCTTAATCACCATGGCGATTTGCCTGGCGCCTTTCTCGGTTATTTTAATGATTGTGATTTACTCAAAAAAACGATCCTCGGCCAGAAGAAAAAATCCAATCACCCAGTACCTGCTACGAAGTGCAGGGGAGTCAGTGAAGGCGCAATTATCTGATGTAGATAGCGAACTAGCGATGCATCTTATGATGCCGCCGATGATTTCATTATTTATTTACGCGTATTATTCAAACCTCCCTTCGGTTAAACATCCTTTGATACTAGGGATTATCACCGGCGTGATCTTCTTCGGCTATATCCTGTTCAAATTAATCAAGCTGATCAAACTACGTGAAAAATTGCGACTGGGCTACGATGCTGAGCTGGCGGTAGGCCAAGAGCTCAATACGCTGATGCGGCATGGTTATCACGTTTTTCACGATGTCACGCTGAAAAATACAATCAGCAGCTTTAATATTGACCATGTGGTGGTTGGTAAAACCGGCGTATATGCGATTGAAACTAAAGGGCGATCAAAGCCGCTGTTCAAAAATGGTGGTCATCAACATAGGGTTAATTTCGACGGAAAGCGACTGCGTTTTCCCGGCTGGAGCGAAGAGAAGCCCGCTGAACAGGCAACACGCCAAGCGCAATCTTTGCAACAGTGGTTAAGTCATGCCGTTGGTGAGGCTGTGACCGTAAAGGCCGTGATCGCCCTGCCTGGTTGGTACGTGACGCATACTCAACGCTCAGAAATTGCCGTCATCAATGGCAAGAACCCCGAGCGCTACTTTAATGCGCAACGACCAGAAAACACATCTGAAAAATTCATACACCAAATTGCACACCAACTGGAAAACATTTGTCGTGATATTGAGCCCATTGCGCTGACCAAACCAAAATCATAAACACACTCAACGCCAAGTGATCGTCAGTGGACTCCTACGCCAGGATCAGAATGCGCTGTATTCCTAACTTTTCGTGATGCCTGAATAATGAAACCTCCACAAATTAATCAAACAAGGAATCATCATGAAAAACACATTCAAATCCCTTCTGTTAGTAAGTGCTTTGACATTGCCTATGGCTGGTTTTGCGGCGGATGGTGACTCGATTGGCACCAAGGTTGAAGACTCTGTGATCACCGCCAAAGTGAAAACAGCGTTTGCCAAAGACAAAGCGGTGAGTGCGACAGACATTAAAGTAGAAACCGACAGCAATGGCCTGGTGCAATTGTCTGGTGTGGTGAAATCGAAAGCCGAAGCAGATAAAGCGGTGCTGTTGGCTAAAAATGTGAAAGGTGTGACTGCCGTGAAAGACGATATTGTGGTTGCACAATAAGTGTTCTGCACATGACCTTGCCCATAGGAATCAGCGCGATTCCTATGGGCAGTTTTACGATCTAGTCCTCTCTCGCCTTCTGCAAGCTCCCTCTCCCCTGCTACGCTAAACAGCCTATAATGGCTTGAACACTGTTGTCATCACGTGTGCCACATTTGGGGACATCAATCATGGCTATTTATAAAACGCCCGGCGTTTATATTGAAGAAGTGAGCAAGCTCCCGCCCAGTATTCCAACCCTGGAAACGGCGATCCCGGCATTGATAGGCTATACCGAAAAAGCGGATAGACAAGGTGTGTCGCTGTCATTCGTCGCCACAAAAATCTACTCCTTACTGGATTATGAAAACCTGTTTGGTGGCGCAGCCAAGTCCAAGGTAACGCTGTGGCTGGATGCACAAGACCAAGTGATTGACGCTACGGTCGATCAACCGTTTTATCTCTATGACAGCGTGCGGCTGTTTTTTGCCAATGGTGGCGGCCAGTGCGTGATCGCCTCCGTCGGCAACTACAACGACCAGGTTTCAGCAGCCACATTGGCAGCTGGTTTAAGCGCCATAGAGACAGACCCGCTGCCAACGCTGATCACCATGCCCGAAGCTGCCCTATGCCGTGAGGCACATACGCTGGAGGCGACTGCGCTGGCGCAATGTGCACAGGTACAAAACCGGTTTGCGTTGTTTGATTTGCGTCTGCAACATAATCCGGCTGACTTCGCCACCGAAGCCGCGCGTTTCAGGCAAAGCCTGGGCATGGACCACCTGAAATATGGTGCAGCCTATGGTCCCTGGCTGGTGACCAGCCTAGCAAGAAGCACGGACTTTAACCAGTTGATGTTTAAACATAAAGGCGATGGCAGTGTGGTCAGTGCTGAGCAGCTCACCCAGGACCAAGGTATGCAGGCGCTTATCGCAGAAATACGCGCTGCCGGGTTAGTCAAGGCGACGCCTGAATCCCAGGCGCAATTAGCGTCACTCAACCAAAAGCTATACGCACAATATATGCTCGCCAAACAATGGATAGATGCTGCGAATATCGCTTTGAATACCTTACCGTCTACGGGTGCCGTCGCGGGCGTGTATGCCGCGGTCGATCAGAAGCGTGGCGTCTGGAAGGCGCCCGCCAATGTGTCACTTAACGAGGTGATACGGCCAGTGTTTAACCTCACCAGCACACAGCAACAGGATTACAACGTGGATGTAGACGCTGGCAAATCAATTAATATCATCCGCAAATTTACGGGCAAAGGCACGCAGATATGGGGTGCACGGACACTGGCTGGCAACGACAATGAATGGCGTTATATTCCTGTGCGGCGATTGTTTAGCTGGGTAGAAGCATCCGTTGGCCAAGGGTTGCAGCAGATGGTATTTGAGCCTAACGATGCCAATACCTGGGTGCGTGCGCAAGCCATGATAGAAAACTTTTTAATCTTGTTGTGGCGACAAGGTGCATTGCAGGGCAGCAAACCGGAACAGGCATTTTTTGTGAATATTGGCCTGGGAAAAACCATGACGGCAAATGATATTGCGCAAGGTCTGATGCGGATTGAAATGGGTATGGCAGTTGTGCGACCGGCCGAGTTTATTATATTGAAACTTACGGTTAAGCAAGCTGGTTAAATACACTGCGTGCAAGGTGGCTTGCACTCAGGCATCGCCACCTGCTCATAGAAGCGAAGAGAGATCATTTGCATATTATGCGAATGCAGCAGCGCCCACCTTCAGGCATTGCGACAGGCCTGTGCGCACGCACGGCAATGTTCAGAGGCATGTTGCTCGCATTGATCGGCACAGGCGGTACAAATTTCCGCACAGTCCTGGCAAACCAGTTCAACAAAGTCGCTGCGACGCGCAATAAATGAAGCCGTCAGGCGACAGAAATCCGCGCAATCCATATCCAGCTCAATACAGGTTCGCAACATCGGGTTGGCCTCAGTTTCACAGGCGATCGCACAGCTTTCACACGTGTCTGCACATTTTTTACACAGTTCCATACATAGCTTCAGGTCTTTTTCAGTCATGGCTTTCTCCAGCTTAGTAGCGTTTAAGAATACTTCAAACTTAGTCACCCTGCCCTGCCCGACTTAAACACAACTTAAGCCATGCAGGGCAATCGACTGATGTGGGCCATTACTGTTTCACGCCCGTGCCGCCATCTTGGGGCTTTTCATGAAAACGCTTGCTTTTTTCAACGTTGCCCGGCTTGGACTGTTTATTACCAACGCCCTGCCGACCCTGCGTATCGCTGTTACCAGTGGTGGCCGCATTATTATTGTCAGGTTGTGGCTCCAGATAATCGCCGTTCTGGTGCGTATCAGGTACCTGATTTTTTTGCTGCTGTGCGGGCGGCGCGTTGTCTGGTGGTGCCGCAAAAGCAACCGTCATTGAACATAAAAACGTACTGGCTAATAGTATTGAAAGTAATTTTTTCATCATCGCATCCTCATAAAGTTTTAAAGTCACCTGCCAGATGTGGCAGGCTTAGACTCATGCTAATGATGTGGTTAACAGCTGTATGTCAGTGTCTTTACAAAAAACCTGTAGGATAAATTATGAAGCGGCCTCTTCATTGCCAGTCAGGCTGCCATGGCTACGTATCCAGGCAATGACTTTCAGCAACTCGTCGGGGGTAATGCCGTTGTTTGGGTCTGAGGGGTCCATCAAACCCTTGCCTTTAGCACCCATCCCACCGTTGGTGCCATTCCAGACCGTCTCAAACATGCCTTTATTGGTGGCATCTTTGGCGTAGTTGTAATTAGGCCCGGTCAGCGCTGGCCCGACCTGTCCACCTGCGTCCGGACCATGGCATTGCGTACAGGAATAAAGCTGGAAGGTTTTTTTACCCTGGGCAATCGCATCTTCCTTGCCCACATAGGGGTTTTTACCGGTGGCTAAAAACTCTTTGGCGGCAGGGGTATCGAACAGCTCGGCCTTGATTTCCAGCGGAGAACCATCCTGTGTTTTAACGAACTTAATGGCCTCACCACTAGCAGACGCTCCAGCAGTAGATTCCCCGGCGGCGCCAGTAGTCGATGCCTGTTTATCACAGGCGGAGAGTCCAGCAACTAATACCAACAGGCCTAAGCCAAGCTTGTGATTCATGTCGTTCTCCTCATGATGATTGCGTGTTTTATGAACGCGATTGATGACGCAACCCATTATGAATAAAAGGAAAATGTGCGCCCATGTAACAAAGGCGGAATTTGCTGTAGGAGAATTCGGACGTCGCGCCCGGAAATAGTCGGCGTAAAAAAGCCTGGCATACACCAGGCTTAATTCGACCAGGAAAGTGGTCAATTAACCATTAATGATTTCACCACCATTCGGGTGTATCACCTGCCCGGTCATATATGACGATGCCTGGCTGGCCAAGAACACATAGGCGGGTGCAATTTCACTCGGTTGTGCAGGTCGCTTTAAAGGCACCTGGCTACCAAACTCGCTGACTTTCTTTTCATCAAAACTGGCGGGAATCAACGGTGTCCACACTGGCCCCGGTGCCACCGCATTGACGTAAATATCCTTATGCACCAACTGTCGCGATAATGAGCGTGTAAATGACACCACGGCGCCCTTGGTGGCCGAATAATCCAGCAGCTCAGGGCTACCACGATAAGCCGTCACCGACGCGGTATTGATAATATGGCTTTTTTTCGGCAGATGCGGCAAGGCTGCCTTCACCATATAAAACATGGAGAAAATATTGGTGCGGAAAGTATGTTCGAGCTGGCGCTGGCTGATTTCGACAATGCTGGTCTGCGGAAACTGCTGGGCGGCATTGTTGATGACAATATCCAATTGGCCAAACTGCAGCAGCGTGTCGTGCACAACTTGCTCACAGAACCGCTCGTCTGACACGTCACCTGGAATCAACAAGCATTGGCTACCATAGGCTTCCACCAGTTGCTGGGTCTTTGCCGCATCTTCATGTTCATCTAGATAAACAATCACAAGATCGGCACCTTCTGCGGCAAAATGCACCGCCACGGCACGGCCAATGCCGCTATCACCACCGGTAATAATGGCCACTTTAGCTTTGAGCTTATCGCTGCCAGCGTATTCCTCTTCAATATATTGGGGCTGGGGATACATATCTTCTTCCCGGCCGGGCTGCACATATTGGTGCTGCGGCGGATTGATTTTATCTTCAACAACTTCCATGACGATCTCCTTGTAAGCGTGAATGACCTCTGTCAGCACCCTTCAAAAGCGGTACTGACAGACGCGGTCGCCAGATTAATTCTTTAAATGATTGTCCGTGGCGGGTGGGACAGGCTCGCGCGGATCGGGCCGCGGCTGACTGTTCTGGCGCCGTTTATCCTGGTTAGGCAAACCTTCAGCTGGCACCTCTGGCGGGACGATGACACCACGCTCATGTGGCATTTTCGGTGGCACATTGACGCTATCAGAATCGATATTGCAGGACGGTTTATTTGAAATGGCGGCATCTTCGCAAGGCGGTACGGCATTGTTCACTGGCGGCGCAGACCAAGCATTTCCCGACCACACACTGCAACACAATGAGCCAGCCAATAACATCCAGGTAAGTGTCTTTTGCATACTGTCTTCTCCTTAAAATATAAGAAAGATACAACTGCATCATGCATTGTATGGCCGCAAATACCGCGTCGCCGTCGGCAGTCAACTGATTCGGCTGTAGGAGTTGCCACGGGTGAAAACCCTCTGTGTCAGACTGGTCTGACAACACAATCAGCCCCTGCCCGATACTTGGTCATCGGCTTCATTTTTACACTGCTGGCAGATGGTATTCATCTGCCAGGGCCGCGCATTGGGATCAGCAAACCATATGCATGCTGATGCCAGCCCATATTAAAAATAAGCTTTTTGAGTAGGAGTACGCCATGAGTAGTTATCCCGTTAATGCTTTAGCCATGCCATTATCACTGGAGCAATCAACCGCGAGTGGCGACATTACCGAAAGTGGAGACATCATCCAGGCGCGCTACATTCTGAACCGTTTGTTTCAGGACTACCCAGTGGCCTTTGCCGTGCGCTTGTGGAACGGCAGTATGCTGACGATCGGCGACGGCGCACCAGCGTTTACCTTTTGCCTGGAACAGGCATCGGTATTACGTGACATGGTATGGTTTAGCAACCCTAAACGCCTGGTGGAGGCCTATTGCTCAGGTGAAGTACAGATTCAGGGGGACTTTCATGCCGCCATGCAGTTGCGTGAGCATTTCGAATCTCTATCTTTGCCGCTGCATGAAAAACTAGGCCTGGTCTTCCGGGCACTGACCCTGGCCAATAACCAACAGGTGCTACCCGAACACACTGCCCACACACCTCAGTCCCCGACACAATCTCAATCCGCAAGCGTTCCCTCCTCACATGGCATTGCACTCAGTTACGATGTGCCTGAGGACTTTTATCAGCGCTGGCTGGGTGAACAGATGCTGCACTCGTGTGCTTATTTCGCAAGCCCAACACACACCCTGGCGCAAGCGCAGCAAACACAGTTAACACTGATCTGCCAGAAACTGCATTTGCAACATGGTGACACGCTACTGGATATTGCTTGCGGCTGGGGCACACTGGCCTGCTGGGCGGCCAAGCATTACGGGGTATTTGTACACGGCATCACACATAACCCAACGCAATATGCGTATGCGCTCAAACAAGTGCAACAACAAGGCCTGACGCATCTGGTCAAGATAGAGCTGGCGGACTATCGCACACTGCCTGCGCTGGGCAGTTACGACAAAGCAGCTTGCATCAGCATTGCCGACCATCTAGGCGCAGCGCATTATCCGGACTTCCTAGCCAAGGTACACGCAGCACTCAAACCCGGCGGGTTATTTTTGAGCCATGTGATCACGGCGGAAAATCCGGCTGGCCAGCAAGACGCCTCCACCGCCTTTATCAACCGTCAGCTATACCCGGCAGGCGAATTAACCTCTTTCGCCCATCTGTTACAACACATGGATAGCGCCAGGTTTGATGTATTTAATGTAGAGGGCTTGCGTCGACACTATGTGATGACCTTGCGCCAGTGGCTGGCAAACCTGGAGGCCCAACATGCGTCGATTGCTGCCAGCATGGGGGAGCGTACTTACCGTATTTGGCGTCTGGCTATGACTGCTAGCGCCATCCAGTTCGAACAGGGCGTGACCGGCATGCACCAGATGCTGGCGACACGTAGATAATCTTAACCAACCAGGAAATAGCCAGATGCCCAACATACTCACAACCTCCCCTCAGCGACGCCTACTCACTGCCGCGGTTTGTATGCTGGCATTCAGCAGTTATTCGCAACCATCAAAACTACTGCAATCGCCAGGAATGCGCACCGTCTCTAACGCATCTATCAGCCAGTCAGGCTGGTTTCCAACCACGCAGGCGGCAGAAACCATGCGCGTACCAGAAGGCAAAAAGTCGATCTCAACGCCAGGCACGAATGTGGTTGCTTTTGCCAATGACTTGCATCACCCGCGCTGGCTGTATGCTTTGCCCAATGGCGACATTCTGGTGGCAGAGAGTTATCCCCAGCCTAAAAATACAGCGTTTAGCCTGAAAAACTGGATCGCCAGCAAATGGATGCATGAAGCAGAGGAGCTGGCAGGTAGCCAACACCAGATTACCCTGCTGCGTGACAATGATGGCGATGGCATCGCTGACGAACGCCATGTGTTTATCAAGGATATCGCTGCCCCGCTGGGCGTGGCGCTGGTGGGCGACACATTTTATGTCGCCAATGCCGAGGCCCTGCTCCTGTTCCCCTACCAGGCAGGGCAAACACAGATGACACAAACATCCGATCCTGAAACGGCTGATCAAACGATATTGATGCGACCGGCAGCGCAGGAAAAACTGGCGAAAATACCAATGGATGTGCTGACTGACATCCAGCAGGAGGATGGCGCCGCACAAGGACGTCCTGCCAATGTGCTACTCGATAAAAGAGGCTACCTGCTGGTAGCAGATGACGTCGGCAATGTGATCTGGCACGTGAAAGGCAATCGCAAAATCGCACAAAAATAGCCTTATTAGGCTTGAAATGGATAACAAGCCATGAAAAATATATTGTTAATCTACGGCCATGCGCTGAGTCATTGCGCATTAAAGGCACTGGTCAATGACGACCATAACGTGCACCTGGCCGATGAGGCTGGCAGTGTGCATGACGCCATGTTGAAAATCCGCGAGCATACCTACGATGTCATCATTTTGGATGTGTCCGCAGCGGAAACCAATGGCCTGGAAATATTCTGCGACCTCAAGCAAGCTTTTCCTGACCTGCCTGTCCTCATTATCAACGGCAGTGAACGGGTCGAGCGCATGATCCATTTTATCCGGTTGGGTTGCGCGGGTTATTTGTCTTACACGACAGACAGCGCGCAAGTGATTCCGGCTATCAATGCCATCGCCCGCGGACAAGCCTATGTTTCGCCTCAGCATCAGCAAATGGCTGCCAACAGCGAGCCCATGCTGCATGAACGTTTGTCATTGCGCGAGCTGCAGGTATTTTTCAAATTGATTAAAGGCCAGGCGGTGAATTCAATCGCGATGGAACTGGAAATTGCGCCAGGCTCTGTCAGTGTGTTTCGATCGAAGATCCTCAAAAAAATGCACGTGCTCAATAATGCGGCATTAATTTACTACGCGCTCAAATACCATCTGGCCCCCGTGGCGGGGGCTACCAGCAAGTCAGCCAGGGAAGTGGCCTGATTACAATTTTTTAACGGCAAACTGCAATTGCTCAATAGCTTCCCATGAAATCAGTGAGCCGATCAAAATTACCGCAAATCCTAGCCCGGCGGTACACACAATCGCCATGCTGAGTGTGACCAGCGCCCCGCGTTCGCGGATCCCAAAAATATAGCGCACCCCTCGATACACCAGTAGCACCGATGCCAATACGGCCACACCATGCACAATCACATTGAAACTTAAACTGGGCACAATATAAAACAGTGACGTCAGCCATAGCGGTGTGGTGGCAATCGTCATAATCAGCAAGGAGTCACGAAAATCAGGCTTGATATTGACCATCTCGGCCAGGTTTTGCGTAATCCAGGCCATCACCAACAACACGCCCAATTGCAAGAACAACAACTCGGCACTCACCATCAGCAAACGGTTACCAGGCAGGTTATCAAAGAACAATTTGGGGTAATTATGATATAGCCGTAGATACATCATCACACAGGGAATCAACGATAACGGCAAGACATAGAACAGCATGAGTTGCGATACGCTAGGCTTTTCGGCCAGCAGAGATTTTGCCTCACTCCGCTTCGGTGACACGTAATTAAATAAATGGATAGGATTCATGCGGTACTCCTTGAAACGAAAGAGAGTGAATATTTATCTATTAAAAAACAGGCCATCACACTGCGCCACAAGGCCTACGCTGATTTGGCTGTAGGAAGATGCAATGCCATTGGGTCCAACGATGGATAAAGTAATTCCTACAGATATTTGCGGATTCATCCGATGCTGCCGACATACAGCCACGAGCATACTAAAGTTTCTGAATACATTTACTTCCACACATTTAATACACAATTTGGA
>Ga0208634_100252_pt1 | contig 22302 bp, 16 predicted proteins | sample LakWasMe81_HOW10_2_FD_183907 | JGI IMG/M metagenome (GOLD analysis project Ga0208634, IMG submission 183907) | Freshwater sediment methanotrophic microbial communities from Lake Washington under simulated oxygen tension - Sediment Metagenome... | ecosystem: Environmental > Aquatic > Freshwater >... | reverse complement strand
GTTATCGGGACTGAGAACCGAGGATGTCACAGGCAAGCCTTGTTTGCAAGAATACGCGATTACCGAGAGCGGCGACCATCAAAAACAACTCATAACATCATTGAAAACAGATCAACAAAAAATCAATTTAGAAAAAATTACCCAGGTTTTGCATGACCGGGATGGCCTTTTCGCCGGCGGTTTGGGGCTGCTGCTCCCTGTTGCGGAACAGTCGGAAAACACGATTTTTCCGAAAGCCTCAAGCGACGCTTTGGCCCCCGCTCATGTTTCACGCCTGGGTTCCGTAGGCGAAGCGGCTGAATCCGGACAGCAGGGTTTTCAGGGCTTGCTAAGCCGTTCTCCGGCCATGCAGGCGGTTTTTCAGATTATTCAAAATGCCTCAGAAACGGAAGCCACGGTGTTGGTCAGAGGCGAGAGCGGTTCCGGTAAGGAACTGGTTGCCAAGGCCATTCACGATCTGAGCGTCCGACGCAACGCGCCTTTTTTGGCGATCAATTGCGCGGCCTTATCCAGTAGCTTACTGGACAGTGAGTTGTTCGGTCACGTGCGCGGCGCGTTTACCGGTGCGATCAAGGATCATAGCGGCCTGTTCCAGCGTGCGCACGGCGGAACTTTGTTTCTGGATGAAGTGGCTGAACTGCCGCTTGAATTGCAGGCCAAGCTGCTTCGGGTCATCCAGGAAAGAAACTATATTCCGGTCGGCGGCGACCGTTCCATTGATGTCGATGTGCGCATCGTCGCCGCGACCCATCGTTCATTGCGCGAGGAAGTAAAAAACGGGCGATTCCGTGAAGACCTGATGTACCGGCTCCGGGTCGTGCCCATTTTTATTCCGCCGTTGCGGGAACGCCGGGAAGATATAAGCCTGCTGATCTGGCATTTTATCCAGCAGCATAATGCCGCCAATTTCAGGCAAATCGAAAAAATCGATCCTCAGGCCATGCGGGCTTTGCTGGATTATGCGTGGCCGGGCAATATCCGGGAGCTGCATAATGTGGTGGAATATGCTTTTGCGGTAGGCCGTGGGACGACCTTGCGCTGCTCGGAATTGCCGCCTGAGTTCAGGGAATCGCGTATCGCCCCGCCGCAAACTGTGCAAAACACGCCGCTGTCGGCGGACGAGGAAGCCGCTGCAATCCGGCAGGCGTTGGCGCAGAGTAATGGCAGGGTTACCCTGGCCGCCCGTTCGCTGGGCATGAGCAGGGCGACATTCTGGCGTAAGCGCAAGATTTATGGGGTTTAAATAGTCTTTACACAGCGGTTAAGCGCTATATGATATGCTTGATTTCTGATAAGTTATTTCCTTTAACGAGGTGCCTCATGTCCGCTGTACTTACTCCTACTCATTTCACCGCCGAAGAATATTTAACGCTGGAACGTAGTGCGTCCTGTAAAAGCGAATTTCACGATGGGCAAATTTATGCGATGACCGGCGCAAGCCGGGAACATAATCTGGTAACGATTAACATTGCCGGAGAGTTGAGAAGCCAACTCAAAAAACGCCCCTGCGAGGCTTATGTCAACGATATGCGCGTCAAGGCAGCCGATGCACGCAGCTACCATTACCCGGACATCGTTGTTGCTTGCGGTACGCCGCAATTTGAGGACGCATATGTCGATACCTTGCTCAATCCTACAGTGTTGATTGAAGTGCTGTCGCCTTCCACCGAAGCCTATGACCGAGGCGGCAAGTTTGCCCATTACCGTAAAATCCCTACATTGCGCGAATACCTGTTGGTTGCCCAAGACCAGCCGAGTATCGAACGCTATCTGCGGCAAGGCGACGTTTGGATATTAACGGAGGCCGTGGGGCTTGAGGCCGACGTGCCGCTGGCAAGCATAGATTGCGTTCTCAGTTTGCGCGAGGTTTACGACAAGGTTTCAGATGATTGGGAAGTAGAATAGGGTTTTGCCGCTTGGTTAATTTCGCTTATCCCGAATTGAAGATATGCCCCGTAATAACCGATGTTACGCACGCATCTAATAAATTAAAGCGTAGTCCACGAAAAGCACGAAAAACAAAGTGGGTACAGAGGAGAACAAAGACGCAAAAAACAAAGCGCGTCCCTCTTCTGTCCTCCATGCCTGTATCAAGTCACATACCGGTCATGAACGTTGTCAAAAGGAATGAGGCTAAATGCTTGGCATTACATTGTTAACCGAGAAATAGACTGTTCTCTATTTTTTTCGTGTCTTTCGCCCTTTTCGTGGACAATGCTTAACATCAGTTAATCAAATCCTATCGTTAGTTTTTAGCAACCGCTCGGTTTTTATTCCTGATCCATTCACTCCACGATCCCGCATAAAGCTTGGAACCGTTTAATCCGGCATATTCCATCGCCAGCAAGTTATGGCAAGCGGTTACGCCGGAGCCGCAATAATGCACAACCTGCTCGGGTGCGTTAGAGCCGATAAGCCGTTTAAATTGCTCGCGCAATTGTTCCGCCGATAAAAACAAGCCGTTGCTGTCCAGGTTTAATTGAAAAGCCCGGTTTAATGCGTAAGGGATATGACCGGCAACCGGGTCGATAGGTTCTTGTTCGCCGCGATAGCGTTCAGGCGTTCTGGCGTCGATCAGGCAAATGGATTTTTGGGCGAGGCTGTTTCGCACTTGCAAGGCGCTAAGCCATGCGGCCTCGTTCAGGTACGGCCTGAATGTGGCGGGTTTAACCGTAGGCAAAGTTGTGGTGAGCGGCAGACCTTGTTTTTGCCATTGCTTGATGCCGCCATCCAATACCGCAACCTTGTCATGGCCCATGCAGCGCAATAGCCACCAGAGACGCCCCGCAAAAGCGCCGCCCGCATCGTCATAAACCACGACTTGACTGGTGTTGCTTATGCCCCAATCGCCCAGCTTTTTTGCCAATAAGGCAAAATTCGGCAAAGGGTGGCGGCCGGTGAAATCGGTGATTTGCGATGATAAGTCTTTGTCCAGATGGGCATAGCGGGCCTTGGGAAGATGTCCGTGCCGATAGGCTTTGGCGCCGGCTGCGGCATTCGCTAATGAGAACCGGCAATCAATGATGATCCAGTCGGGATGGTTCAGGTGTTGATGGAGTGTTTCTGTGGAAACGAGTGTCGAGTAAGTCATAGTTTTATACCGTTAAGATGATTTTGCCGATGTGTCGGTTACTTTCCATGAGTTGATGGGCTAAGGCGGCGTCGCTGAGCGCAAAAGTTGAATGGATAACCGGTTTGATTCGGCCGGATGCTAATAAAGGCCAGACCTTTTCAAGCAGTTTACTTGCGATTGCCGCTTTAAAAGCATCGTCTCTGGCTCTTAAGGTCGAGCCGGTAAGGGTGAGTCGTTTAAGCATGATCGGCAATAGGTTTATTTCGGCTTTCGGGCCGTTTTGAATGGCGATTTGCACCAGTCGGGCGTCGTCGGCCATGCATTTTAGATTGCGCGGAAAATAGTCGCCGCCGATCATGTCCAGGATAACATCGACGCCTTGGTTGCCGGTAAGCTGTTTGATGTCTTCGACAAAATCCTGTTCCTTGTAGTTGATCGCGGCATCGGCGCCCAGTTGCAGGCAAAACTCGCATTTGGCTTTTGAGCCTGCGGTGACGATGATCTTGGCGTTAAAGGCTTTGGCCAGTTGTATCGCCGTCGAGCCTATGCCGCTGGCGCCGCCGTGGACCAGCAGCGTTTCGCCGGGTTGTAACTGTGCGCGGTCGAAGATATTGCTCCAGACGGTAAAAAAAGTCTCCGGCAATGCGGCGGCCTGGGTAAAAGACAGGCCTTCCGGTATTGGCAGGCATAACGCCGCCGAGGCGAGGCAATATTCGGCGTAACCGCCGCCGGTTACCAGTGCGCAGACCCTGTCGCCTTCATGTAAATGACTGAGGTTGTCGCCCAACGCTACGATGGTGCCGGCGACTTCAAGTCCCGGGATGTCGGATGCGCCGTGCGGAGGCGGATACAGGCCTTTACGCTGCATCACATCGGGGCGGTTGACGCCGGAGGCAGCGACCTTAATCAACACGTGGTTAGCCGGTATCGTGGGTATGGGGCGTTGAACCGGTTTTAAATCACCGTTGTCGATTTCAATGGCAAGCATTTGTTCAGGAAGGGGCATAGTTACAGCAATGTCAATAAACTGAGTTGCGGATATTATATGCCGCAGTTATTGAGATGCTAACTTTAATAATGGAACAGGGATGGCATGGATTAGACGGGTTTAAACGAATGGCGGATTCAACTTTGAAGTGAATCAGGCGGCTTCTTTCTCGTGCTCGGCAGAAAATACCTGATGCGGTGCTTTTTCTGGGTTCAATGGCAGTGATATAACGACTGGGAAAGAGGGAAAATGGCATTAGTATAAAATCCGCAGCTTATCTTTGAATAGGTTTTATTGCTGTCCGGATATTCTGATGGGTTCTCAAGTTTTAAAACAAACATGCGCTTAAAGCCGAGGGAATTAGCTGTATTAGCAAGGCATTGATTTAAAATGGCTTAATATCATTGACGGGTTATGGGGAATTGTTTTTTGTTTAGGCGCTAACTACAACAATACAGTAGAATTACGCAATTTTGTTTATAACATCGGAACACTTATGACTACTTGGTTAGAAACCTGTCAACAACAATTGATCAGACTGGAGAAGACCTCAGTTTTGGCTGATAAGATGATTACTTTGGCGAATAAAACCGGAGTTGATATTCCTTCTGACTTACTAAATCGCCTTAATATTGAAAGACCGCGTTTGCACAGGCAATTAGAACGACTGCATGCCAATCGTTTTGAGGTGGCGGTTATCGGATTGGAAAAAGCAGGGAAAAGCGCTCTACTTAATGCGTGGTTAGAACAAGAGATTTTGCCCTCGGCTCGAGAGCGATGCACGTTTACCAGTACCGAAATTTGGTCGGCACAAACCGAACAAGACCAAGAGCTTTTTATTCAGTACTACAGCAAAGAAGAAATCAGCAAGCTGCAATTACAACGCCGTGATGCTTTGTTGGGTACTTTAAGCGAGCGGGAGCGTAAGGAAATTCAAGAAGATTATGACGACACCGAAAAACACTTGAGTCAAATTTTAGAGTTCGGCAAAAAAAAGACCGGTTTTAGTCAAAAATTTATTGATATAGGCGAAATCAGCGATCAATTGCAAGCGGCGGTATTTAAAAACCGCGCCCAGTCTTTGGCGATTAAACGCATTCAATTAAAGACAATACGCTTGCGCAGCGACAGAGATATTATTTTTCATGATGTGCCTGGATTTAACTCCGGCATATTAATGCATGCTGAGCAAGCGGTTGAAAGGCTGAAAAACTGCGATGCTATTATTTATGCCAAAGAAATGAAGCAGCCTTCCGTGACTGGGCCGGAAAAAGAAATGCTGGCGATTGCGGATTCCGAAGACCCTAGCGTCAAAGTCTCGGATAAAGTCTTCGTGGTGCTCACGCAGGCCGACGCTATGGACGATCAAATCGATTTTAAAGACACTTACGAGAAGCACCGTAGTTATTGGCCTTCTGTCCCTGAACATCGAATGATTCCGGTCTGTGCCCGTGCTCATTTAGTCGAGTTTGGCATACCCTCCGAGGACACGCTAAGACGCACCAAAAGCGCCGATGATAAGGCCAAGATGAAAAAATTGGGCATTAATGACGGCATGGCAACCTTAAAAGAATCGATTAACTATTACATCGATCATGAGCGTGCAGGGGTGTTGGAACGCCGTTGCGATGCGCTGGTTAATGCCATTCGCCAAATTGCCAATGAAATTTTATTCAAGCTGGAACCCATCTATGGCGTATTTGACGAAACCGAGCTGCATGAAGACGATTTGCTCGGCAAAGAGTTTAATCAATGGTGGGGGCGTGAGTGGCAACGCATTAAAAAAGACTTCGATGCCTGGTATGCCGAAGTCATTCAAGGCCGTAAAGAAGCCGATGCCGCAGGGGCCGAGCATGAAGAACTCATTGCCCTGCATGCCGCTTACGATCAAAAGATTGAAGCGCTGCTGGCAAGTCTCAAGACCGCCGAACCCGATGAACTAAAGCGTATTTATACGGCTGGAGGCACCATTTCGATGCCTGATCCTCTGGAGGGCAATTATAAAATTCGCGAGGAATTGTTCCGGGAAATTCAGAAAAAATTTGAAACCGAGTTAACCGATCAATTAGCTTTGGCGCTGCAAACGTTGATTGATCAAATTGCCCGTAAAACGCAAAGTTTGCTTTGGGAGACTGAAGAAGTACGCAAAACCCTGTTGCATTCGGACGCAGATGAATTTTTGGAACAAGCGCGTATACGTTACGGTTTTCAAGTGCTTTTTTTACGATTTAGTCGCGGGGCTGTAGAGGCGTTTATCGCTAAACCTTTGCAAGCAAGAGAGCGCTTATTGAACGAACGGGCCGCTGAAATTAAAACGTTAGAGGCTTTTTATCAGGGAAGCGATAATGCCAAACGCGACGGTGGCCTGACCTGTTATTTGCGTTACGGCCAATGGGCTGAGCCCGGCGAAACAGGCGCCCCCGCGATTCGCAGTAAAGTGCCGGAAAAACCCGGCGCTAAAGCACAGGCGCAACAAGAAATAGACGCCGGAGTGACGCCGATTAAAAAAGCCCCGGAAGGATCGGAAAAAACCATAGAGCCGGCTAATTTTGAAGCTGTGGTCAACGAAATTCATGGCGATTTGGATGCGTTGCAAGATTATCTAAAAAACAGCGTGTTTTATGCCGCCGGCTTTATTACTTACTGCAATCAAGAGCTGGAGCGCATTCGCAATCGATTTAAAGATATGGAAGACAACGACAGGCAGTGGATCGGCGTTATCCGCACCGCTGTTAAGTATGAAAGAAATCCTAATATTCCCTACAGTATTGCGCACACCCGCCGGGATTTTCGTATGCGCAGGGAAATTGCCCTGGAGCTTAAAGACGTGCGGGAAACGTGTACGAATGTTTTCTGATGGCCAGCGTTCAATCTACCCTGATAGTCAGTCAATTCTATTTTGACGGGTAAAAGTCATCCGTTCGTCCTGAGTCTGTCGAAGCATGATCGGCTTGACGCGGGAGGCAGAAATTTTTCCGTCCACCTCATTCGACAAGCTCATGACAGGCTTCGACAAGGCCTTTAGTCCTGAGCGTAGTCGAAGGGCGAACGGAAAAGTTTTACTCGATCCATATCGGGACGTTACTCTTCCGATAGTTGTTGCCGCCGCTGCAACTTGGCTACCCGTTTTTGCACCAGCGTCTTGGCGGCATCTGCGCCAATATGCGCTTCGCCGCGCTTTCTGGCTAATTCCATTTGCTTTTCGCGCTCCATGAAACGGGTTTTCCGCTCGGCCGTGATTTTATCGTAGCAATGAGGACAGCTGACGCCTTGCTGATAGTGTTCGCTGGCTTTGTCGGCTTCGGTGATCGGCAGGCGGCAGGCGTTACACTGGTCGTAGTTGCCTTTTTCAAGTTGGAGATTAACAGTCACCCGCTCGTCGAAGACAAAGCATTCGCCTTCCCATAGCGTTTCCTGTGCAGGGACTTCTTCCAAATATTTTAATATTCCGCCTTTAAGATGATAAACCTCGTCAAAGCCCTGCTCTTTTAAGAAGGCGGTCGATTTTTCGCAGCGGATGCCGCCGGTGCAGAACATCGCCACTTTTTTGTGTTTTTCGGGGTCGAGATTTTCTTTAACGTAGCCGGGGAATTCGCGAAAGCTGGTGGTATTCGGGTTAATGGCGTTTTTAAAAGTGCCGACTTTAAATTCGTAGTCGTTGCGGGTGTCCACCAGAATCACGTCAGGATCCGAGATCAGTTTGTTCCACTCTTTAGGGCTGACATAAGTACCCACCACGCGCTTGGGGTCGATGCCTTCCACGCCCATGGTCACGATCTCTTTTTTGAGTTTAACCTTGGCCCGGTTGAAAGGTAGTGTGTCGGTCAGCGATTCCTTGTGATCTATATAGGCCAGGCGCGGATCGCTGCGCAACCAGTCCAGCACGGTGTCGATGGCTTGGCGTGATCCGGCTATCGTGCCGTTGATGCCTTCGCCGGCCAGCAACAAGGTGCCGCGGACGTGGTTGGCTTCCATGACATCATGCAGGGGTTGACGTAAAGCTTGGTGATTTTCCAGGGTGACAAATTTGTACAGGGCACAAACGACTATGTGAGACATTAATTATTCCTTGTTGCGGGCCGGAACGTAAATCCGGTGCAGATAAAAACGATAGATTTTCAGGAAATTAACGCCCTGAAAAGTAGAAAATTTCTTTGAGAAAATGTTCTCAAAGAAACAGTCGAATGATAACACTAAATCTTTTCAAAATTAATTTATGGGAAACGCAGGAAAACAGAGCTTAGCTTCAACGCATAAGTGCAATCGCGGTCAATGTTGCACGTATAGAAAAAATATACATTGACAGCATAGTGTCGGGAAGACCATACTGAACCCAGCTTGAAAATAAGATTTACCCTCTGCTTACCATTTCGATGTGCCTTTTGTAGTTCCTCGTCCTGTTTTTCATTTTGTAATTTCCAAATTTACCGGCTTGACCCGCCTTTTTTTAAGGCTTTTTATATTCAAATATTTATAGGACTCTTTATGTCTACAATGACTACCGGCATCGTTAAATGGTTTAATTCCGATAAAGGCTTCGGCTTTATCGAGCAGCAATCAGGTCCCGATGTTTTCGTACATTTCCAACAAATCAATAACTCCGGCGGCTACAAATCGCTGGATGAAGGCCAAAAAGTGCAATTCAGCGTAGCGCAAGGCCAAAAAGGCCCGCAAGCTGAAAATGTAAGCGTCATCAGCTAAGTTATAAGTTACATGCCGCGGCACGATTACTCGTGCCGCAGTTTATATTCAAAAATCCAAGCAAAGCCTGTAATAAATTAAAGTCGACTAACTTTAAATGTTACTGGCGGGGCTTAATCATCCTGTTCAATCTGCTCGCTTGCAAGCTCAAATATTTGCCGGTAAAGAGCGTCAAAATCCTCCCTGTAAAGCTTGTCGCAGCTTGATAGCGCCGACATGGTTTTATACGAAAACGGCAGAATTAATCCAGCAAAAAATTAGCCTGTTTCAGCCGATCATCCGGTTCAGCGTCGGTAGTTTCATCTTTTAAATTAACGCCTGAAAGCTGTAACTTTTCAGCCTCATTGAGCAAAAACAGCAATTTCTTTAACGCCTGTCGATAACTCAGTCCGTTGTTATGAATATTGGAAATGCAATTGCGGTCGGCATCGGTGCTGATGCCTGATTTGGCCTGATAGGTAAAATAAATGCCCATGCTGTCGGGCGAGCTTAAACCGGGTCTTTCACCGATTAGTACGATACACAGTCTGGCTGCATAATGTTCCGCGATAGCGTCGCCAATCGCTACGCGCCCGTGTTTTACCAAACACAGCGGCGGCAATCGGTAGCCTTTTTGTTGCAGTTCGGGCAGCAATAAACTCAAAAACGGTTCGACGTGATGATCAATGGCTTTGGACGATAAACCGTCGGCAACAACGACAACCGCATCGACCGGCATGGCGGCGCGGTGCTGCAAACAGGCCGTGGACGATGCGCTTAACAAGCGTCCGAGATCGGGGCGCTGCAAATAGACAGATTGATTTTCCGCCTGAGTTTGCAAGGTCAGCGAGTGATAGCCTTGCACATTCAAGCGTTGTTCGAGGCCTGTAAAATCCAGTGGGATGTTGACCGCATCGCGGGCCAAGGCATGCGCCAGCTGAAAATCCAGACAGGCATGGGTGGGCAGGCTCATCCCGGCCCGGCCCAAAGCGATACGCGCAGAAGTGAATTGTTTCAGGCTGTGCCACGGATCTTGGGTAATTTTAAAATCGGTCATCGGCTACTCATTCAGGTTTTGTAAGGACGGCCTAAATAATGCCGGTACATCGGGCCGTTGTTGCAATTGGTTTTCGGCATTAAAAATGCCGTGTTGTTGCAGCCAACGCTCAAACTCGGGCGCGGGGCGCAGTCCCAGCACCTGGCGCAGATAAAGCGCATCATGGAAGGATGTGGATTGATAATTGAGCATCACATCGTCAGCGCCGGGAACGCCCATAATAAATGTGCCGCCGGCAACGGCGAATTGGGTCAGCAGCATATCCATATCATCCTGGTCGGCTTCGGCGTGGTTGGTGTAGCAGACATCGCAACCCATCGGCAGGCCCAGCAGTTTGCCGCAGAAATGATCTTCCAGGCCGGCGCGGATAATCTGCTTGCCGTCGTAAAGATATTCCGGGCCGATAAAGCCGACCACGGTATTGACCAGCAGCGGTTTGAATTTGCGCGCCACCGCATAAGCCCTGGCTTCGCAGGTTTGCTGATCGAGTCCTTGGTGGGCATTGGCGGACAACGCGCTGCCTTGTCCGGTTTCAAAATACATGCAGTTATCGCCCAACGTGCCGCGGCCCAGTTCCAGCGCGGCCAGCCGGGCTTCGTTTAATAGATCGAGATTGATGCCGAAACTGTCATTGGCTTGTTGCGTTCCGGCAATCGATTGAAATACCAAATCGACCGGCGCGCCTTGTTCGATGGCTTTCAAGGTCGTTGTCACATGCGCCAGCACACAGGCTTGCGTCGGTATTCGATAACGTTCGATCACCTCATGCAGCATGTGCAGCAAACGCGAGGTTGCTTCAAGATTGTCGGAAGCCGGGTTGATGCCGATAACGGCATCGCCGCAACCGTACAGCAAGCCGTCCAGTAGACTGGCGGCGACACCGGCCGGATTATCGGTAGGATGATTCGGTTGCAAGCGCGTGGACAGGCGGTTTTCCAGGCCGATAGTGTTCCGAAAGCGGGTGATTACGCGGCATTTTTTAGCGACCAGAATCAAATCCTGGATACGCATGATTTTGGACACGGCGGCCGCCATTTCCGGGGTGACGCCTTGAGCTATCGCGGTCAGCGCTGCCGTTGTCGCCCGCTCGGACAGCAACCAGTTGCGAAAGTCGCCGACCGTCAGGTGACTGATGGCCGCAAAAGCCGCGCTATCATGCTCGTCGATAATCAAGCGGGTGACTTCATCCTGTTCATAAGGCACCAGCGCTTCATTAAGAAAGCGTTTTAGCGGCACATCGGCCAGCACCCATTGCGCGGCGACGCGCTCAAGATTATTGGCCGCAGCCACTCCGGCCAGATAATCGCCCGAACGTGCCGGTGCGGCCTTTGCCATCAGGTTGCGCAGGGTTTTAAAATCGTAGGCCTGATCGGCTATGCGGGTCTTATACATGAATGCCTTATCCTGAGAAATTCCGGATGCTCAAGATAGCATTATCTTATGAAAACGGCGTTACATTGGGTTACGGATCGAGGCATGGTAAGTAGCTGTACAATCAGGTATTGTCCATGCGCGTCTTAAAGAAGCCAAGGCGCGTTTGGAAACAAGATATTTCCGGGCAATGCGCAACGCCGGATCGTTAAGCAAAATAATCGGTAGCGCCAAACCAATCCAGCGCATTTGGATTTGCAACGATCGGCTGTTCATTAACCAACTCGTCAAGGATGTCCAATCCATAAAAGTTGCCGTTATCGAAAGCTTGGTTCATGGGCGCGACAATATCGCGATGGGTGTCGAAATTTTGCTTAATCATCTTTTACCTTCCTGTTCCGCTGATTGATACAAAATGAGCTTGTAATACAGAGCGGCTTCTTGTCATAAGCTGCCGTGATTTCTGTAATTGCAGCCTAAAATGCGCTTGCTTAGCTGAACAGAAACTGAAGCGGGGGGATGGATGATGCGCGATATTAATATGAGACGTTACGCATGTACCTAATGAGAAAGCGTAGTCCACGAAAGACGCAAAAAGCACGAAAAAAAACCGGGTACAGGAACAATAAGTAAAGCCCATCGTCAAGTTTAGAAAGATGCATGCCGCAAACCGGGAAACATGCGACTCTCTATGTTACGCTGGTTCCCAAGCTCACGCTTGGGAACCCAGTGAGCAAAGCTCCAGCTTTGCGAGTCGGGAAGCTAGAGCTTCCTGTACTGAATTCCCAAGCAGGAGCTTGGGAACTAGCCGAAAATGCGCTTGATTAGCTGAACAGAAACTGAAGCGGGGATGAATGATGCGCGATATTAATGCGCCTTTCGACGCGCTCAGGGCAGACCGTATGGCACAGCCCTCAAGCTTTTAAAGCATAGAATCGAATCAAATTACGCCCGGCGTCTTTCGCTTGATACATCGCATCGTCAGCCCATTTGAGGATATCGTCTTGGCGGGTTTCGCGGTTGACGAATACGACCACGCCGATACTTGCGGAGCATTGATGCTCAACGGCGGTGTCGGCATGTTCCAGTGTTTTTTTGATGACCAATTGATAGGGATCGGACAAGGTGTCGCGGATTTTTTCAGCGACTATGCTTGCCTGTGCCGTTGCTTGTGATTCGTCGGTATTCAGTTCGTTCAGCAGCACGACAAATTCATCGCCGCCGAAGCGCGCGACGGTATCGACTTCACGCACGCAAGCCTTTAACCGATTGGCCACCTCAATCAACAGCAAGTCCCCCACCGGATGGCCGTGAACATCATTGAGCGGTTTGAAGTTATCGAGATCGAGCATCATTAAGGCTGCATAATGACCGTTGCGTTTGCTGTTAACCATGGCTTGGTTCAAGCGGTCGTTGAGTAAACGGCGGTTGGGCAAGTTCGTCAGCGTGTCGTAGAACGCCAGATGACGCACTTGGTCTTCCATCTGTTTGCGCTCGGTGATGTCGCGAATGATGCCCAAGGCATGCCAGTTGTTTTTGAATCTGAATGCGGAAATGGACAACTCGACCGGGAACTCTTCATTGCTCTTGTGTCGCGCAGTAATCTCGAAGGTCTTGCCGATGACATTGCCCACGCCATAACGCTGGAAGCGCTCAAAACCCTCGTGCGCGGAATCTTGATAGCGCGCCGGAATGAGTAAGTTGTGCAGGTTTTTACTGATGGCCTCGTTCGCCTCGTAACCGAATATTTCTTCAGCGGCAGGGTTCCAATAAATCACTTGCTCCTCGGTGCCGATTATGACGATGGCATCTTTGGCGGCGGTGCTGATAAGGCGGAACTTTTCCTCGCTATCCGTCAGTGCCTTGCTCCTGTTTTCCAGCTCCGTGGTGCGTTGTTCGATGGTTTCTTCAAGTTGATCTTGATGCAATTCCAGTTCTTCCGTGACCTGTTGCAATTTACCGATGATGGTTTTGACGTGCTTGACGAAGGGATGGAATATCAGCGCTGCTTCCAGAATCAGTAACAGCAGGGTGACGCCCCAAAATATCGTCTCCGCTTTTTGCAGACGTCTTACCGACGCTTCTCCTTCCAGCTGGTACTGGCGCACCATCCGATCAAGAGCGGAGACTAATGTGTTCGGTGCGTTTTGGGTAATGTATTGCAACGATGGGTTAGTGGCCGTTAACGCGTCATCGTCCAGCAGCAGCAAGTCATGGACAGTCTTGATGTAGTCTTCTACTTGCCTATCCAAGGCATTGGGGCCATCGAAATACATGGCATGAACAGGAGGGGACATGGTTCTGGGCAGACCCATCACCATATCGCCATTGATCAAACCATGATGCGAACTCTCCATGAGTTGGATTGCAGCCCTTAACGTGTTGCGAATCGCCGCACGCTCAGCCTTGGGGGTATTGACCAACAGATTCGCGAACAGTGCCGTACGCTGGCTGAGCATACGCTGCCGACCGCTTATGTTGACCACGACCGCCGTGCTGTTTTGCTCCGATATAACCAGATGCAGGCTCAGCCATGCCGCCGTTGAGAGTAAGGCCACTAACGATAGCGCGATCGCATAACGCCAGGTCAGCGCCCGTGCTACGCTCAAGTCACTCATCCAATCTGTTCTGTTAGTCCTGTTTTGCTGCACTCGTTTACACCGACTCAACTTTAAATCGGAACTACTGTAGCATCTGATGTTACGGACTGTCGATTGCAGCCGCGAAAAAGATAGGCTGCGGATTGCCAAATTATTGGCTGCAAAGATATTGTTCCCGCCGAGCCATAGCCGCTGTAGGTCGCGCCGCGCGCGCCTTAGAAACCAAAGCGCGTCTTAGCCGCTATCAGCCCATCCGTTCGCCGGTGGCTTAACTGCTCACATTAATCCTGGTCATGGCCGTGTTTTTTGAATAGCCAGGCCATTGCCGTCGACAAAAACAGTCCAAATACGATCACGATGGTATACACCGACAATCCGGCATCAATCATCAACGCATAAGCGCCCAGCATCAATAAAATGCTGATATTTTCGTTGAAGTTTTGCACGGCGATGGAATGTCCCGAACCCATGAGTTGATGGCCCCGATGCTGTAGCAAGGCATTCATGGGGATTAAAAAACTGCCCGCCAGCGCGCCAATCAAGATCAGCAACAGCGCAGCCGGTCGCCAATCGGTCACTAAGGCCATGGCTAATACGATGATGCCCATGGCTATTCCCAAGGGCAATACTTTCACTGCATGTTCCAACGGCACAGCCTTGGCCGCCACCACCGAACCGATGGCAAGACCCACCGCAACCAACGCAGTTAATTGAGTGGCTTGTTCCAGGTCCAGCTTTAAAGCGACCGCCGCCCAGGCCAGAATAATCAAACGCAAGCTGGTGCCCGCGCCCCAAAACAGCGAGGTTACCGCGAGAGAGACTTGTCCCAACGGATCTTTCCATAGCAGCAGGAAGGCTCGCCAGAAATCCGTCAACAGGAATATGGGGTTTCGCTTTGGCAGGGTGTGCTCAATGGACAGTTTGGGAATATAACAATTGAGTATTGCCGCGATGATATAAAGACCGAAAATAATAAAAATCGCGAACTCGGGAGCGGTATCAATGCCGCCATTAAACTCAAGCCCTCCCAGTTGGTGAACAAGCTGATCCTCAACGCGATGACCGATCAATAAGCCACCGAAGATGGCGCCCAAAATGATGGATGCAACGGTCAGGCCTTCCATCCAACCGTTAGCCCAGACCAATTTATCGCTCGGGAGACATTCGGTCAGAATGCCGTATTTAGCCGGCGAGTACAAAGCCGCGCCCACGCCGACAAAGCCATAGGCGAGCAGCGGATGCAAACCCAGAAGCATTGCGGCGCAACCGACTATCTTGATGCCGTTGCTAATGAACATGATCTGTCCTTTCGGCAGCGCGTCGGCAAATGCGCCGACAAAGGGGGCGAGCACGATAAAGGCGAACACGAAAAATTGCTGTAAGACAGGAATTTGCCAGGAGGGCGCATCCAGGCTTTTGAGCAGCGCGATAGCGGCGAACAGGAGTGCGTTATCTCCCAGTGATGAAAAGAATTGTGCTGCAAGAATGGTGGTGAAACCGCGATTCATAGAATTATTTGCCCCCGTGCGACTCGACTCGGCGAAAACCGGAATCGTTGCGCTATAAAATGGTTAATAAAAGTTATTAGTTTACCAGCTACAAGTTTAAATCGGGGCGTGAGTTGCACACCCCGTTCCGCCTGTTAAGAACGCTGCCAGTTAGACCTTCCGGTTTTTTAAAGCCTGTAAGGTCTGCCTATCGACATGTTTCCCGCCGCCTAGCGCCAGGTAAGAGATTGCCGGAATGACGATCTACCGCAGACACTTGTGTATAACGATGAGCGCAGAGCGTGGGAACGATGATGTTTAGGGAAGTTATTTTTAACCCAATCCTTAATAGCAGCGAGCGCGGCGCGTAAGAACGGGAGCGAGCCAAGCCGGACGGGGTACGTCGATCCGCTCGAAACCTTACACATTAGACCTTCCAGGTTTTTAAAACCTGGAAGGTCTGCCTATCGGCCTATTTCGCAGCTAGCATTCAGCTTCTTGCCGATGATCGACAATTTGCCGGCTATTCAATGTTGACTTCCAGAGCCTCATTAAGGACGACAGTCGATTCAATCTTGTGCCATCTCACGAGTTCCAACGTGCCATTGAAATGTTCCACTATGGCCGTGCAGCTTTCCACGAAATCGCCGGTGTTGATGTATAAAAATCCGTCTATCTCCTTGATTTCAGCGTGGTGTATATGTCCGCAGATAACGCCGTCAAGATCCCGGTCTTTGAGGGTGCCGACGATGCTCTCTTCATAATCGGAAATAAACTGGACCACGTTCTTGACTTTGAATTTGACAAAGGCGGCAAGCGAGAAGTTTGACTGCACGCCAAACCAACGCCTGATGATGCGCAGCAAGCGGTTAATCTCAATTAAAAAATCATATCCATCGCTGCCTATCTTGGCAAGCCACTTGTGGCATGTGGCAATGGTGTCGTATTCGTCGCCGTGGACAACCAGAAACTGCTTTCCGGCGGAGGTGACATGCACATCTGAATTTTTAACGACGATGTCGCCAAAAATGTAATTGTCGTAATGCCTGACGTTTTCGTCGTGGTTGCCGGGTATATAGATGACCTGAGTGCCGTGTCTGGCCTTGCGCAGGACTTTCTGAATCACCGTATTATGATCTCTGGGCCAATACATTTTCTTGGAAAGCGCCCAAAAATCGATAATGTCGCCGACCAGGTAAAGTTTTTCGCTCTCATTGTATTTTAGAAAGTCGAGTAAAAGATCGGCACGGCATTGGGTGGAACCCAGATGCAAATCGGAAATCCAGATGGTTCGATAGGTGGTGATATTCATAATCAAACTTTTGATAGTGTATTGCAAGCAAGAGGGGTTATGTCGATGACCGTTTAGCCGATATTTATCGAGTCTTCTCGGCTTGCCAAAGAAAGCAGGATTATGATCATCGGTCATTCAGCCCGAAAGGCGGTGGGTTAGGGTGCAACATTCGCTGTACAGGAAAAATCTGCGTTCTTTGAATGTTAACAAACGCAGATGAAAGTTATGTTACAAGTCGTCAAAATGACGATTGGAATAAAATTTACGGTTCGGCTTGAGGCGGAAATGAGTTTGCCCAACGGAATTAACGGATTCGGCAGTTGTTGCGGTTATTGTCGGCGCTTCATCGATATTTAAACAATAATTTCTTGCCGAATCGCGACGGATTTTTTTGTTGCTTTTACACAAAAAAGAAGACAAAGCGGTCAATATTCATCGCTTTGCTTAACGGTATGCGCTGCCAATATTTAGCACCTTGTTGACGGTTAAGGATAATGCTGAAGAGACTGTTGCGGACGAACAACGGTTCGGCGAAACACCGGCCAAGGCGGCGAAATACTTGGCTTTCCGTTGCTTGAATAATAATGAAATCACTTGTTTTGCTTAGTTAACGGGAGGATTATTTGCGCTCGGATTAAACAAATATCGGGTAACTCACAATGAAAATTATCAAAGCAATGGTTTTATTAGCCTCATTTTTTGCGATAGCGGGGGCCGCGGTTTTTCAGCTTTTTGTTTTACTGACCAACAATCTATTTTTCCAGCAAAATTATAATCGGCATATCTCGCGGCATGGTTAAGTTCATGGCGGGAAGTTCGTTAAGTCCGGGCAGTGAGCCGGTCATCAAGTATTGATGACCGGCAAACCTCATGCGGATACCCGCTAATTGCAATGCGCCACTATGGCCGATACCGGGACTCGTTCAGCAAATTGACCTGAACATTCATGCTGTTCAAAACACAACCGACGCCGAATTGATGAAATATCGAAACATCGGCGGCATCGCGCCCAAACGCAATGATGACCCTGCCGCCGCGTAAATCGACCTGGGTGGGATCGAAAACATACCACCGGCCGCCGACATAGGCCTCAAACCAGGCATGCAAGTCCATCGGATCAAGCTTATACAAGTAACCCACCACCAGCCGGGCAGGTATGCTGATACTACGGCATAAGGCGATGGCCAGCTGTGCAAGATCCCTGCAAACGCCATAGCCGCGGTTATGAACCTCTATTGCCGACAGAGGCGAGTCGCTGGAGCCGGGGATGTAGCGGATGGAGTGACGAACCCAAGCTGTGATTTTGTCGACCTGATCGTAACCCGGCAGTGCGTCGCTCACTACCTCTCTGGCAAGATCGCCAAACCAGTCCGATTCGCAATAGCGGCTCGGCAACAGATAAGGCAGTATTCGGTAAGGCAGGTTCTGGATTTCAATAAAATGCGCGCCGGGCGCGCTATCAATATGTTCAGCGGTAATGACCTCGGCAGAGGTGCGAATAATAAATTCTCCGGGCGGAGCAACCAGGCGTTGACAGGAATTGCCGTAGCCGTCCTTGTGCTCAGTTATCGCTACCCCAGGTTCAACAATATAACTGGATTTTGTAATCCATTGCTGCGCGCCGTTCAAGGGGCGCAGCATTAAAATTAACACGGTTGGGGCGTCGATTTGGAAACTGAGATCGCAACTAACGCCCAGCTTCATACGGATGTTACGCCTAAAAAATAACCGCTTATTGCTGTTGTCAGAGGTATGCTTAGTCGCATAAAAGTCCCACCGATTGAATCTGGCTATAAGCGTGTCCCAGCCATATTTTAACGCGCTGTCGCTCCAATAAACCCAAGGCGTTCAGGCTTTCGCTATCCTTGTTTTTTGCCGCCCAAAAACTGGAGCTATTGCCGTCAATCTTGGTCATTACCGGCGCATGCAGCCGCTTCAATGTCATCAGCTTGGCATTCAGCGCCAAGGCGCGCTCTTTAAGGCCTGACGACTCTAGCAGGCTAAAGTTATCATCGCGAAGCTGGTTCTGCACCAGTATGTAATTCAATCGCGAGTCGTATTGATCGAGCAGTTTGCCGAGCAAATCCACGCAATCCTTGCCTGAATCCATCACATTCCAGTAGTGCAGGGCAATGCCCAGTTCATCCGCCAGTTCCAGCACGCCGGATTCATCGATCCATTTTGCCAGCGGATGATGGGTTTGGGCGGCGAGATCAACCAGAATGTGCTGGCCGGGATTGGCTAAGGCGGTCTCCACAATGGCATCCAGACTTTGGTAATTATCGATGACGGTAGGCGATGCATAGTCGGTATAAAAACGCAGCAAGGCGCCATGCGAACGGTCCGTATCGAAACCGATAAAGGGTATGTCATTGTCTATCATGTATTGAGCCAGTACGCGGGCTAGCACCGATTTGCCTACGCCGCCTTTTTCGCCGCCGATAAAATGAATAGCGCTCATTGTTTCTCCAGTAAGTTAAAGTTCAAGGCCTGTCCTAAAAACCGCAGTGAGTCCACGAAAAGCAGCCCGTTGTATTTGGACGCGCCTGGTTTCGGTTTTCGTGGACGACATGATTTTTCCAGGTCCATTCAGTCAGCAGAAAGCAATAATCAAACCAATAGCCTTTTATTCATAGTTTACACCCGGTACGTGCAGTACAGTACAGGATGACTCTTTGGGGAAATGGCGTGTTGCCAATCGATCGGTAATATTTGTGGGCATTTTTAGTGCAAGAAACAGCTTTTTATCTCAAATTGGTGCAAATCATTGTCAAGATAGACGGCTACAGTAAGCTGTAATACAGAGTAAGCAGCGAGGCTAAGCGTAAGCGCAAAGCACGCCAAGACTTCTTCCCATTGATGGACATTAAATGATGGCGCATTAATTGCAGCTGATGATGAATCTATGGGATTATAGCCGCCGCCGGACACGGTTGGCCGGCTATCCCGGCAGTCTTTTTCTAAAATGACGCACTAATTGAACATGAAGCCGACTCAACACGACAAACTAGATACTTATTTTCAACAGGTGCAGGACATTATTCTGATCCGCCAGGATTGGGTGACCGGCTTATTGCCGGCCAGTACCGCGGTCAATGTGCATGGCAATTATACCGATGCTTGGGTAAGGGATAATGTTTACAGCATTCTCGCGGCATGGGGACTGGCGCTCGCTTACCGGCGCGTTGACGGCGGCGACCTTGAAAAAAACAGCGGGCGTGCGTATTTGCTGGATCAAAGCGTTGTCAAGTTGATGCGCGGACTGCTGACGGCGATGATGCGTCAAGCGCCCAAAGTCGAGAAATTCAAGCATACCCAAAACCCGCTGGACGCCTTGCACGCCAAGTACGACACCAAAACCGGGGCGGTGGTGGTAGGCGATCATGAGTGGGGGCATTTGCAACTGGACGCCACGTCTTTATTTTTGCTGATGCTGGCGCAAATGACCGCGTCCGGCTTGCGCATCGTCTTTACCATAGACGAAGTCAATTTTGTGCAAAACCTGGTTCACTATATTAGCCGGACTTACCGTACGCCCGACTACGGCATCTGGGAGCGCGGCCACAAGACCAATCATGGCATTGCCGAGTTGAACGCCAGCTCGATCGGCATGGCGAAAGCGGCCTTGGAAGCGCTGTCCGGTTTTAACCTGTTCGGCAAAGAAGGCGGACAAGCGTCTGTCGTTCATGTGATCAGCGACGACATCGCCCGCACGCGGATTACCCTGGAATCGCTGTTACCCAGAGAATCCATTTCCAAAGAAGCGGATTCCGCGGTGCTCAGCATCACCGGATTTCCGGCTTTCGCCGTCGATAACCAAAGCATCCGGGCAAAAACAGAAGCGATTATTTGCGAAAAACTGGAAGGCCGATACGGCTGCAAACGCTTCTTGCTGGATGGTCACCAAACCGCCATAGAAGATAGTCATCGCCTCCATTACGATCCGCACGAGTTAAAGCAATTCATGGATATTGAATGCGAGTGGCCGTTGTTTTTTACCTATTTACTGCTTAACAACCTATTCTCGGGCGATAACGAAGCTGCCTTGCGCTATCGCGCTAAATTGGAAGGGCTGCTGGTCGAACAAGACGGCCGGCAATTATTGCCGGAACTTTATATCGTCCCCAAAGCGTTAATCGAAGCGGAAAAAGCAGAGCCGCATAGTCAACAACGCGCACCGAATGAAAATATCCCTTTGGTTTGGGCGCAAAGCCTGTTTATGCTGGGCAGTCTTATTCAGGACGGATTGCTGCGTTGCGAGGACATCGACCCCTTAGGCCGACACAAAGTCGTCAAACACGTTCAGGATTGCAATCTGCAAATTCAGTTGCTTGCCCAGGATGAGAGCGTACAAAACAGCTTAATGGACTACGGCATTCGCACTCAAACACTCACCGCCATAGCCCCCATTCAGATCAGGGAGGCCAATGAACTTGCCGACGCCTACACGCATGTGGGTAGAAACGATCGTATCGGCTTGACGGGCCGGCCGTTGAGGCAGTTGCGGACCCTGGCAACCTCCAAGATGTATATATTGGCGGGCGAGCGTCTGCTTTTCCTGCCGCAGTGCCTTAATCAAAAAGGCTTCTATCTTGCGATGGACAACCGTATGCTGATTCAGCGCTTACGCGTTGAACTGGCCTATATCTATACGCATTGGGACAGGCCCGGTAACCCTTTAGTTATTATGACTATAAAACATAATATGTTGGGCAACCATAATCGCGAAGTTCTGATTGGATTTATCAAAGAATTGCAACAGGGTTCTACGCAGGGCGTTCCCTTGCAGCTCGGAACGCTTTTCGATTTCGCGGAAACCTCAAGTCATGAAAAAATTAACTATTTGCATGATTTTCAGTTTTCAAAAGCGTCTTGGGAGGAAGCGGAGCGGCCTTTTTTTCAAGTATTGCCGATAGATAGCGCTCCGTCAGCGCCTTTGGACACTTACACGGTAACTGAATGGGAGATCAGTGCCGACGAACTGCTGATCGGGCAGTTAAAAACCAACGCTAATCTTTACGCACAGCTTGAAGTATTAAATTTACTCAGCCTTCGGCACGGTCTTGATTACGACACCGGCCTATCGGCACTGGATGGCGCCGCCGGGTCTGTGCGCGATTTGCTGGAAGAAATCTATCAGCGGGCCGGGGATCAACATGCTTGGTATATCGTCAGGCGCTGTGCCGGTTTGCTGGGCAAATACGACATTAATCTGGAACAGGCCGCCACCGATATACTGGTTCGCCAACATGCACTGACCTTAGGCCGCGCTTACAGTGGCCGGGCAACCTTGATGCGCCCCGCCGATTCCTCGGAAATTTTGCAAATTATCCGCGCCTACAATAAGAGCGATGCCAGCGAGCATATCATTATTCAGGAACTGATCATTTATTTGGGCATGTTGATCAAATCTAACCCGGAATTGTTCACCGATATGCATACGGTGCGAGTGGGTCATATCCTGCAATTGATTATTGTCAGGCAAAAGCGCGAAGCGGGCAGCGGTACATTAGATCAGGCTTTTAACGAAATTCTTTCTTTGTCGCCTTATCAATTATCCGGAAAAGTAAAAGAAACTCTGGAGGACTACAGCAATACCGAAGACCAACTGGATTTGGCCGAAACGCTGCACTATGAAGGCGATTGCCGGGAGCTGACCAATGCGCGCTTCTCGAAAAGCATGGATCCCATCGACCGGGGAGACAGTGTCGATTGGTACCAATGGCGCGAACAGCAAGGCAGTGTCGGTAGA
>Ga0208634_100213_pt1 | contig 25895 bp, 19 predicted proteins | sample LakWasMe81_HOW10_2_FD_183907 | JGI IMG/M metagenome (GOLD analysis project Ga0208634, IMG submission 183907) | Freshwater sediment methanotrophic microbial communities from Lake Washington under simulated oxygen tension - Sediment Metagenome... | ecosystem: Environmental > Aquatic > Freshwater >... | reverse complement strand
GGCCATCTGCAACCGACCGCCGCCAGGGCCGACGACACCTTGGGCGACCTCATAAGGCACGGCAGGGGCACAGCGCGCCGTCGTGCAGCGCAGCACACATTGGCGCACATCAAGAGCGGTGATCCGTCCGTCCCCATCGACATCCCGCGCGTCTCCCGGCCCCGTCGACGATGAATTGAGTGCAGCCGAGAGGACGTCCAGGTCGCGTCGATCGACCGCTCCGTCATGGTTCAGATCGCAAACTGCAGCTGCGAATACAGGACCGCCGGCAAACGCGACCGACAGAAGAACTGCAAGGCGCAGCCAGCGCCTCGATGTCGAAGCGAACTTATCCATGGAAACCACCTCCTGGAACGCGCGACGGGTTGAGCGAATGAGGCTAGTTCGGTAAGCGAGAGCGACGCTGCCGTGTCCACAGCATCAACGTCGCGAGCCCTGTCAAGGCAAGCACTCGGGCGTTGACCTCGGGCACGGCCGATACAGTCACGACGCCATTCACCAATGAAATCGCCAATGGCGATCCGGTCTGGTCGCCGAACGCATTGCCTACCAGGCTAATGGCACTGCCGCCATGGGCGACCATAGTGGAGAAGCTCAGCGTGGCCAGACGAAAAGATGAGGGTTGCATGGCCAGGAGGTCAGCCTGGCTATCGAGAGAAACCTCGAAGACCTGAACACGCCCCGGTGCGACAGCAACGGCTTGCTGGATATCGCCCAAGCCCAGCACATCAAGTCCACTTCCAAAAGAAGTGCCCAGGTAATGAAGCACCGCAGGCTCAAAGTCAACGAAGACGTCAAACGTCCCGACAGCGGTACCGGCGACGAGACCGCTAAGCTGCAGGTCGATGCTCGCCACCGAACCTGAGGCGACCGTCTGCAGACTTGGCGTGACCTGGACGGAAGCTGCGCCGCAAGCACTGCACAGAGCCAAGGCGAAATAGAGGAACCCGACGAGACGCAGCAAAGCGCAGCGCATTGCGTGAAGGAATTTCATCAGGACCCCCCGTGTTCATCTGAGCGTCCGAATTCTGTGACTGCGGACTCAATACCAGAAGGGCTCAAACAGGGGATCTCAGCGGATCCTCCTCATCATTGATGAGGGGCGCATCAGTCATGCTCGCTCAGAGTCGGTACTGGCGCCCCTCCCCCAAAAGTTGAAGGGCCATGCGCATCCCGCGGCTAAGGCTCGCGATCGGAGTCAGCGAGCGCGGCACGCATCCGCCATCCGTCACTGCCCCCCGAGACCGCCTCAGGGGGCAGTGACGGCAAGTCGTACACCGATAGGGGACGCTGCCAGGAATCCGCCTCGTGGCACCACCCGCTTGCGCCCCTCACGCTAGGCGCGCTTGAGCAGGCAGTCTGCACGCTCCAGCGGCTGCTCCAGGGTCTCGATGCAGTTGCACGCAAAGGCTCGCAGCACCGCGTTCCGCACCGGCCCGGCATTGGCCAGAGGCCATTGGCCATTGGCCTTGCGTAGGCACAAGCAGTCCGCAGGGACTGCTTGTGTCCGACTCCAGCCCGCCAAGCCGGCCCGTCATGACGATGTGCTTGCTGGTCCAACCAGCAAGCATCGTCGCCCCCTCGGGGGTCCGGCCAAGGTACTCCTTGGACGAGGGGCTTCGTTTCAGCCCTGATGCTCGCAGCGACCCATCTTGGCGCCCGACTGGATCTTGGAGATGAAGCCCAGCGGGAAGCCGGTCTGCACCGAGCTGCCGTTCTGGCACACGTAGACCTGCTTCATGTCCACATACCAGGTGCCCATCGCCCCCAGCAGGCCGCCCACCATCTCGGTGCCGGCGCCGTTGATCGAGACCGGGTTCTGCATGCCTAAACGGTAGGCCTCGGCCACGCCCTGCTTGCGGAAGAAGTCCGCGAGCTTGATCCAGCCCACGCCCTCGACCCACATCACGCCCTCGAAGTTGCCCAGCCAGTAGGAGCCGGCACGACCGATGATGACCTTGCCATCGTCGCTCATGTCGTTGATCTGCAGCGGCACCAGGCCGAGGTCGGCCTCGACGGCCGTCGGGCCCTCGGTGGCACAGCGATCGACATACTGCCAGGTCGCCCAATCGATCTGGGCCGGCAGGGCCACATCGGTGCACCAGCGCAGCCCGGCGATCTTGGTGACCGCGGCCGGGCCCTTCTTGGGGTTCCACAACAGCGGACCGTTGGAGATGCGGTCCTCGTAGCTGACCCCGTCGTAGCTGCGCATGACCGCCTTGGTGGTGTCCAGCATGACCCGGGTGCCGTCGCGATTCACCGCATAGGCATTCACCGCGCCGTGCAGCTTGAACAGGTCGATGCGCTTGCCCTGGTTGACCCAGGCCATGGCCTTCGAGTAGTTGGTCTCGCCCAGCACGACGCTGCCGTCGCCCGACACCGCCTGGGCACGCAGCCAGCCTTCGGTCGCGTAGTCGAAGCCGCTGTCATCGAGCTTGCGCATGCCGCCGCCTTCGGTCCAGGCCACCGGCACGATGGAGCCGCCGAAGCTGTCCTGGCATTGGCCGTTCTTCTTGACGTCCAGATAGGCCAGACCCACCGCCGTACGGCCGTCGTCGTCCATCGCAAAACCGTAGCTGGAGGACGCGCCCTGCTGACCCTCGCCGCCGCAGGTATCGCCATTCAGATCGCCGATGCTGCTGAGCTTGCCCGGGCCGGACCACAAGGCCATCGCGTTGATGCCGTTGCCATTGAGATCGGCGTTGACCAGGATCTTCTGCCCGTTGCGGCTCATCGCGCCATTGGTGCCGATCACACTCGGCGGCATGACCTGGATGCCCTTGTTGATGTCCCAGGTGAACTGGGTCGCATAGAACAGGCCGGACGCCATGCCGCCGTTCTTGGAGAGCTTTGCCAGTGCGGCATCGACCACCGGATAGAACTGCACGCCCTGGTCATAGCCATTGAAGGTCAGGTTGGCGGTCTGGGTGCTGCCGGCCACCGCGGTGATGGCCGTCATGTCGCAGGCCTTGTCGTTGGCCGGGTTGGCGCTCTCGGCCACGTTCCAGTATTCGGCTTCGGACACCAGCGCGCGCGGCGTCGTCGGATAGCCGCCGGCGACGATCTCCTCCATGTACAGCCAATAGCTTTGGCCCGGCTTCAGGTTGGTGATGAGAAAGCGGCCGTCCGGGCCGAGCTTGCCCTGGGTCTGGTCGCCGGTCATCGCCGACACGGCGTCGCCGAGCGGATTGTTGACGTTGCGGGCGATGATGTTGATGCCGCTGTAGGGGGTGCGGCCGTCCTTCAGGCGCAGCACGCCGCTGATCGAGCCGGTGCTGCTCCGATAGCCCGGCGTGGGATAGAGGTTGGAAATCGCCGCGATGTCGTCGGGCATGTCCACCGTGCTCATCTCCGCGCCGATCTGAGCGCGCGGATTGATGTAGGGGAACATGGTCTCGACATACTGGACCGGCATGTCGTTGCCGCCCCAGCCCGGGATGTGGCGGGCCGGCACGCAGCCGGGCACGCCGGGGTAGAGGTCGTACCAGCCCGGCATGCTGAAGTAGGCCATCGAGCCGTTCACCTGCGAATGCGACAGGTTGAAGGCATGGCCGAACTCATGCGTCATGATGCCGTTGAAGAAGCGGCCGTCGGTGTCGTTGGCCTGCACCGCATAGCCGTTCATCAGGGCCATCGCCTCGACGATGGTGTCCTCGTAGCCGTCGCCGTCGCTGTCGATGGCGATCTTGGGGAAGGCAATGCCCAGCACCGAGTCGGGCGAGACGCCGAAGAAGTCGGCCAGGATCTCGCCGGTGGTGTCGTAGACGACATGCAGTCCGCGCCCGTTCTCCTGCGCGTAGACCTGTCTGGCGTTGTTCACCGTCACGTCGGCGTTGATGGACGGCACCTTGCTGAAGTCGCCGGCCCAGTAGGCCTTCAGCGTCGAGGTCGGCACGGCGCTCCACTGCCCAATCGCGAACTTGACCATCTCGTTGGCGCGCGCGTTGGTGATGAAGGGGGTGGTGCCGTCGAAGTCATAGGTGAAGACGCCCAGGTCGGTGTAGACCGGGATCGGCGTGGCCGTGTTCCAGCGCAGCGGCTGGGGGTCGCGCGGCTTGTCGTTGAGCATCAGCGGGCCGGCGGCCTGCACGGCAGCGCTGCCCAGCAGGCTGACCGCGAGTGCGGCGACGATTCGGTAGGTCTTGTTCATCAGCGCATCACTCCCTTTTCAATCCACTGGCCGGCAACGGCGCGGTTCACCAGCGACATCAGCGCGACGGCATCCACATCGCCGGCAGGCTTCTTCAACATCGCGGTCTCGGTGGCGCTCAGCAGGCCGGCGCTGACCGTCACGTCCTTGAACAGGTTGCGGTTGAAGTCGGCATTCGCGGTGCGCCCGCCCACCGTGGTGAACTTGCCCTGCTCCAGGCCGACCGTCGTGCGCAGCCCGGTCTTGGCCGCGGGCCGGTACATGAAGGCGATGACCTGCTCGTCCTTGCGCCACTTGGCAAAGCCCTCGGGCGCCTGGCCCAGGAAGAACTTGCCATTGGCCATCTTGCGGGGCTTGAGCATGCCGAACTGGCGGAACTTGAACTCCGAGCGCGGTGCCAGCTTCTTCTTGGCCGAGGCGGCCACCGACAGGGTCACCTCGGTGTAGGGCACACCGTTGTCCATGCCGTCGCTGACGTTCTTGACCGTGCCGGAGACGATCAGGTCGGAGGTCGCGATCAGCTTGGTGAGGTTGTGCGGCAGCAGCTGGGTGGCCGCCGCCGGCATGGCCGTCAGGGCGCCGGCCAGCAGCAAGGCCGCCAGGCCGGTCTGGCGCCAGGCACCGGTGGCGGAAGGGGCTCGGGGCTCGGGCGCCTCGGGGCGAGCAATCATGGGGGTCTCTCCTATTGGCTGGGGCGGCGGCACGTTCGCATGCAGACATGCGTGCACCGGGAAGGCCCAGCATAGGGAGCCAGGGGGGTGGCCCGGGCCCCCCGGCGCGGGGGGCCCTGAGGCATGGGGGCGGGAAAGCCATGAGGCCGCTGCCGGCCCGGCTGCCGAGGTCTCAGGAGCCGATCAGGCCCAGCGCCCGGGCGCGGCTCACCGCATGCTTGCGCGTGCCGGCCTGCAGCTTGGCGTAGACCTTCTTCAGGTGCCACTTGACCGTTTCGTCGCCGATCGCCAAGGCCTGGGCGATCTCCTTGTTCGAATAGCTGCGCGCCAGCAAGGCCAGGATGGCGCGCTCGCGCGGCGTCATCTGCAGCGCCGCGGCCGCGGCGTCCGCATCGCCCAGCGGGGTGGCAAAGGCCGGGCGCCACAGGCCGCCCTCATCCGACAGCAGTGCCAGCGGCGCCTCGGCCACGCGGCGCGCACCCGGCGCCTGGCCGCTGGCCGGCTGGCGCTGCTGCTGCAGCAGCTCGATGGCCTTGCGCGCATGGCCGAAGGCTGCGGGCCAGTCTTGCGCGGCCGCGCAATCGTCGGCCAGCTCGATGTAGAGCGGGGCGAGCGGCTTCCAGCCGGGGATCTGCAGCCCCTCGTGCAGCGCGGCCAGCGAATAGTGCAACGCCGGCGTGGCGGCCCGCATCTCGGCCGGAGGCGGCAGGCGGTGGCGGCGATGGATCTCCGCCAGCGCCTCGTACACGCCCAGGGTCAGGGCCGTGAAGCCATGCGCGGCGATCAGCTCCCGGGCCTCGGCAATCGCCGCCAGCGCCGCGTCGGGCCGGCCCGCCGCCGCCAGGGCGCGCGATTGATGGATCAGGCACAGGGCGAGGTTGTCGGTCGACTGCGCCTCGCGGTACATGCGGATGGCCTCATCCATCGGCGCCACCGCCTCGACGCCACGCCCCTGCAGCAGCAGGTTGCGCGACAGCTCGGCGCAGGCATTGGCGCGGTTGATGCCGCCCGGCGTGGCGGCCAGCGAGCGCAGCGAGGCGCTGGCCAGTTCATGCGCCTCCTCCAGCCGGCCGAGTTCGTTGAAGAGCGCCGCCAAGCGCGTCTGGATGGCGCCCAGCAGGGTCGGCCAGCCGGTCTGTTGGGCGACGCGTTCGGCCAGGTCGAAACAGGCCACCGCATCGTCGGTCTCGCCCAGGCCCTGCAGCGCCGTGCCGGCGTTGATGACGCAGATCAGCGCCAGGCGCAGCAGGCCCACCCGCTGGGCCTGCTCGCTGGCATGCAGGAACAGCGCCGCCGCCTCGGCCGGCTCGCGCCGCGACAGGCGCAGCGCGCGTGCCGCGCTCCACAGCGCATCGCCGGCCGCATCGATGCCCACGCCGGCGGGCTGGGCGCCGCCGGGGTCGCCGAACGCGCCCTCGTAGGCGGACCAGGCCTCGGCCAGCGCCTGGCGCTCCAGCAGGCGCGCCTCGGCATAGACGGCCGCGGCACGCCGGTACGCGTCGAGCTCGCGCTCGCGCTGGCCGCGCGCCTTGGCCACGCCGGCTTCGGCCAGCAGCGCATCGCCGCTGGCCAGCGGATCGGGGTGCTCGGCCAGCCAGGCGCGGGCGTGCGCCAGCTGCTCCTCGGCCGACTCCAGGCGCCCGAACAGGGCCGCGATCTCGCTGCCCGTGAGCGCCAGCCGGATCTGCAAGCGCCAATCCGCGATGCTGGCCGTGCCGGCCGCGGCGCTCAGTTGGGCGAGCGCCTCCTCCACCAGACGCTGGGCGCGCGCGCTGTCGCGCTGCCGCAGCGCCCAGGCCAGGGCACTGCCCGCCGCGGCGCGCTGCGCCGGTTCCGCCGCCGCCAGCTGCCGCTCCAGCGCAGCAAGGTCCACGCCCGAGGGATACAGCGGCAGGCCCGGCTCAGCCATGGGGCATGGCACCGACGTCCTTCACCGGGGCCAGGGCGGCGCTCATCCCGGGATCTCCGCCTCCACCAGCTGCGTCAGCAGGGTGAGCGATTCCTGCCAGCCGAGATAGCAGGCCTCGGACGGGATCTGCGCCGGTATGCCCTCCTGCACCACCTCCATCACCGTGCCGCAGAAGACCTGGCGCAGCGTCACCGTGGTCTGCATCTCGCCGGCCAGGTTCGGATCGTCGAACACTGCGGTGTAGCGGATCAGCTCATGCGGCCGCAGCTCCAGGTAGCGGCCGCCGAAGGCATGCGTATGGCCGCTGCCGAAGTGGGTGAAGGACATGCGATAGCTGCCGCCCACGCGCGCATCCATCTCATGCACCTGGCCGGTGAAGCCATGCGGCGGCAGCCATTTGCTCATCGCGCTGGCGTCGAGAAGGGCGCGGTAGACGCGCTCCGGCGGGCTGCGCAGCACGCGCTGCAGGCGCACGGTGTGGGTGGGTTCGCTCATGGCGGTTCTCTCCGGTGAATTCATCCCTTCAGCTGCGCCAGTGGCGTCATGCCGCCGGCCTTGACCTCGCCCAGCGAGAAGCTGGTGTGCATGTCCTTCACATTGGGCAGGTTCAGCAGGGTGTCGATGGAAAAGCGCGAGAAGGCGTCGAGGTCGGTGGCCAGCACCTGCAGCTCGAAGGTGCCGGCGCCCGAGATGTAGTGGCAGGAGATCACCTCGGGCAGCTCGCGGATCGCATCCTCCAGCGGCTTGGTGGAGGCGCCGTTGTTGCGGTCGGCGTCCAGGCGCACGAAGGCCAGCACGCCCAGGCCCACCTTGCGGCGGTCGATCTCGGCGCGGTAGCCGGTGATGAAGCCCTGCTCCTCCAGCCAGCGCACGCGCCGCCAGGTGGGCGCGGCCGAGAGCCCGATGCGCGCCGCCAGCTCGGCATTGGAGAGCCGCGCATCGCGCTGCAGCTCGGCCAGGATGGCGATGTGCCAGCGGTCCAGGCTCTCGCCCTGGGCGCCCGCCTCCTCGGCCTCGGGGGCCGCGGCCGCCTTCCTCATGGTTTGCCCTGATTTGGTGTTCTTGGAAGCCAATCGCCACTCCAAACGGATGTCTGAGAAAGATTATTGCTGAAGCCTACGCTTTTCAGCAGCAGATAGAAAGCACCGATCGCCAAGCTTTCCCTACACTCCCCTGCCGGCACATACTGCCGGAATCACGGCCATGCGCGCGATCACAAGTCGCCCCGCCTGCCCCGCCCACCCTCTGGAGTTCCCCCGATGAATGCACCGCTACCCGAACATATCCTGCGCGCGCTTGAAAAGGTCACGCTGGACGACAAGTACGCGCTCGAGCACGGCCGTGCCTTCATGAGCGGCGTGCAGGCCCTGGTGCGCCTGCCGATGCTGCAGCGCACGCGCGATGCGATGGCGGGGCTGAACACCGCGGGCTTTGTGTCGGGCTACCGCGGCTCGCCGCTGGGTGGTTACGACCAGGCCCTGCAGGCGGCCAAGAAGCATCTGGCCAAGCAGAACATCGTGTTCCAGCCGGGCGTCAACGAGGAGCTTGGTGCGACGGCCGTCTGGGGCACGCAGCAGCTCGACCTGTTCCCCGAGAAGAACAAGTTCGACGGCGTGTTCGGCATCTGGTACGGCAAGGGCCCGGGCGTGGACCGCAGCATCGACGTCTTCAAGCACGCCAATATGGCCGGCACCGCCAAGCATGGCGGCGTGATCGCGGTGGCGGGCGACGACCATATCGCCAAGAGCTCCACCGCCGCGCACCAGAGCGACCACGTCTTCAAGGCCGCCGGCTTCCCGGTGTTCTTCCCGTCCAGCGTGCAGGACATCCTGGACATGGGCCTGCACGCGATCGCGATGAGCCGCTTCTCGGGCCTGTGGTCGGGCATGAAGACGATCCAGGAGATCGTCGAATCCTCGGCCTCGGTGAGCGTGGACCCGGATCGCGTCAAGATCATCATCCCCACCGACTTCCCCATGCCCGAGGGCGGCCTGCACATCCGCTGGCCCGACCCGCCGCTGGACCAGGAAGCGCGCATGATGGACCACAAGTGGTACGCCGCCCTGGCCTATGTGCGCGCCAACAAGCTCAACTACAACGTCATCGAGAGCAAGCAGGACCGCTTCGGCCTGATCGCCTCGGGCAAGGCCTACAACGACACGCGCCAGGCGCTGCACGACCTGGGGCTGGATGACGACACCTGCCGCCGCCTCGGCATCCGCCTGCACAAGGTGAACGTGGTGTGGCCGCTGGAGGCCTCGATCACGCGCGACTTCGCCGACGGCCTGCAGGAAATCCTGGTGGTGGAAGAAAAGCGCCAGGTCATCGAGTACCAGGTGAAGGAACAGCTCTACAACTGGCGCCCCGACGTGCGCCCGCATGTGCTGGGCAAGTTCGACGACGACGCCGAGGGCGGCATGGGTGGCGAATGGGGCCTGCCCAACCCGAGCAAGAACTGGCTGCTGCGCCCGCAGGCCGACCTGACCCCGGCCATCATTGCGCGCGCCATCGCCAAGCGCCTGAAGAAGCTGGGCGTGGACGCCGAGGTGGCGGCGCGCCTGGATGCACGCGTGGCCATCATTGATGCCAAGGAAAACGCGCTCAAGGCCGAGGCCCAGACCGCCGGCGGCGCGGATCGCACGCCCTGGTTCTGCAGCGGCTGCCCGCACAACACCAGCACCCGCGTGCCCGAGGGCTCGCGCGCCGTGGCCGGCATCGGCTGCCACTACATGGTGAGCTGGATGCCCGGGCGCAACACCGCCACCTTCACCCAGATGGGCGGCGAGGGCGTGCCATGGGTGGGCCAGTCGGCCTTCACCAACGAGAAGCACATCTTCGCCAACCTGGGCGATGGCACCTACTTCCACAGCGGCCTGCTGGCGATCCGCCAGAGCATCGCGGCCGGCGTGAACATCACCTACAAGGTGCTCTACAACGACGCCGTCGCAATGACCGGCGGCCAGCAAGTGGGCGAGCGCGCCGAGGGCCACACGGTGCTGCAGATCATGCAGAGCCTCACCTCCGAGGGCGTGGCCAAGCTGGTGATCGTGACCGACGAGCCGAGCAAGTACAACGGCGTCTCGCTGCTCGCCGGCGTGACCGTGCACCACCGTGACGAGCTGGACGCGATCCAGCGCCAGTTCCGCGAGATCCCCGGCACCACGGCCATCATCTACGACCAGACCTGCGCCACCGAGAAGCGCCGCCGCCGCAAGCGCGGCAAGCTGGTGGATCCGGCCAAGCGCGTGGTCATCAACGAGCTGGTGTGCGAGGGTTGCGGCGATTGCTCCACCCAGTCCAACTGCCTGTCGATCGAGCCGCTGGAGACCGACTTCGGCCGCAAGCGCCAGATCAACCAGAACACCTGCAACAAGGACTACTCCTGCGTGAAGGGCTTCTGCCCCAGCTTCGTCACCGTCGAGGGTGGCGAGCTGAAGAAGCCCAAGAAGGAAAGCCGCCGCAGCCCCTTCGACACCGCGCTGCCGGCCATCCCCCTGCCCAATGTGCCCAACGCCGACAAGGCCTGGGGCATCGTGGTGGCGGGCGTGGGCGGCACCGGCGTGATCACCATCGGCCAGCTGCTGGGCATGGCCGCGCACCTGGAAGGCAAGGGCGTGATCACCCAGGATGCGGCCGGCCTGGCGCAGAAGGGCGGCGCCACCTGGAGCCATATCCAGATCGCCAACCATGCCGACGACATCCACTGCACCAAGGTCGGCACCGCCGAGGCGGATCTGGTGATCGCCTGCGATTCCATCGTCGCCGCCAACAAGGCCTCGCTGGCCGTGATGCGCGAGGGCCGCACCTTTGTGGCCCTGAACACGCATGGCTCGCCCACCGCCACGCTGGTGAACAACGCCGACTGGAGCTTCCCCGGCGCCGCCTGCGAGGCCGCCGTCGGCAAGGCCGTGGGCCAGCAAGGGCTGGGCATGTTCGACGCCGAGGAAGTGGCCGTCAAGCTGCTGGGCGACTCGCTCTACACCAACCCGCTGATGCTGGGCTACGCTTGGCAGAAGGGCCGCGTGCCGCTGAGCTACCAGGCGCTGATGCGCGCCATCGAGCTCAACAACGTGCAGATCGACAACAACAAGGCTGCCTTTGAATGGGGCCGCCGTTGCGCCGTCGATCTGGCCGCGGTGCAGGGCCTGTACGCCGCCACCCAGGTCATCAACATCATCAAGCGCCCCGGCGTGGATGAGCTGGTGGCCAAGCGCGTCGAGTTCCTCACCGACTACCAGAACGCCGCCTATGCCGAGCAGTACCAGGCCTTCGTCGAGAAGGTGCGCGCGGCCGAGGGCAAGCTCAACTCGACCAAGCTGACCGAGGCGGTGGCCCGCTACCTCTTCAAGCTGATGGCCTACAAGGACGAGTACGAGGTGGCGCGCCTGCACACCGACGCCAAGTTCCTTAACAAGATCGCGGCCCAGTTCGAAGGCGACTACAAGCTGGTGCACCACCTGGCCCCGCCGCTGCTGGCCAAGAAGAACGAGAAGGGCGAGCTGGTCAAGCAGCAGATGGGCGCCTGGGTGCGCCCCGCATTTGGCGTCCTCGCCAAGCTCAAGGGTCTGCGCGGCACGGCGCTGGACATCTTCGGCCGCACCGAGGAGCGCAAGATGGAGCGCGCGCTGATTGGCGAGTACCGCGAGAGCATCGAGGCCATCCTGGCCAAGGGCCTGACGGCCGAGCGCCTCGCCCTGGCCACCGAGATCGCCTGCATCCCCGAGGAGATCCGCGGCTATGGCCATGTGAAGGAGCGCCATCTGCATGCCGCCAAGGCCAAGTGGCAGACGCTGATGGGGCAGTGGCGCGCGGCCTGACGCTGCTGAGGCCGCGCCCGCGCTGAGCGCGCCACACCAAAACCCGCTGAGCCGCAAGGCAAGCGGGTTTTTTTCTTCATTGGACCTCAAACGACCTAGCGAAATGCCCAAAGTGGATCCCCGCTGCGGCCTCGAACACAGGGCCCCGCAGCGACGACACGACCGCCCCACTCCGCGATGACACAAGCTTGCTGCGCATTGCCCCACGGCGGGCACTCGAAGAACTCCAGCACTGCCCTGAGCCCAGGCTCGGGCGCGTTTCTTTCCGATCAGCAGATCGCCTTGCCACCGGACACGCAAACCCTCACTAACCAATACATATTTTTATGACGGCGACGGACCCAAGAATGGCCACCATAAGTTCCAGCGCCTTTGTGCGGCGAGGATTTTTCGCGATTTCACCAAGCGGCAAATTAAGCACTCCAGCCTGCTTGAGAATGACGAGATCGAGACCAAAATGCGTAAGGTACAAAACAACAACCAGCGTCCGTAGCAGCTCAGAATTTACGGCAGGAACGAGTAAATACAACAGCGAGGCGCCCACCAACAGCACCCGCATCCCCATCAGAACGAAAGACATTCGTCACCTCCAAGTCTCGACCTTTGTCATCGCAAGAATCATAGAAAATCCAACAGCAAGACTAATTACTAGAATCACAGAATGACATATGATTGCAAAATCCACCATTATTCATGAAGTACCATTCGCCGGTGATTTGATAATCAGATGAATACGGGAAATAGGTATTAAAGGTGCCCAAGTCAAAAACAGGTGCCGTGTTTTGCTGAGAAACACCTATTGACGTGACGTTTCCAGAAGTCCACGCAGTACCGAGCCAGTCCACAACCTCATATATCTTCTGACCCATCGTCATGTGGAGATCCGGAGCGTAGGTCTGGATAAGACTCGACAGCTGAGTACCTACCGCATACCCTGAACCAAATGCCGTTATGAGTCTGGAGCCCGCAAAAACGGCGGTTTCATACAAGGCGGCGCGAACGGAAAGTGAGCCCACAGGCGCCGTGCGGTAATCTAGAAATATTTCCAAGATTGTCATATCAATGTTGGGGGATGGCCCGGTCTTGCGGAAGTGGCTCCGCCTTGCCTCGTCAACGCTGAACTTGGCTGGCCTATTGCCAGCTGGCCCCGGAACAGGCGAGAATTCATTTGGCGCCTGGAAATTTGGATTTGTGTGGTTTTGAAATTCATTCACCTTTTCAGGTGCATGTTCGACGACTGCTTGATAAAGCGGGGCAAAACCAAAGTATCGCGACAACCGACCGAGCTCCTGCGGGGTTGTGCGCTTGGCAAGCATGTTCAGGAGCATGGGGCGCATACCAAAACGGCTCACGCCATTCGTATATACAATCGCGAGCAATTGCAATTCATTCTCGGACAGGCTGGAAAGTAGTTGTGAAAGCCCCCGCGGCGAGTGTTTCGCAAAATTTTGTTCAAGAACAAGGATGGACTGCGCCCTGAGAGCAGTTCTGATGTCGCTGCTCGTCTTCAGCGCAAAATCAAGTGTCTTGATATTTGGCCTGGCGAGGATTGCCTTTGATATTGAATCCACCGCCGTCTCGGGCGCCAGCGCCGGCTCTAGCGCAAACAAGTTTTCATGCCTCAGTGCCACCCCCGCTCCGACAGCGGACAGAAGCGCATAACGCCTAGAAATCATAATACCCCCCTTGTGGAAATCAGTTCAACCGCTGAATATCGACAAACAGATACAGCGCATCTTTCCCATGCGTCATCTGTCAATATAAAGGCGATTCAAATTTCATCGCAGCGCAAGCATAAATACGGACCAACCTGTGTAAATCCCCCAAGAGGGTGTGCAGCCGAAACTCTTCATGTTCACTGAAGTCACCATCCGAAGCACAGGAGGGCGAAATGCGCTTGGCGCGCGCCCACCCTCTCTTGGGTGCCACGGGTTTGTGGGGACCCCGAGCACCGGGCCCGCGCATCTAGACTGCCCGCCCAGGGAGGATCCATCCATGAACAGCAACAACAAGCGCTGGCCTGCGCTGCTGGCCGCCATCATGCTCGGCTGCGTCGGCCTGCTGGCCCGCGCGCAGGCGCCCGCGGCCGAAGACCCCAAGCAGGTCTTCGCCGAATCGATGCAGGCCGGCCAGCCGGGCCCCAAGGACATTGCCCTGGGCGGCCAGGCGGTGCTGAAGCTGCCCGCCGGCCGGGTCTTCATCGGCCAGCCGCAGGCGGCCAGGCTGATGCGCGCGATGGGCAACCCGGGCGATTACAGCGAGCTGCTGGGCCTGGTGTTCCCGAGCGGGGATGCGCCCTGGTTTGCCACACTGCGCTTCGAGCCGGCCGGCTATATCAAGGACGACGAGGCCAGGGACTGGAATGCCGACGAGCTGCTGAAGAGCTACCGCGAGGGCACCGAGGCCTCCAACGAGGAACGCCAGAAGCTGGGCATGGCGGCGCTGGAAATCGTCGGCTGGGCCGAGAAGCCCGCCTATGCGGCCGACACGCACCGCCTGGTCTGGGCGATGAGCTCGCGTCACAAGGGCGCGGCGGAGGGCGAGGAGCAGGGCGTCAACTACAACACCTATGCGCTGGGCCGTGAGGGCTATCTGAGCCTCAATCTGGTGACCGGGCTGAAGGAGTTGCCGCAGCACAAGGGCGATGCGCAGGATCTGCTGGGCGCGCTGGAGTTCCTCGACGGCAAGCGCTATACGGACTTCAACGCCTCCACCGACAAGGTGGCGGAATACGGCCTCGCCGCCCTGGTGCTGGGCGTGGGCGCCAAGAAGCTGGGCCTGCTGGCGGTGGTCTTCGCCTTCGTGGCAAAGTTCGCCAAGATCATCTTCATCGCGGTGCTGGCCTTCGGCGGCGCGATCGCCAGGTTCTTCGGCAGGAAGTCCAAGGCCTGAACCGGCCCTAGCACAATCGCCCCATGATCAAGCTCCTGCTGCTGCTGTTCTCGGGCCTGAAGTTCGGCAAGCTGCTCGCCTCGGGCGGCAGCATGCTGATCTCGGTGGTCGTCTATGCCTGGATCTATGGCTGGCGCTATGCGGTGGGCTTTGTGGCCCTGCTGTTCGTGCACGAGATGGGGCATTACCTCGCGGCGCGGCACAAGGGCCTGCATGTCGGCGCGCCCACCTTCATCCCCTTTGTGGGCGCCTGGATCGAACTCAAGGACCTGCCCCACGATGCCCAGACCGAGGCCTATGTGGGCCTGGGCGGGCCGCTGCTGGGCACGGCGGGCGCGCTGCTGGTGTATTTCGCGGCGCGCAACTGGCATGTCGACTGGCTGCTGGCGGTGGCCTACAGCGGCTTCTTCCTGAACCTCTTCAACCTGATCCCGCTCTCGCCCTTCGACGGCGGCCGCATCACCGCCGTGCTGTCGCCGCGCATCTGGTTCCTCGGCGTGCCGATGCTGGTGGCGCTGTTCCTCTGGCGGCCCAGCCCGATGTTGATACTGATCGCCCTCATGGCCTGGCCGCAGCTCTGGAAGGCCTGGAAGTACCGCAGCGACAGCCCCGAGGCGCAGAGCTATTACGCCGTGCCGGCCGCGGTGAAATGGGAGTACGGCAGCTACTACCTGGCGCTGGCCGGCTTCCTGGCGGTGATGACGCACGACGTGCACGAGATGCTGACGAGCGCCCTGCCGCACTGACCCGCACGACCCTCACGACCCTCACTTCTGGCCGGCCAAGCGCCCGCTGTTACCCTCCCGCTCGCATCGCTTATCTGGAGCCTGTTCCCATGAAACTGCTACGCATCACCCTGGCCCTGAGCCTTGGCCTGGTCGGCGGCGCGCTCAGCGCCCAGGGGCTCAAGCCCGTCACTGCCGTCGAAGGCATCACCGAGTACCGCCTGCCCAACGGCCTGCAGGTGCTGCTGGCGCCCGATGCCTCCAAGCCCAGCACCACGGTGAACGTCACCTACCGGGTCGGCTCCAAGCATGAGAACTACGGCGAGACGGGCATGGCCCATTTGCTGGAGCACCTGATCTTCAAGGGCTCGCCCAAGTACAAGAATCCCTGGGCCGAGTTCAGCAAGCGCGGCCTGCGCGCCAACGGCTCCACCTGGCTGGACCGCACCAACTACTTCGCCAGCTTTGCCGCCAACGAAGAGAACCTGAAGTGGTATCTCGAATGGCAGGCCGACGCGATGGTGCACAGCAATATCGCCCGCAAGGATCTCGACACCGAAATGACGGTGGTGCGCAACGAGATGGAGATGGGCGAGAACAACCCCGGCAACATCGTGTTCGAGCGCCTCTTGGCCACCATGTACCAGTGGCACAACTACGGCAAGAGCACCATCGGCGCGCGCGCCGACGTCGAGAACGTCGACATCCCGCGCCTGCAGGGCTTCTACCGCAGCTATTACCAGCCCGACAACGCCACCCTGATCGTCTCCGGCAAGTTCGATGCCGCCAAGGTGCTCGGCTGGGTGCAGCAGAGCTTTGGCGCGCTGCCCGCACCGAAGCGCAAGCTGCCGCATTTCTACACCGTGGACCCGGTGCAGGACGGCGAGCGCAGTGTCACCGTGCGCCGCCTGGGCGGCGTGGCCAGCGCCACCGCGGCCTACCATGTGCCGGCCGGCCCGCACCCGGACTATGCGGCGGTGGAGGTGCTCAACCTCATCCTCACTGAGCCGCCCGCCGGCCGCCTGCACAAGCAGCTGGTGGAGAACACCAAGCTGGCCTCTTCGGTGAGCGCTTTCAGCATGGCACTGGCCGAGCCCGGCTTCATGATGGTGGGCGCCGACATCGCCCCCGATGCCTCGCTGGACGAGATGAACCGCGAGATGCTCAAGGTCATCGAGGGCCTGGCGCAGAACCCCATCACGGCCGAGGAACTCAAGCGCGCCCAGCAGCGCTGGCTGAACCGCTGGGAGCAGCAGTTCTCCGATCCCGAGCAGGTCGGCACCGCGCTCTCCGAGACCGTCAGCCAGGGCGACTGGCGCATGTTCTTCCTGCTGCGCGACCGCATCAAGGCGCTCAAGCTGGAGGACGTGCAGCGCGTCGCCAACGAACGCCTGATCCAGGCGAATCGCACGCTGGCCCAGTACATCCCCACCGACAAGCCGCTGCGTGCCCCAGCGCCCGCGCTGGTGAAGGTGGACGAGCAGATGAAGAGCTTCGTGCCCGCGGCGGCGCAGGCTGCGGTGGCGGCCTTCGAGGCCACGCCGGCCAATATCGACAAGCTCACCCAGACCAGCACGCTGGCCAATGGCCTCAAGCTGGCGCTGCTACCCAAGCCCACGCGCGGCGAAGCCGTGCAGGGTTTCCTGACCCTGCGCTACGGCGATGCCGACAGCCTGCGCGGCCAGCGCGCCGCCGCCGAGGCGCTGGCCTATGTGCTGGACAAGGGCACCGCCACACTGGACCGCCAGCAGCTGCGCGACAAGCTCGACAGCCTCAAGGTCGAGCTGCAGATCCAGCCCGGCCCCGACCAGGTGACGGTGGCCTGGGTCACCAAGCGCCAGCATGCCGCCGAGGCCGCCAGGCTGATCGCGCAGATCCTGCGCCAGCCGCGCCTCGCACCCGAGACCCTGGAAGAGGTGCGCGCCCAGATGCTCTCCAGCATCAAGGCACAGCGCGACGAACCCGAGGCGATGGCCGAGACCAGCGTGGCGCTGGCCCTCAACGGCGACTACCCGCCCGGCGACGTGCGCCTGGCCCGCACTTTCGAGCAGATGACGGCCGACGCCCAGGGCGTCAGCATCGAGCAGCTGCGCGCCTTCCACCAGCGCTTCTACGGCGCCAACCATGCCGAGTTCGCGGCCGTGGGCGACTTCGATGCCGCGGCCCTCAAGCAGGCGGTGAGCGAGGCGCTGGGCGACTGGCGCTCGCAGGCCGACTACCAGCGCGTGCCCTTCCCGAGCGTGGCCAAGCCCGGCAAGCTGAGCCTGGTGCCGGCGCCCGACAAGCAGAACGCGGTGCTGGCCGGCCGCATGCCGCTGGCGCTCAACGACGAGCAGGCCGACTACCCGGCCGTGGCCCTGGCCAACTACCTGCTGGGCAGCGGCGGCGATTCGCGCCTGTGGAAGCGCATCCGCGAGAAGGACGGCCTGAGCTACGGCGTCTGGTCCTACCTGATGTGGGGCCAGAAGGACCTCAACTCGCCCTGGAACGTCGGCGCCATCTTCGCGCCGCAGAACCGCGCCAAGGTCGAGCAGGCGCTGCGCGAGGAAGTGGCCCGCGCCCTCAAGGACGGCTACAGCCAGGCCGAGCTCGATGCCGGCAAGCAGGCCATGCTGAACGCACGCCGCCTCGGCCGCGCGCAGGACGCCGGCCTGGTGCGCGCACTCGCCGGCAACCAGTTCCTCGGCCGCACCATGGCCAAGTCGCAGCAGGTCGACGACGCCATTGCCAAGCTGACGCTGGAGCAGGTGAACGGCGCGCTGCGCAAGTACTTCAAGCTGGAAGACTTCCAGCTCGTGTTCGTGGGCGACTTCAAGTAACGCGCTAGCGACACGTCACCGCACGGCCGGACGCTCGCAAAAGCGCCCGGCCTTTTTTTGTCCAACGCTGATGGCGCGGCGTGGCGGATTGGAGCCAGCGCATTCCTGCCTCATGGTCCGGCGGTGATCAGGCCGACTGAGGGCTCTACTGCGCTCGTGCCCCCCGCTGGCCTTGGCAAGCAGAGCAGATCCACTGGCTGCTCAGTCCCGATTACAGCGTTCACATGGGCGCGATCAGCTCACGCAATCGGCCAACTCCGGCCATTCAGACGCCCAGAGTGAGCGGCGGCAACGTGCCCATAGCAGACCTCGGTCGAACTGCGGTGCCAGGCCGAAAGCGGACGCACTTTTCGCAACAAAAGCCGCAATAGATGTGGCGACGTCTAGATGTCTGCATCAACAAGTTGCACCAAATCACCACTCACTTAGAAGGCGAAACAGCGGTGCTACGTCGTATTGGAACTTAGCTGCAGACCAACCGAGCACCTGAGTGACAAGTGCGTTCACCTGGGCGCGGTTTCACTTCTGATTCATCTGCAAGCTCTTGGCCTCGCCTTTCTTCTCTTCGGCGATGACGGCATCGCTTTTCAACGTCAAGACGGACGCCTTATCGTGGCCATAGACGCGCTGGATGACCAGCTCGCCGCCCTTGACCCTCATCGAACATACGGTTTGGTCGAAGCTGGCGCTGCCATTGGGATGCGACCCTCTGCTGTCCTTGCAGGCCAGGCCTGGGTACTTGCTCGAAACAGTTCCAACCACTTGGCTGAAGCTCGTTGATTGGAACAAGAACATGAGCGACCGAAGTCTGTTATCGGTTCCAAATTCCGCCGACGGTCCTAAGTGAACGAAGTAGGAAGGAACGCCGCCGATGGTTATGCTTTTCCAATTGGGCACCCCTTGCATCACCTGCTCAGCATTGCCGCCCAGCTCAAAACCACTGAGGTTCACAACTGGCTCTGCCGCTTTCTTAGCGCATCCTGCAAGTAGAGCCAGCGCTACCGCGATCCACGTCTTCTTCATCTGAACCCTTCCCTTCTGGATGTTGATGCTCAGTTTGCCAGCCCCGTCCGTACACGCTGTAGTGCTGTCCGTGCTGCATTTCTCGAAATTCGACTTTGGGCACGTTGCTGCCGAACGAGTCAGATGCGCGGCCGACAGCAACGGGTCGAGAGCCGCCACGACAAGTCTTCCGTGCACTTCAGCTCCCGGGCTGCCGCCGGTCCTTGAAGCCAAGCCGCTCTCCAGCGTCGGCTAGGTGCCCCAAGCGCCCGCCCAGCAGGCTGTTGAAAACGTAGCGAGGACGGCCAGCTGCTAGGCGTGCGGCGCGCAGGAACCGGAACGTACTTCCTGTACGTGAGGATTCCGAGCACCGCGCAACGACGCAGATGGTCGCCGCAGTAGTTTTCAACAGCCTGCTACGCCCACACCACCCGCGCGCCCGCCGCGTACCAGCCCTCCACGCGCGCGGCCACCTCGGCCTCGATGCGGCTGCGCTTGATCTTCATGGTGGGGGTGAGGCAGCCGTTCTCGATCGTCCAGGGCCTGGTGCTGAGCACCAGCATCTGCAGCTGCTCGTAGTCGGCCGATTGCGCGTTGACGCTTTGCAGCAGCGCCGCCATTTGCTGCTCGACCTCGGCGCGCAGGGCGGCCTCCGTCAGCCTGGGGCGCAGGTCTTCGGCCAGCACCACCAGGGCGAAAGCGGCCGGCTGGCCCACGCCCGAGACCAGGGTGATCTCCACCATCGGGTGGGCGTTGATGCGGTTCTCGATCGGCGCCGGCGCCACATACTTGCCCTTGGCGGTCTTGAACAGCTCCTTCACCCGGCCGGTGAGCCTGAGCAGGCCGTCGGGCCGGCGCTCGCCCTTGTCGCCGGTGCGGAAGTAGCCGTCGGCGGTGAAGCATTGCGCGTCCAGATCGGGGCGCTTGTAATAGCCCAGCAGCTGGCCGGGCGACTTCACCAGGATCTCGCCCTCCTCGCTGAGCTTCACGTCCACGCCCGGCATGGGCACACCCACATAACCCGGTGCATTCAGTGCCAGCGTGGAGGCATGCGAGTAGGCGAAGTCCTCGGTCATGCCATAGCCCTCCAGCAAATTGAGGCCGAGGCGGCGGTACCAGCGGATCAGCTCGGCCGGGATCGGCGCCGAGGCACTCATCGCCACCCGCACCTGGTCCAGGCCCAGGCCCTTGAGCACCTTGCGCCGCACGACGTTGCCCAGGATCGGGATGCTCAGCAGCCGATCCAGCTTCCTGGCCGGCATCTTGCTGAACACGCCCTGCTGGAACTTCAGCCACAGCCGCGGCACCGAGCAGAACACGGTGGGGCGGGCGCGCTGCAGGTCCTGCACAAAGGTGTCCAGCGATTCGGCGAAGAACACATGGGTGTGGCCATAGACCAGCGATGAGCATTCCACCACCGCGCGCTCGTAGACATGGGCCAGCGGCAGGTAGGACAGCACGCGCTGCTCGGGCAGGTCGGGCACCAGGGTCTTGACGAAGTCCACGCTGAGCTCGGTGGCACGGGTGATGCGCTCGAAGCTGTGCATCGCCCCCTTGGGCTCGCCGGTGGAGCCGGAGGTGTAGATCAGCATCGCCAGCTCGCTGCCGGCGCGCTGCGGCCGGCCGGTGAGCGGCGCGGTGCGGGCGATGATGTCGTCCCAGGTGTCGAAACCGGTGCCGGCCGGCGCCAGCGGCAAGGCGATGCAGGGCAGGCCCGCGGGCACGCCCGCCGCCTGCTGGGCCCAGGTATCGAGCTTGCCGACGAACAGCAGGCTGGCCTCGCTGTGCTGCAGCACGAAGCGCACCGTCTCGGCGGTCTCGGTCGGGAAGATGGACACCGTGGTGCCGCCGGCCATCCAGATCGCCAGCTCGGCCATGATGAAGTGGGCGCAGTTCTTGGAGAGGATGGCGATGCGCGCGCCGGCGGGCAGCTGCAGGCTGCGCAGATGGGCGGCCATGCGGCGCGCCTCGTCCAGGGTGCGGGCCCAGCTGTAGTCGATGGTGCGGCTGCCGCCTGCGTCGGCAACCGGTTGGGTGAGATAGACCTTGTCGGGCTGGGCGGCCTCATGTTCGTAGACGTAGTCGAGCATCAGGCGCTGATTCGGCATGGTCGGGGCTCATCATCCAGCTGTGGTGGGCCGATTATGGTGAGCCCCGGGCCGGCCCGTGCCTAGGCGCATACACCGATGCCAAGTCGCCTCGCTTGCCTTATGGCGCCGTAAGATGCGCTCCACAATGCTCGGGGCGGTATGGCAATGGCATCCATCAGTGGCAAGGTCGAAGGGCTGGCCCGGCGCGCCGCCGCCGCCGCGCTTGCGCTGCTGGCGCTCTGGCCCGCGGCCGCCGCCGAGCCGCCCGCCACGCCGCTGCGCCTGCTGACCGCCAATTTTCCGCCCTATACGATCGAGAGCGGCCATGACGCCCCCGGGCCGCTCGTCAACCTGACGCTGGAACTGATCGCCCGCAGCGGCCATGCCGGCCAGGTCGAGTTCGTGCCCTGGCCGCGCGCCCAGGCCATCACCGCACGCGAGGCCAACGCCCTCATCATCCCGCTGGTGCGCTCGAGCGAACGCGAGGCGAAGTACCAGTGGATCGGCAAGCTCTATTGCCGCAGCATGGGCTTTGTGGCGCTGCGCGAGCGCCTGCACCGCTTCGACGAGCAGACCCTGGCCAGCGCACGGCTGGTGGTGCTGCGCGCCACGCCCTATGGTGCGAACCTGAAGGCCGCCAGCATCACCGAGGCCACCTCCTTCGAGGACATGGCCAAGATGCTGAGCCTGGACATGGTGGACGCGATCTACGCGAACCAGGAGACCGCCCTGCTGGCCCTGCAGGCGCGCGGCATCGAGCGCGCGGCGCTGGCCCTGTCGGCGCCGGTCGAATCCGATCTGCTTTGGCTGGCCGCATCGCCGGGCATGCCCAGGGCCAGGGTGGAGGAGCTGCAGCAGGCGCTGCGCGCGCTGCAGAAGGACGGCACGATGGAGCGCCTGCTCGAGCAATCGGGGCTGCCGCGCGCCGCCTGCACGGGTAACTAGAGTCGGTCCCAGTAGGGCAGGCTCGGGTCGAAGCGCTCGGCCAGAAAGTCCACGAAGCTGCGCAGCAGCAGCGGCTGGTGGCGGCGGCTGGTGTAGACCGCGTGCACGCCCAGCTGCTCGGGCTCCCAGCCGGGCAGCACGCGCAGCAGCGTGCCGGCCGCCAGCGCCGGGCCCACCAGATAGGTGGGCAGCAGGCCGATGCCGGCACCCGCCAGCACCGCCTGCTGCAGCAGCAAGGCCTCGTTGGCCAGCAGGCGCGGCGGCGGCAGCGGCTGCAGCAGCCGCTCACCCTGGGCGTTCTGCAGCGACCAGGCCTCGCTGCCAAAGCGCGCATGCGCCACGCAGGCATGGGCCAGCAGCTCGCCGGGCTGCGCCGGCGCGGGATGCTCGCGCAGATAGGCGGGCGCGGCGCACAGCACCGAGCGGCACAGTGTCAGCCGGCGGGCGATCAGGGCCGGGTCGAGCTGGTTGCTGATGCGCAGCGCCAGGTCGATGCGGTCCTCCACCAGGTTCACCGCCTGCTCCGACACCAGCACCTCGATCTGCGTGCGCGGATGCAGGGCCAGGAAGGCCGCCGCCGCCGGGGCCAGGTGTTGCTGGGCAAACGACATCGATGCCGCCACGCGCAGCCGCCCATGCACGCTCAGCTGGCGCGCGCTGGCGGCCTGCTCGGCCTCCTCGGCCAGCTCCACCAATTGGCGGCAGCGCGGCAGGGCCTCGGCGCCCGCGTCGGTGAGGCTCAGGCGCCGGGTGCTGCGCTGCAGCAGGCGCGCGCCCAGCCATTGCTCCACCGCCTCCAGATGGCGGCTGGCCATGGCGCGCGAAAGGCCCAGGGCCTCGGCCGCCGCGGTGAGGCTGCCGCGCTCCACCACAGCCACGAAGACCTGGGCCGCCTTGAGTCTGTCCATCGCCCGTCCATTTGCTCGATTGATGCAACAAACAGTCTACGCCTTAGATGTTTATCTACTGATCATGGGCAAATAAAGTTCACTTCACCCCGCAACCGAAGGAAGCAAAGCACCATGAACCAGCAACTGCCCCGTTTCATCCGCCCCCTGCTCGCCGCCGCCCTGGTGAGCAGCGGCCTGGCCGCCGAGGCCCAGGGCAGCGGCACGCCCGCGCCGCTGAGCCTGCAGATCATCAACCATGGCCCGGCCAGCTTCCATGTGAACTCGGTGCTGGTGAGCGGCGCCAGGGAGGCCATCCTGCTGGACGCCGGCTTCACCCGCGCCGACGCCCTGCGCGTGGCCGCCGCCGTGCTGGACAGCGGCAAGAAGCTCAGCACCATCTATGTGAGCGCCGCCGACCCCGACTACTACTTCGGTCTGGAAGTGCTGCACGCCGAATTCCCCGAGGCCCGCATCGTGGCTGCCGCGCCCACGCTGAAGAAGCTGGCCGCCGCCCTGCCCACCAAGCTGCAGGTCTGGGGTCCGCGCCTGGGCGCCAATGCGCCGCGCCAACCGGTGCTGCCCGAGGCGCTGGCGGGCAACAGCCTGAGCCTGGAGGGCCAGACCCTGGAGATCCGCGGCCTGGACGACAGCCTGGCGCATCGCAGCTATGTGTGGATCCCGTCCATCAAGGCGGTCGTGGGCGGCGTGAATGTGTTCGGCAATCTGCATGCCTGGACCGCCGACACCCAGACCCCGGCCGAGCGCGCCGCCTGGCTCGCCAAGCTGGACGGCATCGCCGCCCTGCAGCCCGCCGTGGTGGTGCCCGGCCATATGCTGCCCGGCACGCCACAGGACCTCACGGCCGTGAACCACACGCGTGCCTATCTGCAACGCTTCGAGGCCGAGCTGCCCAAGGCCGCCGACGCCGCCGCGCTGATCGCGACCATGAAGGCCGCCTACCCGCAGGCCGGGCTGGGCATCGCGCTGGAGATCGGCGCCAAGGTCAACAAGGGCGAGATGAAGTGGTGAGTTAGGCTTCTGCTATGGTGGCATCCATATGAGCAGCGCCACCACTCCCACCGGCCCGCACACCGCCCGCGGGCAGTTCAGCGTCAAGATCGGCGCGCCCGAGGCCATGCCCGCCCCCGCCGGCGGCACGCCCATGTTCAGGCGCAGCCTCGACAAGCGCTACGAGGGCGAGCTGCAGGGCCAGGCCCTGGGCGAGATGCTGGCGGCCGGCCAGCCGCAGGCCGGCGCGGCCGCCTACACCGCGCTGGAATCCTTTGTGGGCCAGCTGCAGGGCCGCAGCGGCAGCTTCGCGCTGGCGCATCTGGGCCTGATGAGCGAGGGCCAGCAGGATCTGCGCATCGCCATCGTGCCGGGCTCGGGCCAGGGCGAGCTGGCCGGCATCAGCGGCGCGCTGCTGCTGCTGCGCATCGAGGCCGGCGTGCACCATTACGAGCTGAAGTACCGCCTGGCTCCGTAACGGCCGCAGCTTGACCCGCGCCGCCGCCGCGCGCAGCATGCGGCGCATGAGCAGTAGCAGCAGCAACACCCTCCCCGCCGCCCCGGCCGGCGGCGCCTGGCGCGACCGCTATCGCTGGTGGTGGCTGCTCTCGCCCGCCTTCCCGGGCCTGGTGTGGCTGAACCTGGTCCAGTACCAGCTCAGCGGACACGAAGCGTGGCTGTGGGTCAGCAGTGCGGTGATGTATGGGCTGATCCCGCTGCTGGACTGGCTGCTGGGCGCCGACCCGCGCAATCCGCCCGATGCCGCCGTGCCGGCGCTGGAGCAGGATCGCTGGTACCGCGCCATCGTGGTGGCCTTCGTGCCCTTCCAGTTCGGCCTCACCCTGCACGGCGCCTGGATCGCCGCCACGCAGGAGCTGAGCCTGTTCGGCTGGGCCGGCCTGATCCTCAGCGTCGGCGGCATCAACGGCGTGGCCATCAACACCGCGCACGAGCTGGGCCACAAGCGGCCGCGCTGGGAGCGCTGGCTGGCGCGCATCACGCTGGCGCCGGTGGCCTACGGGCATTTCTATGTGGAGCACAACCGCGGCCACCATCTGCGCGTGGCCACGCCGGCCGACCCGGCCAGCGCCCGCCTGGGCGAGAGCTTCTGGGCCTTTCTGCCGCGCACCATGTGGGGCAGCCTGGCCTCGGCCTGGCAGATCGAGCGTACGCGTCTGGCCAGGCTGGGCCTGGGCCCCTGGCACTGGCGCAACGAATGCCTGCAGGCCTGGGCCATGACCGTGCTGCTCTATGGCGCCCTGTGCATCTGGCTGGGCCTGGGCGCCACCTTGCCCTTCCTGCTGGTGCAGGCCTTCTACGGCGCCAGCCTGCTGGAGGTGGTGAACTACATCGAGCATTACGGCCTGCTGCGCCCGCAGGACGCCAACACCGGCCGCCCGGTTCGCTGCGCCCCCGAGCATTCCTGGAACTCCAGCCACCGCGTCTCGAATCTCTTCCTCTACCAGCTGCAGCGCCACAGCGACCACCATGCCCACCCGGGCCGGCGCTACCAGGCGCTGCGCCATTTCGAGCAGAGCCCGCAACTGCCCTCGGGCTATGCCGCGATGCTGATGCTGGCCTATCTGCCGCCGCTGTGGTTCCGCGTGATGGATGCACGCGTGCTGAGGCATTACGGCGGCGATGTGCGGCGCGCCAATCTGCAGCCGGCCAAGCGCGAGGCGCTGCTGCGGCGCTGGGGCTAGGCGTCCGGCCAGCGATCGCGACGTGGGGGTTTCATTGCCAGGGCTGCGGGCGTACGCTGCCTTCCCCCTCTGTGGGCGAAGGATCAGAGCCGCCGCGAGGCCCACGCAGATGCGGCGGCGGCTCATCGCCATCCAAGCTGGAGATTTCAGCCATGAAGTACATCGTTGAGGCTGTAAAGAAATCCCCCCGCAGCATCCCCAATAGCAAGGGCCGCTGCTAGCGTTTCAAATACGCAGACACCCGCAGGAGGTCTGCATGCCGCGCTACAAACCC
>Ga0208634_100169_pt1 | contig 30348 bp, 10 predicted proteins | sample LakWasMe81_HOW10_2_FD_183907 | JGI IMG/M metagenome (GOLD analysis project Ga0208634, IMG submission 183907) | Freshwater sediment methanotrophic microbial communities from Lake Washington under simulated oxygen tension - Sediment Metagenome... | ecosystem: Environmental > Aquatic > Freshwater >... | reverse complement strand
TTCGCGGAACCGCGCATCGCCGGACAGGGTGCATAAGATGCGCAAACCCAGTTCATCGAACAGCGGCAACACATGCCAGAATTCGCCGGCGATGTTGTATTCGCCGATCAGGTTAACGTCATGGATAATAATTTCCGAGCGTTGCACGGTTAACGGCAAGGGATCGGGATCGCGGGTGCCGATCACATGATTGACCATCGCGTCGCCGGCAATGCGGTTGCCCAGATTCTTGGTGCCGTAAAATCCGGCAGAATCAATCGGCACCACCGGAACGCCCCAGCGCTGTTCGGCGGATTTACAGATGGCGTTAATATCGTCGCCGACCAAGGCCGGAACGCAGGTGTTATAAATAAACACGGCGGGCGGATGGTAGCTGTCAATCGCCTGCTTGATCGCATGGAACAAGCGTTTTTCCGAGCGGCCCATCACGATGTCCTGCTCGGTCAGGTCGGTGGTCATGCCGATGCGGTATAAATCCGCTCCGGAAGACCGAGTGCCCCGGTTGTCCCAGGAACTGCCCGCGCAAGCGATGGGGCCGTGGACGATATGCGCGACATCGGCAATCGGCAGCAGCGCAATCTGCGCCCCGTCGAACGCGCAGCCGCCCGCCGAAGCGCCGGGTTTGGGTTTGGCGCAACCGGACTTTTCCTTCTTGTTATGCTCGCAGGCAGGTTCGTCGAGCAGCGCGGCAATGTCTTTAGTTGATTTCATCGGCTTGACCAATAGCTTTGTTTGATTAAGCTAAAGCAATCGTTGTGCCATCTTATATGACATTGAAATTGTTGTGTTTTATGTGGGATTGGCTTGTAGTAAAGCTTACAAAATGAAGAAGAGGTATTACAAAGGCAATGACTGCGATGTGCGGTAAACATGGAGGCCGCAGCGCAAGGGATAGTTGACAACAAGTCCGTACAGCAGATTTTCGAGGAAACTCATCAAGAAGAAATGCAATAACGAAATGCAGCCTTGTATTTTAACCATGCAGGAAAAGGCTGAACGCATAAGAACTTAACTGGCACGGGGGGCACCCTTGAATGATCAACAAATGCGAAGGCTACTCGATTTTATAGCCCGTTCTAAAGTTAAACGGTTTTAGGGTGAGATGGGAGTAATACGGAAACTATTGGAGTGAGCAAATCACACTTTTGATCCATTACTTGAGCGCGATCTCTTGCTCGCCGCTGCTATTCAGTAAACGTACAAAAACCGGCTTAGACGTTAGCTCGCCTTTTCGATTAAAACTATAGATTCCATTGGCCCCATGCCAAGGCGGGGAAAATTTTATTGCCGAGGCTAAATCAAGCGCAACGGTGGAATGGCTTAGACGCGAGGCCTCGGCAAGTATATTGAGCGCATCATATGACTGTGCAGCCCATGTGTCAGGGTATTTGCCAAAGCGGGCTAAAAATTTTTGTACGAAATAGACATTTTCCTTATTGTTTGCATTTTTGTCATAAAAATCCAAATAGATTATGTTGCGCATTGCATTTTTACCGGCAATTTTCTCCAATTCATTCATGCTTTTGCTAATCAAGGTAATGGGAGTGTTAATGCCTAAATTTCGCGTGGTACGGATAAATTCTCCGGTCGTTTCAGCAGACCCCGAAAAATAAATGACATCGGGGTCTGTGCCGCGTATTTCATTGACTATATGCCGGATATCCGTAGTTTCAGGATCGTATTGTTTCTGATAAATCAATTCGCCGTTATGTTTATTTTGGGCAATTTGATATTGATAGGCCAATTCACTGGAACGATCCTGGGCCTCCCAAACCATTGCATAGGTCAACGCGCCGTTTTTTGGTTTGGGGGCCGCCCGTACCAGCGGGGCCACATCGTCCTCTATGGCGTTGATGGTTCTCACGAGATAAATGAAATCATGCTCCGTCAGGCTGTTAGTCGTGGCCCCTACAATCAGATGCAATAGCTCCGCCTGTTCATAAATGCCCGATACCCTAATTGCAATGCTGTCATCACGATAGCCCATTACCGCAGACATGTCCGGGTTGCTTGCGAATTCAAGGGCAATTTTTCGTGATGTTTCCCAATCATTCCGGTCATCTCTAAGAATCAGCTTAATTTGCGGACCGCCGGTTGACTCGATCTCTTCTTTGGCAAGTTCCAAACCCTGAGCAAAGCTGTCTTGTGCCTTTTCGAATGGCCAACTGACGCCGACTACCAAGGGCGACAGCGATTTTTCGGCATGTTGCTGGCGATTGGAAGCATATTGGTCCAGCGACCTTTCTTGCTGAATATAAACCAACGTTGCCAGCGCAAAAACAAGCAAGCCTGAAAGGATACGATCCATGATTTTATTCTTTACCCAGAATGATCGGCAACCCTGAAGCGCCTGAGCCAATGACAATGGTCTTGGCATTGTTCGATTTTGCTAACTCTTCAGTCGCGGCTATGCCGCGCCAGCGAAGCACTTCCGGGCTTAGGCTGGATTGTAATGTGAAGTTGTATTGAGCAACGCTGTCCGCTTCTATTTTCTTACGATTAGCTTCCTTTTCGGCTATTGATAACCGGTAAGCGTATTCGCCGTCAATTTGTTGGTATGTCATTTTGTTTTCAATGGCTTGCGATATTTTATCAGGCAAGGTTATGCTCACAATCAATACATCATCCAGTGAAACATAGCCCGCTTCCAGGCGTATTCTGGATAATTCGCTGATGCGCTCTTGATTGGATTTCTGGTTAGTGTAAATGTCTTCGGGTCTATATTGACCAAAAATCGTACGGATTGCCGTTCGTACCTCAGGACGAATCAGAACATTGACATAATCAGGGCCGATACGTTGATGAAGGAGGGGAAGCATGTCCGGGGCGATGAAATAGCGGACTTGAAACTGGACATTGACGGACAAGCCGTCAGTGGTTAAAGCCTCAATGGTATCGCTGTACTGCTGTTTACGAACATTATAAACGTGCATTTTGTTGATAGGAAGAATGACATGAAGTCCTTCATGGTAGACGGTATCTAAAACAGTCCCCCCGCCCAAGCGCCGCCAGAGCACCCCTAATTCCCCGGAGTCGACCGATACGACGATCCTGTTAAAAAACAATACGGCGCCGAAACTTAATATGACTATAAAAATTATGATGTAAGGAGTTTGCCGGATGACCAGGCGCCAAAAGGCACGGTGGCAATTTTGCAACCAGTTTATGATACTTCTCATAGCGGCTTACTCCTTTTTGTGCGTGAGGTTTTGAATGATGTCATGTCATTTATCTATGCGGGCGAATAATTGGCCGTAATCCATTTGCAGAATCCGATCCGCTACATGGAAATACCGGTCGTCATGAGAGACGACTAATATCGTTTTGCCGGCCGCCTTGAGTTGGGGTAATAATGTTTCGTAGAAATAACTGCGAAATTGCGGGTCCTGGTCTGCGGCTACTTCATCGAAGATATAGACCGGCTTATCTTCAAGATAAGCCATAACCAGGGCCAAGCGTTTGCGTTGGCCGGTTGATAAGTGGGTATTTGTAAAGCTGCCGTTTTTAATGCTTGTTTTATGGTCGATGCCCATCAGTTTCAGGAGCTCTTGCACGCGTTCCTGCGGAATATCGCCGACACCGTATAGTTTATCGAATAAATAAAAATCGGAGAAAATGGCTGAAAAAAGGTTTCTGTAAGAAATGATGTTGAGATCGTCAATCGGCTGGTCATCGACAAAAATAGTACCGGACGTGGGTAGATAGAGTAATGTGAACAGTTTCATGAAACTGGTTTTACCGCTCCCATTGCCGCCAATCAGAAACAATATTTCCCCCCGATTTACCGTGGTGGTAATGGGGCCGATCTGAAAATTGGGTGAACCATCAGGATCGGCATAGATAAAACTGATTTGATCGAAACGTATGGTTTTGAAGTCGTCGAATTCGTTTTGGACAATGTCATTCGAATCGTTTTCGGCTTTTTGATCTCTGTCCAAATCCCTTTCCAGACGGTAGAGATTGTCCACTGTCATGTTGGCCTGCGTATAGACAGGGTACATCATGATAACCGTTGCCAGCGGACCGAAAAAAAACAGAATCGCGGCTACGATCTGAGTGACCGTTCCTGAAAATTCATTAGAAATGACCGGGAGTATGAACACAACGCCGCCAAGCAGGATGACAAAGAACATTTCTATGAATACCACTGTGTCAGCAAACAACTGCATAACATTGGTGCGGATAGTGCCTACGGTTGATGCTATATCGCAAAAATCGGCAAATACCGCATCGCTTTTTTTCTGGTTGATCCGGATTTCCTTAAATCCCCTCAATAAACCCGTCAACGATTTGGCTAATGCATCTTCCGAGTCCGATGAATCCGACAGGCCTTTTTCGTAGGCTTCTCGGTCTTTCATATAAAAAATGGCGCCGCATAGAATCATAATGCCACACAGCACGACAGCAATGGGCGATTCTATGGCAATGTATAGCAAGGTAAATACAACCATAAATGCGGCCTGGGTAGCGGCAAACAGCGGTCTGGTCGTCTGGCTGATCATGCCGGTATCCCGGCTGATACGGGCCAGAATGTCCGATTCGCCGATTTTTTCCAACGACTGTAAATCGCACTGACGGATTTTATTTCCTAAGCGGGCGCGAATGTTACAAACGGCTTTTTCAGCGATACGACTGGATTCGTAGAGGACATATCGAAGGGAATATACGAACAGTGTCAGGCTAATGCCGAAAATTACAAAATGTTGCCAAAAAGGCCCTCCCACCTTCATTGATGCCACAGATGCGTTAATAAGCGCTAAATTCAGGGTATTGGACAGCCCTGACATGGCAGTCATTAAAATCAGTTTGAAATCGACTTCACCTGTTTCATTATTAAGAAAAGTGAAAAATTGAAAATTCATTAAGCTACTCCGGCATTAACATTTTTTGTTCGAAATGCGTATTCTGACAGCATAGCGTTCCCGATCTGTAAATGATTCCCGGCCATGTAAGGCTTCATGATTATTCAGCATAAAAAAACCATCCGAAGAACAAACGTTTTTGACCAGCAGCTCTGTATTTTGAAGTTCTCTTTCCAGGAGACTGATAGCATGCCGTGTTTCGGATGTATCAAATTCCGTTCGCGCCTGAAGCCCTCTTTTTAGGGTGTCGCGCCGGTAACGAATACTCGGGAAGGTACCGAAAATGGGGGCGATAGTGACTTCCACGCTATCTGAGCGCTGGTTGGATGTAAAGCTGGTAGGGACTTGGAACGGTAAGTTGGTGTTCTCCAGATAATCAACCGCCCAGGCTCCTTCAGCGCTTTGGCGCATATTTTGTTTAATGGAATTGAAATCGCGCAATATGGAAGTCCCGCCGCCGCAGTTAGCGTGCCTGATAAAGTACAGGATTAAATAGCGTTCGGGGGCGGGGTGGTATTGGGTATCGGTATGTAATTCGGCTTCATTTGCGTGTTCTGAGTATGTGGGTATATGGCTTGCTTTCAAAAATTCATCCCGTGCTTTTATATCCCAAATTATGCGATTATCCACCTGATCGGTAGCGGAAGGGTGACCCATGCATAGCGTTAAGGCGTACAGCACCAATTTACGCGTTTCAACATCGAAAGTATCCAATTTAAATTTCGGAATAAAGATGCCGCTATGGGAACTTTCCAATGTTTCAACGAGCAGGTCGGCCAGCGTCGCTATCTTTGGCGCAATTGAACGAATTTCATCGCGAATAATATCTTCGTTAGGGTGAGGACGAACGGAAGAACTATTGGCGCCAAAATATTCGTGCAGAATATTGAGCGAGGCCGCTATTTCCTTTGCATCAAAACGTGGCGCGTCAAATTCCCCAATGCGCAAGCCCAAATTGCGAACGTGCTTCAACATGTTAACTCCTTAATTTTTAAAATGTAAATTTGCTTCCCGCAGGAACCGCAGCTGACCTTCAGATGAAACATCCGTCCACTCCAAGCCTAAGCGTTTAAGCAGTTGGTTGGTGCGGTCACTAGTCAATTCAATATATTGAGCTTTGACCTGAGGCGCTTGTCCCCCATACAGGTTAAAACCGTCCAGCACTTCGTAAAAAGCCTGTTGCTGTTCGGGCTTGTCCAATGCCTTGAGCAAATGATCGATGAACACACCGAAGTCGCAGGTAACTAATGGAAATGCACTGCTGATAAATTCCGCCAAGGAAGTTTCCTGAGAATGTTCGATATGGTGCGTTTCATTGGACAAGGCCCGCGTTTCCGCAAGCAGCAATACTGCCCTGGCAACTAAATCGACATGGCAAAATAACGCCTCGACTTTTTTCGGAACCGCGCCTAATTCAATCAATGCAGCGACTAAGCGAAAAAAAGCATTGTCTTTGAGATTGATCTGCAAGTTACTGTCATCGGTCGCAAACACCACATTACCGACACGGTAGATGCCGGCGTTGTTGAGCTTGCCCCGAGCAGCCAATACCAGGCGCTCGGCTTCCTGTTTGGTCCGTATATAGTAGTTGTCGCTTAAATCCGGGTTGGGCAAGTCGTATTCGGTGAACAACTTGAATCCGCTTTCCGGGGGCTTGCCGACGACTGAGGTGGTGGAAATCAGATGGAAGTCGGTGGGCGCGTCCACATTGTGAGTCGCCAATTCCAGCAAGTGCTGCACCGAGCTGATGTTATCCCGATGAAATTCCTGGTAATGTCCGTAATGCCTTACATTGGCCGCGCAATGGAAAATAGCTTGGGTCCGGTTAGCCAGCGATGTCCATTGCTCCCGGTCCAGCCCCAGGTTTGGCTGGCCCAAATCACTGGACAGCACCTGCAATCCGGGATGATAAGCCAGTTCCGCTCCCGCTTCAGGGCCGAAATAATGGGCCAATACCTGATGCAGCCTGTCCCGCCCGGCCGCATGATCAGCTCCCCTGATCAAGGCGGTGATCTTTCGCTTGCCTTCCTTGAGCATTTCCCGAAGCAAATAGCAGCCGACATAGCCGGTTGCCCCGGTCAGCAAGATATTTTCATAATCATTACGAGGCTCAAGATCAATACCGCTGTATTTTTTGTTGCGGGCGCAATAGTGTTGTTGCGCCGCATTAAGCCCGTCAATACGCTCGTTGGGATTGGCCTCCAATTGGGCGGCATAGGATTGCCAATCTAATTTAACTTTTACCAATAGGTCACGAATATGTTCATGCCTGGGTTGGCAGGTTTTGGCAAAATCAGCCAGCACCGGGTGTTCGTAAAGATCATTGATAGTGCAGGTAAATTCCTGGCGAAGACGGTTCACGACATGAATGGCCGCAAGGCTGTGACCGCCGAGTTCAAAGAAATTGTCCTCGTTATGGAGGGTGCGCCCCGAAAAAATGTCCGACCATACTTCGGCTATCCGTTTTTCGATCCGGTTGCCAGGGGAGGTAAGTCTGCCGACAGCGGAATCATTTGATGCAATCTCCTCCATGTCCCGATCAAGATAGTCGGCACTTAACCTTTTACGGTCGACTTTGCCCGACAGTGACACAGGAATGCCGGGCACCGCCGTTATTGCGGCGGGGATCATGTAATTGGGCAGTTTCTTTGCCAGAAACGAACGCCATTCGCCGTTATCGATTGGGGATGCTTCCGGGCGCAGGCAAACAAAACCGTACAAACCCGGTGTCCCGTCCGCCATACCATGAATAACCACGGCGGCCTGCAATACGCCGGGATGCAGGCTGATTTGGTGCTCTATTTCCTCCAGTTCGATACGTTGACCGCGAAGTTTTACCTGGTTGTCTATCCGCCCGAGGATTTCAATTTCGCCCTGCTGCGTCCAGCGCGCCAAATCGCCGGAGTTATAAAAGCGCCCTTCCGGGGTTTCGACAAAGCGTTCAGCCGTCAGTTCCGGGCGGTTCAAATAACCGGGCGAAAGGCCGCGTCCTCCCAGCCAGAGGGTGCCGGTCGATCCCGGCGGCACCGGCCGCCGGTCCTTGTTCAGGATATGAACGGAAGTATTGGCTAATGGGCGTCCCGCAGTCATGCGCGTGGATTGGGAGGTAATTTGCCCAATACAGGAACCCACGCTGTTTTCCGATGGGCCGTAACCGTTAATGTAAGTCAGGCGACCTGAGTAGTGCAGAGCGTTGGCTTTCACCGGCGGCTCGCCCATCGTCATCAGCATCCGTAAGCCGGGGAATTCGGCATTGCCGAATAATCCCAGGTACGATGGCGACAGGGTGGCGATGGTAATGCCCAGGCCTTGCATTTTCAAACGCATCCCTGAAATGTCGTCCAATTCGCTGCGGACTACCGGCGCCAAGGCGCCGCCATGAAACCATGCCAGCCCCAGTTCGTGCAGCCAGGCGTCAAACGTGGGCGAAGAAATTTGCAATATTTTGTCGTCAGGGAAAAGAGTCAGCGCCAGCTTCATGCCCAGACAAAAATTGGCGTAGCCTTCGAAGGTTATGACCACGCCCTTGGGCTCCCCGGTGGAGCCGGAAGTATAAATGATATATGCAGGGTCAGTATCCCGGCAGCCGTGATTGATTGGGGAAGTCGATTCGAAGGCCGGGGTTTCCGGGCGCAGGAACGTATAGGATGCCAGTTCGGCGGGTATCTCCAGCCCGTCCAGCACCACTAATAAGTTGATGTCCGCATCTTCGGCGATAAATTTTAGCCGTTCTCCGGGCAGTTCGACAGACAAGGGCAGGTAACATCCGCCGGCCTTCCAGATCGCCAAGACAGTCGCGGGCAAGGCCGTTGATCGCTCGGTCAACACCCCCACCGCAACACCGGGGCCAATGCCGCGCCTCCGCAAAACCTGCGCCAGGCTATTGCTTTGCTTGTCTATTTGGTCATAGCTTTGGCTTTCTTGGTTTAACAGTAAAGCGGGCCTGTGCGGTTCTTGCCCGGCTACCCGCATAAATTGGTCTTGCAAGTAGCCGGTAGGCTTGGGCAAAGACGGGCCGTATTGCCAACTGTCCAATAGCTTTTCTTCGCCTGCGGTCAGCAATGGCAAAGCTGTTTGCGCTTGGCGTTCCGGGGATACGATAAAACGCATCCAATCCAATAAAGTATTGATCCAGGCCAACGCGGTATCTTTTTCGTAAAGGTTCGCATCAACGTACCAATACAGCCCAAGCCCCTCATCGACAAGGGCTTCATGAATCAACACCATGTCCTGCGGCGGCGGATTAGGCCTGAGATCGTAGCGCATCTCCCCGGTCGCGCTGTCATTGATAGGCACAAGCTTGATATGTCTTTCGGAGACCGAACCTAAACCCGGATTTTCCGTAACGGCCAGATCGAATAGCGGAAAGCGGGTAGGGTGGTTTGATGCCGCATGGCGATTGCGAAAATCCCGGCAGATTTGGGCAAACGGATAACGTTCATGCTGCAAGGCCCGGCTGATGCCAAGCTGCATGGCGGCCATCGACTGTTCTACCGAATCGCTTCGGTTAATCCGGCAGGCTATCGGCAGCATATTGAGAAAATAATTGACCATGGCCGAGTCTTCCGCCAATTCGCGGGTCGAGCCTACCGTCCCGATGACGAAATTCGGACGCCCGGTTCGTCTGGAGGTCTCCATTGCCAATAGCGCCATCATTAGGGCATGGAGGCTGGCCCCGTGTCGGCTGGCAAAAGCCTTAAGGCTTTTGGCCGTAACCGCGTCAAGGGCGATGCGGAAGAAATGGCCGCCCTTGTTTTTTCCGTCGCCATTATTAATTGGGCGGCTAAAATCCAGGGGCCACTCATCAAAGGGCTGCGGCGTGTTTTCATCGCCGTTGCCAAGGCCGTCCAGGGTTTCGCTCCAATACTCCGCATCGGCGGCGCTGGCCAGGCCTTTAAGATAGGCCTGCTCGCGACCGGCAAAATGATTATAGTCGCCCGGCAAGGCCGGTAATGTCTCCCCCGCCAATAGCAAGGACAATTCGTCGAGCAAAATGCCGATGGAAATGCCATCGCCAACGGCATGGTGCAGGGCCAGCCAAAAAACCTCTTGCCGGGTATCTTCAACAAAGACCAGACCGGCACGCCATAAAGGGGCCGAGGACATTGGGATAATCATGGCTTGCAGGTTAGCGATATGGATACGCGCGGCCGATAAGTCGGGCAGGCATTGGCGTTCCAGTTCTATGTCCAGCGCAGGCAAAATTTGCCGTAGCAATTGGCCGTCGGCATCCTCTTTAAAATAAGTGCGCAAGGCAGGATGGCGGGCGACCAGTTCGCCCCAGGCCTGTTGCCATTGTTCGGCGGTCACTTTACGGTCTTGCTCTGCGACGGAGAATGTCAGATTGAGGCCACGGTTCGCCTTGCCTATTTTTTCCGCTACCCAAAACTCCAACTGTCCGGTTGTCGCTTTGTCGGTCGGTATAAAATCAGCGGCAGGGGCTTGATCTTCCGTGTCAATACGGCGGGAAAAATCACTCAGGATTGGAAAGGCGAACAATTCCCTGGCCGCAACCGGACGATTAAGGTCGCGCTCAAGCCGATGGGCCGCGGCAATGGCCACCAGACTGTGGCCGCCAAGGGCAAAAAAGTTATCGTCTTTCCTGACTGTTTCCAGCTTTAAAAGTTCGCGCCATATCGCCGCCACGCGTTGTTCCATTGGCGTTTGCGGCGGATTGTCCGCAGCAGTATTGTCTTGGTGTTCGCGGGCAAGACCGCGCAGGCAGGCTGTATCGACCTTGCCGGAACTGTTGACCGGAATGGAATCGACGATAATGAAGGACGTCGGAATCGTCGCGGCCGGTAAATGGTCGGACAGATAGTCCCGCCATTCAATATCCGAAGGGCAGGCCCTATCATTGCGAATATGGATGAAAGCAGACAGGCGCTGTTTTTTGTCCGCAATTTCATCGGCCAATACCGTAGCCTGAAATACGGAAGGATGGCCGTTGACGATATGTTCGATTTCGCCCAACTCTATCCTGATGCCATTCATTTTAATCTGGCTGTCCATGCGGCCAAGGAACTGCACTTCATCGGCGGCGTCCGGACTATCGGGCAACCTGGTCAGCCAGCGGCCGATGTCGCCGGATCGGTACCTGCGTCCTTCAGCGGTCTCGACAAAGCTGGCGGAAGTCAAATCCGCCCGGCCTAAATAGCCTTTTGCCAGACCCATGCCGCCTAGCCATAGTTCGCCTATTTCACCCGGCGGCAACAGATTGCCATTGGCATCGCAGATATGGATGCCGGTGTTCGGCAAGGGCAAGCCGCATGACGGCGTGCGGGCGTGGTTTATGCTCAGTCGGCCCAACGCACAGGTTACCGTGTTTTCTGTCGGCCCATAAGCATTGAAGTAGCTGATTTGTTTTGAGTATTTAACGATGTCGGCTGGAAATGGCGCTTCGCCGCCTGTGACTAGAATCCTGAGATATTGAAAATCCGCACTGTCAAACAGCCTTAAATAGGTAGGGCTGATGTCGGCAACGGTAATTTTGGCGTCGTTTAAAAATTTCATGAATTGATTGGGAGAATCAATCAAGTTGTCATGGACAGGACAAATCGCCGCGCCAAACAGCAAAGGCAGGCCCATATCCGACAAGGAAACATCGAAGGACGGCGAATAGAACATCAGGCAACGATCGTCCGAGTTAATGCCCAGCATTTCCCCGCAGCCAAGCGCCATGTTCACATAGCTTTGGTGAGCGATCAACGTACCCTTGGGCAATCCGGTAGAGCCGGAGGTGTAGATGATATAGGCCGTATCCCCGGCATCCCCTGAAACGGCGGGCCGATGATTATGAACGGTTTCCAGCTGTTCGGGCCGTAACTGCGTAGGGATAATTTGGACGATGGCTTGAGGCACATCCAGCCCATCCAAAACAATCAGTTGCCGGACTGTCGCATCGTTCGTCATATGGCACAGCCGTTCAACGGGCAGGTCGGCCGACAGGGGAAGATAAATCGCCCCGGCTTTCCAGATGCCTAAAAGGGTGGCTGGCAACTGCGGCGAGCGGCCGGTCAGGACGCCTACGACCTCGCCGGGTTTAATGCCCGATTGAATCAGCGCATTAGCCAAGCGGTTGGCCTGTTCCTCAACCGATAAATAGGACAATCGGCTTTCGGGCGTCATAACCGCCAGTCGCTTCGAACTGTCGGCCCCCATGCTGTCGATAACCGCTTCAAATAATTCATGAAAACGTTGGTTGGGGCGGGGAACAGCGCGGCCGTATCCATTTTTCGCCAGGCGTTCCACTTCTTGCGGCAACAATTTGGGCAAAGGCATGTGGGCATGGCCTTTATCCGCACACAGCCATTCAACCCACCAGCGCAATGAGTTGAACCAGGCGGTAGCGGTCTCCTGCAAGTAAACCGCGGAATTTACTTGCAGCTGTAGCATCAGTTCGCCGCCGGGCAGGATTTCATGGATGAACACCATGTCCTGGCCTGGAGAGACATCGACCGATTCGTATTCAACAGCCTCATTAAAACGCGCCAAAGTCCGAAAGCCCATGCCGGCTTTAGCTGTTCGGGCTTGAGGGTTCTCATTGACCGCAAAATCAAACAGCGGATAGCGGGACGGATGACGGTAACCGGGACGTTGTTGGCGGAAGCCGTTATAAATGCGCGCAAACGGCACGCGTCCGTGGTGCAGGGCGGCGGCCAGCGCCTGTTGGGTGCCGATTAATTGGCTCTCAAAGCTGTCGGTGGCATCGCCGTCCACGATCAACGGCAGCATGTTGACATAATAGCCGATGATTCCGGCTTCTTCGGTGGTTTCGCGCATGTCGGCGGGGGTGCCGATCAAAAATTGCCGGCGCTTCGAGCGTCGTCTGGTTTCCACGGCCAGAAGGGTCAGCATCAGCGCATGCATGCTGCTGTCGTAGCGCTGGGCGATGGTCTTCAATCCTAAGGTAATATCGGCAGGCAGGCATGTTTGCAGCCGGTGGTAGCCGGGCTTGCCGGTCTGCAAGCGGGGCATATCCAATGCCCAGTCCTCAAAGGCCGCTTCCGGCAAGGCCGTCAGGCTATTGCTCCAATACGAAAAATCATGCTTAAATTCATCGCCGGACAGGTAGGCTAAGGCCCTGGCAGCGGAATGCGCATAACTTCCCACGAGCGGGGGCAGTTCTTTACCCTGTAATAACAGGGCCAGCTCGCCCAGTAAAACGTTAAGCGAGCCGCCGTCGCCGATAGCATGATGCATCGCAAGCCAAAACAGCGTTTCGCCTGTTTGCCCGACATGCACCAAGCCCGCTCGCCAAAGCGGCGCGGCATTGAGGGAAATGGGCCGGTTTTGGCGTTGGCGGATAAGCGTATTAGCGCTTTCCAGGTCGCCTACGGTTATTTCTTCAAATACCGGATGGGTTGCCTGGGTCACGATACGGCGTAAAGTTCCCTGCTCGTCTTCGACAAATTGCGTGCGTAATGATTCATGGCGTTCCGTTAACGCTGCCCATGCCCGGTTCCATTTTTCCAGTTCAGGCATATCGCCCTGCACCTTTCGGATCAAAGGCATTATGAAGGGCGTGGTATTAATCCCGGCCTGCTCGGCCACCCAGAATTCAAGCTCGCCTTCGGTGGCTACGTCGCTGGTTTCGGGGAGACGGGTAAGGTTTTGCTGCTGAAGCCGGGCTTCAGCGGCGCGCGCGGCAAATGCGGCCAGCGTGGGCGCGGTATACAGGTAACGCGCCGGGATGCCGATTGCCAAGGCTTTTGATAGGCGATGCGCCATCGACACGGCCAACAGGCTGTTGCCGCCCAGGCCGAAAAAATTATCTTCGCGGCAGACATCCTGCCCTAGCAACTCACTCCAAATCGGCGCGATAAGCGCTTCCATCGGCCCGGATGGCGGCGTTTTTATCGTCTCGGCCTGCGTTTCGCCGACTAATTGCAGCAGCGCCTCCCGGTCCACCTTGCCGTTAACGGTTACCGGAATGCTGTCAATCGCGGTCAGGGTGGCCGGAATCATGTAATGGGGCAAACGGACAGCCAGGCGGGGATGCCAGTCCGCCTCGCCGGGCAATGCGCAGCCTTTTGCCATAGCGACGAAGCCGCGCAGAAATTTCGTGCCGTTGGCGGCATTATCGACCAGCACCAAGGCTTCGGCGACATCCGGCAGCGCCAGCAAGGCCTTTTCAATTTCCTCCAATTCGATGCGCTGGCCGTGTATTTTGATTTGGTGATCGATGCGGCCTTTGATGACCAAGCGGCCGTCGTTCGTCCAGCAGCCCAAATCGCCGGAGCGGTAGAAGCGGCCACCGTCAACGCTTACAAAGCGTTCGGCGGTCAGCGCGCCATTGTTGATATAGCCGCTGGACAGGCCCAGTCCGCCCAGCCAGATTTCGCCGATGACGCCGGGCGGAACGGGTTGCCCGTCGCCATTGCGGATCGATATGCGGGTATTGGCCAACGGCGAACCGACGGACAAAGGAAGGTTGGGGTCTGGGAAGCGGGGAATATGTTCCAGGCTAACGATGATGGCCGTTTCCGTGGGCCCATAGGCATGCCAAAACTCGACGCCACGGCCGTGAATGTTCACGTCCTCGTGGCTGGACGGCTCGCCGCCGACAATCAGCACGCGCAGGCCGTTAAACGGCTTGTTTTTGCTGATACGCAAATAGGACGGGGCGTGGAAGGCCACGGTCACGGCCATTTTGGCGTAATAATCCTTCATGGCCCACGGGTCGTCGCGCAGGCTTTTTGAAATAGGCACTAGCGCAGCGCCATTGAGCAGGCCCAGGCCCAGTTCCCATAAGGAAGCGTCAAAACTGGGCGTCGCAACCAGCGCGACACGATCATCCGCGGTCAGGCTAACGGCGCGTGCCGATTCCTGGATGGTGTTGATCATCGCAGCGTGGGATATGGGCACGCCCTTGGGCATTCCTGTCGTGCCGGAGGTGTAGATGATATAGGCCACGCTGGAGGCCGGACGGACAATGTCCGGGCGGCGCTCCGAAGTCTGCCAACAGCCGGGCGTTAAGACCGCCGTCGCCATGTCCGACAAGGCGCTAGGGACGGGCTGGTTGTCCGGTGCGACCAGAATCCGCGCCTTGGCGTCGCTCATCATATGGGCCAACCGCTCGGGCGGGTGGTCTGCCGCCAACGGCAAATAGACGGCCCCGGCCTTCCAGATGCCCAGCACTATGGCGGGAAAGCCGTCGCAAATGTCGGTCAGGACGGCAACGGCGTCCCCGACTTCCAGGCCATGATCCAACAGCGCATGGGCAATGCCGTTGGCTTGGCGATCCAGTTCGGCATAGGTTAGGGTTTCATGTTCGCAGACGATGGCAGGATGAAGCGGCGTCTTTTGAGCCCAGTCCTCAAAGACTTGCTGGAAGCAAAGTTCAGGCACCGGGATGACAGGCCCTTGTTCCCATTTTTGCAGCAGCTGCCGCTCAAAAGGCAGCAAGGGCGGCATTGGGTTTTGGGCGCGGGACAGGTCGGCGGCTAACCAGACGGCCTGCTCTTGCAACGAATTGAGCCAGGCGGTCGCCGTTTCCTGCGAGTAAATTGCAGAATTAGCTTGCAGCTGGAGCATCAGTTTGCCGTCAGGCATTATTTCATGCGTAAGCACCATATCCTGGCTGGTTGGGCTTTCGGAAAGCTCGTAGCTAATGGTTTCAGTGCAATTTAAATTGGTTAAGAACTGAAAATCAGCGTTGCCGGATGGGGCTAGCGGCACTTCATTGACAACAAAATCAAACAACGGATAGCGGGACGGATGACGGTAACCGGGGCGTTGTTGGCGGAAGTCGTTATAAATGCGCGCAAACGGGACGCGTCCGTGGTGCAGGGCGACGGCCAGCGCCTGTTGGGTGCCGATTAATTGGTTCTCAAAGCTGTCGGTGGCATCGCCGTCCATGATCAACGGCAGCATGTTGACATAATAGCCGATGATTCCGGCTTCTTCGGTGGTTTCGCGCATGTCGGCGGGGGTGCCGATCAAAAATTGCCGGCGTTGCGAACGTCGGCGGGTTTCCATCGCCAGAAGGGTCAGCATCAGCGCATGCATGCTGCTGTCGTAGCGCTGGGCAAGGGCCTTTAATCCCAACGTAGTATCGGCAGGCAGGCATATTTGCAGCCGGTGGCAGCCGGACTTGCCGTCCTGCAAGCGGGGCATGTCCAACGGCCAGTCTTCAAAGGCCGCTTCCGGCAAGGCCGTCAGGCTATTTCGCCAATACAGGTTGTCCTGTTTAAATTCATCGCTGGTCATGTACGCGGCGGCTCTGGCAGCGGAATGCGCATAACTTCCCGGCAGCGGGGGCAGCTCTTTGTCCTGTAATAACTGGGCCAGCTCGGCCAGTAAAATGTTAAGGGAGCCGCCATCGCCGATAGCATGATGCATCGCAAGCCAAAACAGCGTTTCGCCTGTTTGCCCGACATGCACCAAGCCCGCCCGCCAAAGCGGCGCGGCATTGAGCGGGATAGCCCGGCTTTGACGTTGGCGGATAAGCGTATTAGCGCTTGCCGAATCAGTGACTGTGATTTCTTCGAATTCCGGGCGGTCGAGCTGGACTACATTACGATGCAAAGTCCCCTGTTGGTCTTCGACAAATTGCGCCCGCAATGATTCATGGCGTTCCGTCAACGTGGTCCATGCCCGGTTCCATTTTTCCAGATCAGGCATATCGCCCTGCACCTTGCGGACCAAAGGCATTATGAAAGGATTGGTATTAAGTCCGGTTTGCTCGGCAAGCCAAAACTCGAGTTCGCCTTCGGTAGCCAAGTCGCTGGTTTCAATTATATTGTCGGGGCTTTCATGCAGGAATTGGCTGTCAGCGACACGCGCGGCAAATGCGGCCAGCGTGGGCGCGGTAAACAGGTAACGCGCCGGGATGCCGATTGCCAAGGCTTTTGACAGGCGATGCGCCATCGACACGGCCAACAGGCTGTTGCCGCCCAGACCGAAAAAATTATCTTCGCGGCAGACATCCTGCCCTAGCAACTCACTCCAAATCGGCGCGATAAGCACTTCCATCGGCCCGGATGGCGGCGTTTTTATCGTTTCGACCTGTGCGTCGCCGACTAATTGCAGCAGCGCCTCCCGGTCCACCTTGCCGTTAACGGTTAGCGGAATGCTGTCAATGGCGGTCAGGGTGGCCGGAATCATGTAATGGGGCAGACGGGCGGACAGGCGGGGATGCCAGTCCGCCTCGCCGGGCAATACGCAGCCTTTTGCCATAGCGACGAAGCCGCGCAGAAATTTCGTGCCGTTGGCGGCATTATCGACCAGCACCAAGGCTTCGGCGACATCCGGCAGCGCCAGCAGGGCCTTTTCAATTTCCTCCAGTTCGATGCGCTGGCCGTGTATTTTGATTTGGTGATCGATGCGGCCTTTGATGACCAAGCGGCCGTCGTTCGTCCAGCAGCCCAAATCGCCGGAGCGGTAGAATCGGCTACCGTCAACGCTCACAAAGCGTTCGGCGGTCAGCTCGTCATTATTCAGGTAGCCGCTGGACAGGCCCAGTCCGCCCAGCCAGATTTCGCCGATGACGCCGGGCGGAACGGGTTGCCCGTCGCCATTGCGGATCGATATGCGGGTATTGGCCAACGGCGAACCGACGGACAAAGGAAGGTTGGGGTCTGGGAAGCGGGGAATATGTTCCAGGCTAACGATGATGGCCGTTTCCGTGGGCCCATAGGCATGCCAAAACTCGACGCCACGGCCGTGAATGTTCACGTCCTCGTGGCTGGACGGCTCGCCGCCGACAATCAGCACGCGCAGGCCGTTAAACGGCTTGTTTTTGCTGATACGCAAATAGGACGGGGCGTGGAAGGCCACGGTCACGGCCATTTTGGCGTAATAATCCTTCATGGCCCACGGGTCGTCGCGCAGGCTTTTTGAAATAGGCACTAGCGCAGCGCCATTGAGCAGGCCCAGGCCCAGTTCCCATAAGGAAGCGTCAAAACTGGGCGTCGCAACCAGCGCGACACGATCATCCGCGGTCAGGCTAACGGCGCGTGCCGATTCCTGGATGGTGTTGATCATCGCAGCGTGGGATATGGGCACGCCCTTGGGCATTCCTGTCGTGCCGGAGGTGTAGATGATATAGGCCACGCTGGAGGCCGGACGGACAATGTCCGGGCGGCGCTCCGAAGATTGCCAACAGCCGGGCGTTAAAACCGCCGTCGCCATGTCCGACAAGGCAACAGGAACGGGCAGGTTGTCCGGTACGACCAGAATCCGCGCCTTGGCATCGCTCATCATATGGGCCAGCCGCTCGGGCGGGTGGTCTGCCGCCAACGGCAAATAGACGGCCCCGGCTTTCCAGATGCCCAGCACGACGGCGGGCAAGCCGTCGCAAATGTCGGTCAGGACGGCAACGGCGTCCCCGACTTCCAGGCCATGATCCAACAGCGCATGGGCGATGCCGTTGGCTTGGCGATCCAGTTCGGCATAAGTTAGGGTTTCATGTTCGCAGACGACGGCAGGATGAAGCGGCGTTTTTTGGGTCCAGTTTTCAAAGACTTGCTGGAAACAGCGTTCAGGCACCGGGATGACAGGCCCTTGTTCCCATTTTTGCAGCAGCTGCCGCTCAAAAGGCAGCAAGGGCGGCATTGGGTTTTGGGCGCGGGACAGGTCGGCGGCTAACCAGACGGCCCGTTCTTTAAAAGCAGTCAGCCAGGACTGGGCCGTATTTTGCCGGTAAAGCTCGGGATTCCACGCCAATGTCAATATTAGCCCGCCCTGTAAGTCCGGCTCATGGGAGAAAGCCAAATCGATGCCGCTGGGAACCGGGTTCAGTTCGCCGGGTAAGGTCTGCGGAGCCAGACTAAATGCTGCATCCTTGTCTTCACTGGTGCGCGATGTGTTGGCGGTTAAGGAAATGTCAAAAAGGGAGGCGCGCGAAAGCGGCAAAATATCAGGATGTCTATTTTGAAAATCACGCAATATTTGCGATGAGGGCGTACCGATAGCCTGGATTGCGGTATTCAGCGTCGATTGGGCGTTGTGAAGGTGTGCATTGAATTGATCGCTTTTATCGCCATGCAGCACCAACGGCAACAGGTTAACGAAAAGTCCGACCGCCTGTTCTGCACCGGCAGGGCGCATGGATATTGCGCTGCCAATCATCAGGGTGGTCCGGTCGCTTCGTCTTCGTGCCTCGTCGCCAAGTATGGCCAGCAATAGCGAGTGAATTCCCACGCCTTGGCTGCTGGCCAGCTGGGTCAACGTTTCCACGCATTGCGCATCAAGCCGTTCGGTCAACGATTTGGCCGCTTTGCGTGTCGGAACGAGTGGCCGTTCGAAATCCGTGGCAAATGCGTTAAAGGCATTCCCGTTGCTGTCGGCAAGCGTATTGTTTAAATGCTCTTGCCAGAAATGCCTGTCCTTTTCCGCTTGCGGCGTTCTTAGATAGGCCTGCTCTGCGATACAGGCCAAATTTATGCCGTCGGCAGCGGGAGGGAGGGTTTTGCCTTGCAATAAAGCATATAACTCCTCCTGTAAAATCCTGGCTGACAAGCCGTCTACAACGGAATGATGAAGCGCGAACCAGAACAGCTGCGTTTCCGGGGTTTGTATCAATCCGGCCCGAGCCAAAGGGGCTTGGCTCAGGTCAAACGGGATAGATGTCCAAGCGGAGACCCGCTCGCTTGCCTCCACCAGCGAGTTGCAGCGTGCTGTTTTTAAAGCCGATTCGGCGGGAAGCTCATCCTGCGCATAGGTTTGCCAGCGTATTTTTTCGTCTGCGTCCCGGTAGAATGCCGTGCGTAGCGCACTATGACGCGCCAATAATTTTTGCCACGCGGCCTGCCATGTTTCTTGGCTTGGCGAATCGCCGCTAATCCGCAACAGACGCGTTATTAACATGCTGGATTGCAAAACACCCAATTGGGTGCCGATCCAGAAATCCTCTTGTCCTCGGGTGGAGATATTATCGGCCTGCGCAGGCGCTTCGGCGGACGCTTGCGACAGGTGATCGGCCAAGCCGGCCACGGTAAGCTGAACCAGCAGGGCAGGCACAGTTACGGCATAGCCCAGGGACTGGAGCTTCTGGCTGATTGCGATGGCAAGCAAGCTGGTGCCGCCAATGGCAAAAAAATTGTCATGACGGCCAATTGAGTCCAAGTTAAGGATGTCGGCCCAGGTTTCCGCTATTTCTTGTTCTATACGTCCCTCGGGAGGGGCGCTGCCGACGCTGGAAAAACGCTTTGCCCTGGCCGATAACGCCTGACGGTCTATCTTGCCGGAAGAATTGGTAGGCAAGCGCTCCAGCCGGTCAATTGATGACGGTATCATGTACGCCGGTAGGGTCGAGGACAAATAGTCCCGCCAATCTAGCGCCGAATCATCCTCGCATTCTACGAACGCAACAAGCGTGTTGCCGTTTTGAATGACAGCCGCTTGCTTGACTTGTTGGTGGCGTAAAAGCGTGCGTTCAATTTCGCTCAGGGCAACGGACTGGCCCGAAACTTTGATGACATCGTCAGAACGGCCGATTGTTTCCAGGTTGCCGTCAGTACGCCAACGCCCCATGTCACGGGTTTTATAGGCCCGTCCAAACTTTGTTTGCACAAAAATTTGTGAGCTCAGTTCGGGCTGGTTCAGGTAGCCGTTGGCTAAGCCGGTACCGACCACATGAATCTCGCCCACTTCGCCTTGCGGCACTTCATTGCCGTGTTCATCAAGCAGATAAACGCTTGTATTATTGAAAGGCCGCCCGCTCGGCAACGTCCCCGCATCGTTCGGATTGACCTTGTACATACATATCGTGCCGCACACTTCGGTGGCGCCGTGCATGTTCCAATAATCAATCGATTTGGCATAATGACGGGCATTACTTTCATCCGGGTGCTCGCCGGCGGTCATGATACAGCGCAAGCCGCTGGGTAATTTACCCTGGAAAAGGCGCAAATAAGAGGGTGTAAACAGCGCTATGCTGACCTTGTGCTGCGACATGGTCATGAGTAGCCGGTCAGGGTTATCTATGTCGTTTCGAGTAACGGCAACATAAGCGGCGCCGGACAGCAGCGGCAGGCACAACTCACGGAAGCCTAGAATGAAGCCTGGGCCGCTTGACAGCAGCAACCGGTCTTTTGAAGTGATATTTTGAGCGGCTAAGTGGCCGCACACCATGTTGATGCAGGCATCATGCCGAAGGAGCACCCCTTTGGGTCGGCCGTTTGTGCCGGAGGTGAACAAAATAGCGGCAAGACTCGACGCGCTAACAGTTACATTAGGCCGCGCGAAGATTCCCTGTTGCGCATCCTCCGGCCGGAAAATCCCGGCAATGCCGTCATTATTGACGGCCAACGCGTTAAGAATTTCCGATGCCGGCTCCAAACCATCCAGTGCGATTAAATATCGCATACCCGTCTGTTCAATGATATTAGCAAGCCGATTGGCCGGATGATCATTAACCAGGGGCACATAAACCCCTCCCGCTTTTAAAATAGCCAGAAAAGCCATTGGCAGCGAAGCGGAGCGTTCCACTAACACGCCAATGGGTTCTTCCGCTCTAAGTGATCGCTTCAGCAAAGCATTGGCGAGAGCATTAGACGATTGATCTAATTGAGCATAAGTTAATGTCTTATTTTTAAAGAGGATTGCCGGTTCATCAGGCTGTCGATCAGCCAAGGTTTCGAAGCAATGATGTAATTGTTGATTAGGCAGTGGTATTGAAATGCCCTGTCCGAAGGCGATTGCTGGTTCGTTTTGTGCCGGCATGTTAATTAATTTTGGTTATTTCGTTCAAACTATAGGCGTTTGAACTTACAAAGGTAGGTTGCAGCGTTTCCATACTTACATTGTATAGGGTATTAGCGATTTGGGAATGTATATTAAATTGTGGCGGATTCAACTCCGAAGTGCAATCCCGTCATGCGGCTTCCTTCGTGGAGTGTGATCAACTATTGACCTATAGCTTCCATCGCCCTATCGATAAGGTTTTGATACTCAACATCATCGGATAAGAGTAAATAATCGCGTATTTGCTTCTCAAGCTGAGAAAAACAGGCATATCTTCGCCCACAAATTGCATCATGAATATTAATAGCGAGCAGATTCACTGTAACAAGATTGAGCGTATCGCTATCCAAGCCCTGACTAAAAAGTTCGGCATTGTGGTGGAAGCGGATGGCTTGAATAATCGAGTCGGGTAAATACCAGCTTCGCGCAAACAAACTGCCCAGTAATGCATGATTGACGTTGAATATAGCATCTTCAGCAATAGTGATATCCAGGGTATCGGGATGATGCACTCTTAGGTCGAAAAAATAATGAGGAAATCTCTGAACCAAAAGCGGAACAGCGCAGTTATGAAAAAGTCCCATCAAATAAGCCGAATCCCCGTCCATCTTCAAATATTTGGCGATGCTGCATGCGATGATAGCGACTGCTTGCGAGTCATTCCAGAAGAAGGTCAAGCCATCCGCTAAAGGAGAACTTTGGCGCACAGACGCTGCGGCTACAAGCTGTAAAGTCCGGGTAAAACCTATCAATTTTATTGCATCGGAAACTGAGCTTACTTTATGCCGCAGGCCGTAAAACGGCGAATTGACTGTTTTTAGCACTTCGGCAGCAAGTACCACATCGCAAACGATAAAATCGGCAATCTTGCGAATGGACGGATGGCTTTGATTCATTTCTTGTTGAATGCTTATCAGAACAGCAGGACAAGGAGGAAAATCAATATCTAGCGAAGCGTTATGTCGAGTCATTATTTCTTTAACCTAAGGCGTTTTTGTCCGAAAACTCATATCGTTATGATTGTATAGAGAAAACAGCCCATTCTAGCCGTCGATGATTTCATCGGGCAGCAACATCATGCCCTGTAAATCAATTGGTTAGGCGCTGTTTAATCTAAAGCGTTATTACAATTTTGAAAATCTTCGATTCAAATGATAATTTTATAGCTATCTTAAGATAAATTCACCCATTACGCCCTATTAACACATACCTTTCAGTCACCAACCGATGATAGCGCGAATGCCCTATAGCAAACGTACTTCCATAATAATCCTATGGAATATTTTTACTGTATAATTTCTTCGGTAATTATTCACTCTAAATTTTGTAACCGGAAAAAAATTGAGGCTTATAGTGAAACCCAATACGCGCCAACCAATCCTTCGGATGTTTCTTTGCCTGCCGGCGCTAGTCTTGACCGCCTGTCAGGAACAACATGCAACACCGCAATTTGCGCCGCCTGAGGTCACCATTCAGCGTATTGAAGAGCGGACGATTCCCATGGAACGCCAATTCGTCGGCCAAACGGAAAGCTCCCGCCTGGTGGAAATCCGCACTCGCGTTGAAGGCGTGCTTGAGAAGCGCTTATATGAGGAAGGCACGCTGGTGCATAAAGGACAAGTGCTGTTTCAGTTGGACGATCGTCCTTTTGCCGCCGTCTTGCAAGGAACAAAAGGCACGTTGGCCCAGCAGGAAGCCAGGCAGCAAAACGCAAAACGCAACTTGGCAAGACTTAAAAACCTGATATCGCAAAATGCGGTCAGCCAAAAAGACGTAGACGATGCGGTTTCCGACTTGGCGGAAGCGGATGCGGCAGTGTTGACAGCTCGTGCAAATGTCACGTCGGCGGAATTAAATCTGAGTTACGCCACGATCAAATCGCCGTTAACCGGCTTAAGCGGGCAGGCAAAAAAAGCCGACGGCAGTTTTATCAGTCCGGGCCAGGAGGGTTTACTGACCACGGTAATCCAGGCCGACCCGATGTGGGTCAAATTCAGCATTTCGGAAGCCCGTCTGTTGAAAGCCGACGAAGCCGTTGAAAAAAACCAGCTGCAAATGCCTGAAAACGGTGAATTCGTGGTGGAGCTTCAGATGTCGAACGGTTCGATTTATCCCTTAAACGGCAAAATGAATTTCTCCGATAAGCAAGTTTCTACCGAAACCGGCACCAGCGGTTTTCGCGCCGCATTTGCAAATCCCGACATGAAACTGGTTCCCGGTCAGTTTGTGCGGGTTAAAGTGAAAGGAGTGGTTCGGCCCAACGCCATTTTGGTGCCTCAACGCGCAGTATTGCAGGGGCAGCATGGCAAGTATCTTTATGTGGTCGGCACTGATGATAAAGCGGAAATACGTCCGGTCGAAATGGGCGATTGGTACGGCGACGACTGGATTATCGAAAGCGGTTTAAAAAACGGAGAGCGGGTTATCGTGGACGGCATGAGCCATGTGATTCCGAATAAGCCGGTAAAACCGCAGCAGCCTGCCGGCGGTCAGTCGTGAATATCGGTTTTTTTATCAGTCGGCCTATCTTCGCTGCGATTCTCTCGATAGTCATCGTCATGGCAGGGCTGCTGGCCTTGCGTCAACTGCCGATAGCGCAGTTTCCCGATATTGCGCCGCCGCAAATCCAAGTATCCGCCACCTATCCCGGCGCCAGTGCCGAAACCGTGGCGCAAACCATCGCCGCGCCTATTGAGCAGCAAGTCAACGGCGCCGACAACATGCTTTACATGAGCTCTACCAGCTCATCCAATGGCTCATTGAGTCTGAGCATCGTATTCGACATCGGCACCGATATCGATAAGGCTCATGTCGACGTACAAAACCGCGTCAAGATGGCTGAAGCCCAATTGCCGAGCGAAGTACGTCGGGGCGGCGTACTGGTAACAAAGTCGACTGCCAATATTTTGCTGCTGGTGACGCTCAAATCGGATGACCGTTTCGACTCCACTTATGTTCGGAACTACGCCAGTCTGCATGTGCTGGATAAGCTCAAGCAGATTCCCGGAGCCAACCAGGTTGCCCCGCTCGGTTCCTCCGATTACGCCATGCGCATTTGGTTAAAACCCGACAATATGGCGCACTTCGGCATCACCGCATCAGACATTCGTAACGCAATATCCCAGCAAAACACCCAGTTTGCCGTCGGCCAGATTGGGCAAAAGCCGTCCTCCCAACCCGTTGTGCTCACCTTGCCCGTAGCCGCAGAAGGGCGTCTTACCGATCCGAAAGAGTTTGAAGATATTATCCTGCGCGCCAACAATGACGGCGCCGCCATTCGTTTGCGCGACGTCGCGACGGTGGAGCTGGGCGCGCAGAGCTACGACATGCTAACGCGGCTTAATGGGGAAAACGCTACCCTGATAGCGGTATATCAACAGCCCGGCGCCAATGCCTTGGATGTTGCCGCCAAGGTCAGGGAAACCATGGAACGCTTGTCCGCGACCTTTCCGGCAGGCATCAACTATGCAATTCCTTACGACACCACGGAGTTTGTCAAAATATCCATAGAGGAAGTCATCCACACGCTGTTTGAAGCCATTCTTTTGGTTGTCGCCGTCGTGTTCCTGTTTCTGCAAAATTGGCGCGCCACGCTTATTCCGATCTTGGCCGTGCCTATATCCATTATCGGCACTTTGGCGGGTATGTACTTGCTGGGCTTTTCGGTTAACACGCTGACCCTGTTCGGCATGGTGCTGGCTATCGGACTGGTGGTTGACGATGCTATCGTGGTGATCGAGAATATCGAGCGCAATATGCGCGAACGCGGACTCAAGGGGCGCGAGGCCGCAACTTACGCCTTGTCCGAAGTCGCAGGCCCGGTCTTTGCCACTACCCTAGTGCTGATCGCCGTATTTCTTCCGGTATCCTTCCTCGGCGGAATTACCGGCCAGCTGTATAAACAATTCGCGATCACCATCGCCATATCGGTGACCTTATCCGCTACCGTTGCGCTCACCTTGAGTCCGGCGCTGGCAGCCATCCTTATCAAACCGGCCGAACGCCAAAAGCCGCGCCTGTTCCTGTACTTTGACGCCACGCTGGAAAAAGCCACCCGGCGCTATCTGGACGGTGTCCGCTGGCTTTTTCGGCATAGCGCCATCGGCATAATACTGTATCTTTGCATGGTTGTTGCTATCGTCGGGCTGTTTAAAATAGTGCCTTCCAGTTTTGTTCCCTCTGAAGATCAAGGCACCTTGTACACCATCGTGATGCTGCCCGACGCGGCCAGTCTGGATCGCAGCAACGCCGTAGTGCAAAAAATGGAAGCCTTGGTAAAAGATAACCCGGCATTGCGCGATATGATCTCTATTACCGGCATGAACCTGATGGATGGCGGTAGCGCCACCAATGCCGGGCTGTTATTTCTCTCTTTGAAAAACTGGAAAGATAGAGTCAAACCCGAGCTGCAAGCCGAAAACGTGCTGGCCGGCTTGACGAAACAGGCATCCGGCATTAAAGAAGCGCGGGTCATGCTGGTGAATCCTCCGTCCATTCCCGGTCTCGGTATAGTCGGCGGCTTCGAATTCTGGCTGCTCAATCAGGGCGGCGGCGATACCGCCGCTTTGGAAGCCATGACTCAAAAAGTTATCGCCAAAGCCCGGCAGCGCCTTGAACTGACAGGCGTCTCATCCTCGATTAACTCCAATTCGCAACAGCTATCCATCACTTTGGATAGAGACAAAGCGTGGGCGATGGGCGTGGCTATCGATGATGTATTCGACACTTTGCAAGGGATGTTCAGTACTACCTACGTCAACGATTTCAACAAGTTCGGTCGCACCTACCAAGTGCTGATGCAAGCGGCTCCTGAATACCGCAGCCGCCCCGAGGATATTGAAAAAGTTTTCGTACGCAGTCGCTCCGGTTTGATGGTCCCCCTAAGCAGCCTGATTAGCGTACGTTACGCTAACGGCCCTAACTCCATTGCCCGCTTCAACGGTTTTCCGGCGGCCCGAATCAATGGCTCGGCGGCGGCAGGCTATAGTTCCGGGCAAGCTATGGCTGCGATGGAACAAGCCGCGCAAGACGTTTTGCCGGACAGCATGTCATTCGCATGGGGCGGACAGTCATTTCAGGAAAAGGCTTCCGGCAATTCATCCGGTTCCGCGTTTATCTACGGCATCATTATGGTGTTCCTGATTCTTGCCGCCCAATACGAAAGGCTGGTGCTGCCTTTTGCCGTCATGCTGGCGGTTCCTTTCGGGTTATTCGGCGCTTTACTGGCTGTCTGGGCTTGCCGAATGGAGGACGATGTCTACTTCCAAATCGGCTTGGTCACGTTGATCGCGCTTAGCGCCAAGAACGCCATACTCATCGTTGAATTCGCGGCGGAAAAACACGGGCAGGGCATGGCGGTCATGGATGCCGCGCTGGAAGCCTGTCGACTCCGCTTTCGTCCGATCTTGATGACTTCATTTTCCTTCATTCTCGGCGTACTGCCTTTAGTCCTCAGCACCGGCGCCGGAGCCAACAGTCGGCACTCCATCGGCGTGGGCATTATGGGCGGCATGGTTAGCGCTACCCTGTTAGCCGTATTTTTTGTGCCGTTATTTTTCGTGTTACTGGAGAAGACCCGAGGGAACCGGACGTCGGAACAGGCCGACAGCACTATTGCAAAACAGGAAATCTAACCATGCGCCACCTTTCTATTTCCCTATTATTGCCTTTAACGCTGAGCGGCTGTTTTATGATCGGTCCGGATTACCGGCAACCGGCGGTAGCGACACCCGATGCCTGGCGCTTCGCCCCTGCCGAAACCCTTGCGGCTAGCGATACCCGTTGGTGGGAGCAATTCGGCGATCCCCAGCTGAGCAAACTCATCGAGCAGGCGCTATTGCACAATAAAGATCTGCTGATCGCGACGGCTACCGTCGAAGAATATTTGGGACTATACGGCGTCACCCGTTCCGACTTGTTTCCGCAAGTCAGCGGCAGCGCATCCGGGCAACAGCAAAAAGATTCGGAAGCCACTTACGGCGCTGTCTCCACTCCCGCCTATAACAGCATTCAGTCCGCTCTGAATCTATCCTGGGAAATAGACGTGTGGGGCAGATTGCGGCGCGCCACGGAAGCCGCCCGCGCCAACCTCTACGGTCAGGAAGAAGTCCGCCGTACTGTAGTGCTTACTCTGGTCACCGGTGTTGCGCGTTCCTATGTGCAGCTGCGTGAGCTGGATCTGCGCCTGGAAATTGCCAGGCAAACGTTAACTGACCGCAGGGAAGCTTACCGTATCGCCCAAGCGCGCTTCGATGGCGAACTCAACTCAAAAGCCCAGGTCCGTCAGGCTGAATCCGAGGTGCATAACGCCGCCGCACTGGTGCCGCAATTGGAGAAACAAATAGCGCAAAAAGAACACGAGTTGAGCGTGTTGCTGGGCCATAATCCCGCAGCCGTAGAGCGCGGCCTAGCGCTGGCGGAGCTGCATTTGCCCGGCGTACCGGCGGGCCTTCCGTCCGAATTGTTAGCCCGCCGCCCGGATATACGCCAGGCAGAACAGGATTTGATCGCTGCCAACGCGAATATCGGCGTTGCTAAAGGCGAGTACTTCCCCAAATTTACGGTAACCGGAACGCTAGGCAGCGCCAGCGCCGACTTCAGCCGTTTACTGTCGGGGCCGTCAGGGATGTGGAGTTACGGCGTAGCATTGGCGATGCCTTTGTTCACCGCGGGTAAAATTGCCGGGCAAGTAAAAGCCGCCGAAGCGCGCGAACAGCAGGCCTTATTCCGTTACCAAAGCACGTTGCTGCAAGCCTTTAAGGAAACCGAGGATGCGCTGATAGATAACGCTAAAACCCTGGAACAGGTACAGGCGCTTAGCCAACAAGAAGTTGCTTTAAGCGAGTATTTAAAGCTGGCATGGTTGCGTTACAACAATGGTCTTACCAATTATCTGGAAGTGCTGGATGCGCAACGCAACCTGTTCGACGTAAAGCTTGCTCTTGCAACAGGCCGCAGCAACTCATTACAGGCTCTCATCAATCTATACAAAGCGTTTGGCGGGAGCTGGATGGACAAGGCGTCGGAAAGTTCAGGACACCCTCCCATTTAGCAACGCCAAAAGGTGGGATATGTCTTAGGATTTGCTCAAAAATGTGGATGCGAAGAGGTAATCGAGTTACTTATTGAAGTAACCCTCTATCTGAATTGAATATTAAACTTTGGCATTAAGGTTTACATACCCTGAAAATGATGAATATGAAAAAAGTTGCTCCCTTGCTGCTTATAAGTCTGGTGTTAGCGGGCTGTAATAAGCCAACACCTGTCGCAAGTTGTTCTTCCCCGGATACTCAAAAAATAATCGGCGGGCTTATTACTGAGCACGCGGCAAAATTAACGGCTGATAAAAAGTATGACTATTACGATGGCTCGTTTGTATTCGGCGGGATTAAAGTTAGAGCATTGTTAGATCAGTTTCGTATAGCCGTTGAAAATATTAATACGGTGAAAGAGGATGCAGCTAACAACAAAATGCTTTGCAGCGGCTTATTAAAGGTTACGATTCCAACGAATATTCTTGCCGATGCTAATCAAGCCGGAAAAAATCAACATGAAGCGGAAATCGATCAGTATGCAGCGCAATTTAACATTGAAAATAGCGCTAATGTTTTTGCTCAAGATATCGAATATAACGTACAGCTTATTGATAAAGGTAAAGCGCAGCATATTGAGATTGAAGATGCCGGATGGGCGAATGTGCTGGATCATATAATAACGTTAACATTGTTAAAGCCTATATTAGACGTAGAAGTAAGCGATCAAATTCAACTTAATAAGCAGCCAAAGCAAGATGTTACGTTTTTAAAACCGGAGATGGATCAAGCAAGGTTAGAAGATGACGCCCTTAGCGTTAAGCAACAAAAGCAAGGATTAGAAAAATTAAACAAAGAATTGTTGGAAGAGGATCAGGTTGCAAAAGAGATGCTTCGAGAACGAACTGTTCAACAAGTTGCTGCCGGCGCTACAGAGCAAGTTTCTCCCAGTTTCAATTGCAGTAAGGCTAACAAATCAACGGAAGTTACAATTTGTACTCATCCGGACTTGGCCGCCTTAGATGTAAAAAATAGCGATCTCTATCTTAAAGCAAAATCGATAGACGCCATCGCTACAAAAGAAATCTGGAAAGAATCCATTAAATCAAAATATGCATGCGGAACGGATGTTAGCTGTATCAAGAAAGTCTATAACCAATCAATTCAACAGTATGGGTGTATCGGTGCCGGCAAGGCTCCGGAAGATTGCGCCGCTGATACTGCTGATCAATAAACCGAAGCTGAGCAAACAGCAGCTGATCTTTCTTTCATTGAAGACGATTTGCAAGTGCATATCGACCGGACATAATTTGAGGATAGTTTATATGCGGCCCTTGAGAGCATATAAACCATCAATGACTGATTGAAATAGTAGTGTGAAACAGCGTCGATTTAGGTCAATGATGATGTTTACAAGAGTGCGGCTGATATTGATGTCAAGATAACAGACAGGCATGGATTCTCTGCCGGTGTTGCCAAAAGCGGTTTTGAGGTCGGGTGATCATAAACAAGCATCCTGTAGAAGCCGCTTTAGTCGCGATGCGCCTGCTATCAGAATCAGCCAACCTGAAATAAAAGCGGAATTATTTAACTGATGTTACGCACTGTCCACGAAAAGCACGAAAAATAGAGAGCCGTAGAGGGTGTAAATAATTTCGTGTAACTGCTTATTTTCAGCATAATAAAATTCCTTTAGGAGGAATGAAAATGAGCAACATCATCAACGACCCCGTTTTAGTTTCAGCGATTCAGGATTTGGCACGCGG
>Ga0208634_100098_pt1 | contig 50287 bp, 41 predicted proteins | sample LakWasMe81_HOW10_2_FD_183907 | JGI IMG/M metagenome (GOLD analysis project Ga0208634, IMG submission 183907) | Freshwater sediment methanotrophic microbial communities from Lake Washington under simulated oxygen tension - Sediment Metagenome... | ecosystem: Environmental > Aquatic > Freshwater >... | reverse complement strand
ATCCCCCATCAGCAGGGCTCGGCAGCCCTCAAAAGCGCCCGCAGTTGCGGCCACAATGGCTCGAAATGAAAACTCTTCTGTACCAGCCCCAGTCCCGATCGACAAAAGCCTTGACGCGTCGGAGATGGGTTATTGGACAGCTTCGTTAGCTGGACCTTGCCGCAAGGCACTTTCAATGCGGCCGTCGCGCGCTTCCTCGAGACCGGCGGCGCACCACCCAAGGGCGTGGCCCTGCTGGGGCGCTGGCACGGCATGAGCGGCCAGGGCTTTTGCATCACCGAATCCGATGACGCCAAGGCCATGTTCCAGTACCAGGCGCAATGGGCCGATCTGCTCGCCATGTCGGTCACGCCATGCCTGGAAGACGCCGACGCCGGCGCCGTGCTGGCATCGCTGGGCAAGCGTTGATTGAGGGCTTGCCTGCGGGCCCGGCAGCGCAGCGTCACGCGAGTGCGCCAGCCCGGCCCGCGACGGGCGAGTCAAAGCTTCGTCCGTACTTGCGGGCATCAAGCAAGGCGGCCACTGCTTGCACTGCAGCCCCTGTGCGCGCTATGTACGCAAGCGTACCGTCAAGCATGACGATTAGGCGCTTACTGGCCATACCGATTGACGGCTCGCACACTCTCGCAGCGGCCGCTGACTGGCTTGCCGCAGGGTGCGCCAAGCACTCTGCTCCCAAGCACCGGACCTACGCCTCCATGTGCATGCCCGGCATGCTGACTCATCAGGAAGGTGCGGGGGGAAGGAAATCATCATGGACGCCCGTACCACCGCGCTGCCCGAACCACCGGCAACGGATTCATACCTGTTGCGCTTCACCTCCCTGTACAACCCCGGACGGGCCATCGCCGTGCCCTGCGATGAAGCCGGGCTGGTAGACATTGACTCGCTCACGCAAGGCCTGCGCACGGCCTACTTCTTTGCGCGCACCATGATAGGCAGGGAATACTCGCTGCCCTGCGTTCAGCATCTGCATTGAGTGCGCGGCAGCGCGAACTCGCGCACCTCGGCCTCGCTTCTCAGGCGGGCTTGTGCAGGTTCTCGGAGATGCGCCAGAGTACGCCGCTGGGGTCGTGCAGCACAAAGTCGCGCATGGCCCAGGGCTGGTTCTCCAGCGCGCCGAGGCGCACGCCGAAGCGGGCGGGGATGTCATCCCCCAGCAGCTTGCGATGCCAGTCGTCCACCTTTTCCACCGAGAGGTGCAGCATGAAGTTGCTGGCGAGCTCGGCCACGTAGAAGTTCTGCAGCAGAAAGCTGCAGGCACCCGCATGCAGATAGGCCAGGCCCTCGTCGCACCAGGGCATCGTGAAACCAATGGCCTGGTAGAAGCGCTTGCTGAGCTCGAAGTCGCGCGCCGGCACAAAGGCCTTGAGCTCCACGGTGCCGAGATTCATGGCTGCCTTCCTCTTTGATTCACGCCTGCAGATTGAGCGCCACCGCGGCGCGGATCAGCGCCTTCAGCGCCGCCTCATTCAGCGCCTCGCCCTCGCGGATGTCGATGGCGCGGCGCACATTGCCCTCCAGGCTTGAGTTGAAGAGGCGCGCGGGGTCGGGCAGCGATGCGCCCTTCGGGAATGTCATCTTCACCACCGCCTTGTAGCTCTCACCGGTGCAGATGATGCCGCCACGCGACCACACCGGGGTGCTCCACTTCCACTCCTCCACCACCTCGGGGTCGGCCTCGCGCATCAGCGCGCGCAGCCGCGTCAGCAAGGCGCCCCGCCAATCACCCAGCGCCTGGATCTTGGCGTCAATCAATGCGGCCGGAGACTCGGCGGCAGCGGGCGCTGCGGCCGGCTTCGCGCCGGGCTTGGAGGTTTTGGCATTGGGCATCGCGGACTCCCGTGAGCTTGAGATTGGGTGAAGTAGATGGCTAACGCGGGCTGACCACCAGCTCCTTGAAGCCGGTGCGGCCATCGTAGGCACGCGTGAGTTGCCAGTCCGGCAGCGGAGCCAGCAGGATCTCGGCCGTGGTCCGGATCAGGTTGCCAAGCAGGCCCACATGGCCACCGACGACGCGGCCGCTGGCATCGGCAATGGCCATGTGCAGATGCGCGCCGTCGGCGCCGAGGCTGCCCGCCAGGCTCAGGATCTCCAGCGGGCCGGCCAGCACCGCGTCCACCGGCTCGCCCGCGTAACGCAGCCTGGCCTCGGACAGGCTGCCGATGCCGGCGACGACAAAGGCCGAGTCCCAGCCCTGCGCCCGCAGGGCCTCTGCCAAGGCGGGCCTGAGGTCGGCGCCGGGCGTGAGGCGGAGGGGCAGCAGCTGCATATCGGAACGATGGCTCGCCCGCTCAGCCAGCGCTGGCCCCGCCAACGCCGCCGCTCAGGCGCGCGGCCTCGACGCAGAGCTGCACCACCGTCTCCCGGCTCAGGGGCGTGTGCTGGCGCAGCTCCAGCGTGGCCAGCTCGTACTTGCCGCCCGGCTTGAGGCGCGGCTCGATATGGCGCAGGCGCTGGCCGCGAAAGAAGGCGAACAGCACGCGCGTGGGCTCGGCACGGATGATCAGCACCGGGCCTTGACCGACGGCGGAGAAGAACACCAGATGCCCCCACTTCAGCCGCTCCTCCAGCTCGGGCGCGCTGGCGCGAACGGTATCGCGCAAGGCCTCGACATAGCGGCGCTGCCAGCCGGAGAGGTACGCGACGTATTCCTCGGGCGTGGTGGCCGGGGTCAGGATCATCTTCATCGCTTCGTCGCCCCCCAGCGCCAGCGCGGTGGCTCACCCTTGAGCCAGCAGATGGCCAGCAGCGCGACGCCCAGGGCCACCGTATAGGCCATGAAGAGCAGCGGCGCTTGCTCCGCTCTCAGCAGCAGCGTGCCCGCGGCCAGCAGCGCCAGAAAGATCGCAATCACAAGCCAGCCCTGCCAGGCGCAGGGCGCGCCCCAGCCCCAGCCATAGCGCTTGGCGGGGAACCAGTAGTTCCTGGCCCTTACATCTTGATGATGAGTCGACATCGCGAAAACCATCCGGCTCGGATCACTCGTGGCACTGGCACGAGAGGTTAGCCATGTTTGCGTCAGGCCGCCACATATTCAAAGGCCCAGAAGTACTGCCACTGCGTGAAAACAGGGCTTGCCCCCAAGCCCTCGATGGCGGCCTCAAGTTCCGCCTGGCTGGGAAAGTTCTTCAGCACCCGATGCCTGGACCCGTCATTGAGCGTCCTGAGCTGATAGGTATTGCCCTCGGCATCACGTTCGCTCAGGGGCGTGCTGCTGCCCGCGACGAATCGGTTGTCGATCAGGACGATGCGCGCGCCGGGTTCGACGGCCTCGGCCAGCCCGGCCAGAAACTCCCTGCGGCGGCTCAGCGGCACATGCGAGAACCAGAAGCCGGCGAAGGCCGCATGGCAAGCGATGCCGTGCCCCTTGGGCAGGGCATAGGCGTCGCCGACCACGAACTCGACGCGCCCGTCGTCGGGTACTTGGGTCTTTGCGATCGCCAGGGTCTCGGGCGCCGCATCGAGCGCAAGCATTCGCGACGCCCTGGCGGCGATGAACTGGGTCCAGTAGCCGGTGCCGCAGGCCACCTCCAGCACGGCCCTGCCCTCATCGAAGCGCGCGGGCAGCCAGGCCTCGATGGCACGCAGATCCGCCTGGCACTCCGGCTTGCGATAGACGGCGTCGTACTCGGCGGCGCGGGCGGCGTAGTAGCCGTGCATTTGCTGGGCAGAGGATGGCATGGCGTGGTGTGGCTGCTTGCGGCCTCAATCGTTCCAGATGCTTTCGACCAGGGCCCCGACCTCCGGTGGCGCCGCGCCCGGCGTTGCCGCTGACGCTGACGCAGCCGCCGCACTGCGCTTCCACTCGGCCGGCAAGGGCGCGATTCGTTTCGATTCCTTGCCATCCCACAAGGCCACCTTGAGCGCGAACACGACGGGACCCTCACGCGCCTCGAAGGGTTTCACGGCGCCGACCTTGAGGGCAATCTGCTTCCTGACTTCCAGGTCCAGCAACTGATCGAAATCGATCCAGACCCTGGATTGCAGGCCGGGCCGAACCGCCAGCACGATGAAGCCGCCCACCGACTGCCTCGTCTTTTCCTGAGCCTCGCTGCCCGCCACGGCCTCGCGCAAGGCGCCCTGCACCGCCTTGATGTACTCCGCGAGCGCGTCGACGCTTGGCACACGGGCTTCCAGAACCGCGCTCGGCTGCAGCAGCACGACGTTGAAGTTGGTGACGGGCTCGGATGCGTGGGCACCTCCGGCGGCGGCGAGCACCCAGCTGAGCAGCAGCATCGCAATCCATCGCATCAGTTGCATCGCTTCAATCCATCATTCACTTGGACATCACGTCTAGCTTCGGCACAAGCGGCTGACCGCAGGACCGCACGCCTCAACGTTCCAGTAGGCGTCACGCAGCCCACTCGAACCGGACGGCGGCAAAGCATAGAGCGAAAAGGTAGCCGTACGCGAAGCGGTCGATGCGGAAAACGGTTTGCCCCCGCCGCGAGCGCCAGGCCCCCAGCCACGACATGCACAGACCCACCAGCACCGGCGTGGTGAGCAGATTGACCCAGCGCCACATCGGCGCCGCCACCATGTGCTGCGGGAACGGCCATAGCGAGAGGCCGCCTACGATGAGCCCAAAGATCGCGTAGCCGAGCGCGGCCAGCCAGGGATTGGGCGGCCGCCGAAACGGCTCGGCCATCGAATGCAGGCCCAACTCAAACAGCGCTTCGCCGACGACCTGGATCAGGAACTCGAGCAGCAGTTCGACGATGAACTCCATCAGCGGTTTGGCCTCGATGAACGGTCAGCCGGCGTCAGCGCAGCGTCGGCTCGGCGCTTGAAATGCGCTGCAGCGACGCCCAGCCCCGCATCGGCACGAGGGCTTTGGACAACACCTGCGTAACCGCGAGTTCATCCTGTGGACCGGGCGCACTGTTGAACTTGAGTTCAATGACGCTACGCCCTTCTTGCGAAACGGAAGCCAACGACGCCAGACCCGGCACCGCGTGCAGCGCCCGCTCCAACGGTGTGGTGAGGTCGCGCTCCACCCGTTCGGCGCTGGCTCCTGCCGCGGAAACTTCTACGCGAATGACCCGCGGGCTTGCGTCAGCCATCGCTGGACCGGCCGAGGCGAGGAGGGAGAAAGCACACAAGAGGTAGGTGATGCGCACGTCGTCGAGTGGCGGTTAGCGTTTAGCTTGAGGGTTCGCCCGGCGGCTTTGCCGCCGGGGGGCCGAGAAGCGATGGCTAGACCTTGTTGATCTCACGGGCCAACTTTTTTGCAGCTTGCTCGACGAGCATAACGCTGGCATTGAGGTTCGTGAGGTGCGTGGGATATTGATCGCAAATGTCCTTGGTGGGTGCTGGCTTCACATTGGTCACCTTCCAAACGTCGACTCTTTGCTGCATTCCAGAGGCGACCCATGTCTGAAACCCAGCAACAGTCTTCAAGAACACAGCGTGTTCTGCATCGAGTTCCGGTAAATAGAGCTTCTGAAGCATCGAAGCAACCAAGAGCGGGTCTTCGTTCTCGGGCGCTTCTGCATCGAAGAAATGGTGCTTCATATCGAGCGATAGGTGTTCGGCTCCACGAAGAACAGCCACTATGTAGTCCTCAAGCTTTTCGCGCTTTAGCCACTGCAGCTTTTCTGACCGTTCGGCCAACTGCTTAATGTCGACCTTGATGGATTCGCCAATAGCGGTGGTCTCGCGAAGTTGCCGTTTCACGTTCTCAAAGTCGGCCATGAGGGCCGCGTGTTCCGCGCGCTTGGCAACGTAGGAACTAAGGAATGCTCCAACTGCTGATAGAACAACAGTGAGGCAGGCTAGTACTATGTAGAACAGCCAATTGTTCAGAATCGTCTGATTGACGATTTCGTTTGCGAGTGCGCGGATAGTCTCGGGAGTCATGGTCTAACGTAATTTAGACAGCGACTTCACTTGGCAGCCGCGTCCATATATTTCCATACCTGTCCGTTTCTTGCCAGATATGGATATTTCCAGATGCGCCCACCGCGCCGCATGCATTCGCGCCATATCATCTCCACGTTAGGTTCCAAGTCTAGCGGCAGCCGAAAGCTATGGCTTGAGTGGAATCCCGCCACCACCTGCCGCCGCCACAGTCCAGCCCGCCCGCTTCAGTCCAGCGCCAGCACCGCATCCGCCCCCCGCATCGGCGTCGCGGCATGCAGCGCTTTCTCCCCCGCCTTGTCATAGCGCAGCTCCAACCGCTGGCCGTCCTCGCTCACGCGCAGCCAGGCGAAGCCATCGCCGGGATGGTCTTGCCACTCGCCCACCTCGCAGCACAGCAGCTCGGAGGATGGCGTCTGCTGAGGCGTGGCGCCGGTCGCGGCGTCGATGCCGAATACCTCTGGCGCGGCGAATTCCTCGGGGTCGGTGATGGCAAAGGGCCAGGGCGCATAGAGCGCCGAGCTGTGGATGGAATGCAGGCGCAGCGCCGGGCCCTGGCCATCGGCGCGCCGGATCTCGGCGCTGACATGGCCGGAGCGGTGCTCGTCGCCGGAGAGGAAGACGACGCCGCTGGCGCGCTGGCGCCAGAGTTCGGCCAGCAGCCATTGCTGGCTGGCCGGAAAGCCGCACCAGGCATCGGAGCGCAACGAGCCCGACACATGGGCGGCGCTGCTGCGCCGGCGCGGCAACAGCAGGGCGCCGCTGAGCACGAAGCGCGGGCGGCCGGCGCTGGCTGTCAGCCAGGCGCTGAAGGCCTGGCGCTGGGCGGCGCCGATCATCTGCGCCTCGGCCACGCGCGCCACCGTGCGGGGCTCGCGCTCGAGCCGGCTGTCGGCGATGAAAAAAGCGGCGCCGCGCCAGTCGAAGCTGTGCCAGAAGCGCTCCGCCGAGCCCTGTCGCTCGCGCTGGCCATCGGGCTCCCAGCGGTATTGCCAGGCCGCGGCGCGCGCGCTGGCGGTGTACTCGCCGGGGTCGTGGCTGCCGTCGGGCAGCAGGCAGGGCTCGCAGTTGTCCTGCACCTCGTGGTCGTCGGGCGCGTGCACGATGCGCGCCAGCGTGGGCGGCAGGTAGCGGGCCAGGCCGGCCTTGAAATGCTGGTAGGGCCGCGCATAGCGTTCGGCGCTGGTGCTGGGGTCGGCCAGTCCGCCGCTGGCATCGGCATAGATCTCGTCGCCGGCGATCAATAACAGCGAGACCTTGCGGCCGTCCGGATGCTGGCGGCAGAAGGCCACCAGCCGCGCCATCGCCGCGTCGGCGGGGCTGGCCAGCGCGGGGTCGCGCTCGGCGCCGCGGCTCACGTCCAGCATGCCGGGCGGGTACTGGCAGGCGGCGAGCAGCAAGCTCAGCGCGCCGCCCTCGGTCTCGGACGACGGGCTGGGCACAAAGGCATGCCCCCAGTCGGGCAGGGCCGGTTGGCGCAGCAGCAGTTCGTCGATCGCGAGGTCCAGGTCCTCCACCCGCAGATCGGCCAGCGCGGCGCCGTTGCCGCCCTCCTCGGCATCGGCGCGCGGGTCCAGGTAGATGAACAGGCACAGCAGGCCGGTGTCGGGCCCGGCCGGAAAGTGGCGCCGCGCGAGCGCATGGCGCAGCGGCTCACCGGGGCTGCTGCCGGGCTCGGCATGGAAGCTCTCGGTATGCGGCGGCGCGCTCGTCAGGCGCTCGAAGCGCTCGCCACCGCGCCAGCGCACCGGCACCCAGGCCCACAGGCGCGGCCAGCCCTGCTCGGGCTTGAGCGCGGTGAGCAGCTGCATGTGGATGCCATCGGGGTCGGGCGCGCGCTCCACCCGGTGCCAGGGTGCATGGGCGCACAGCACCGATTTGCTTTCACGCATCCGCCGCGCCCTCCCGCAGGAATTCGATGATGACGGGGAAGACCTTGGTGGCGGCATGCCGGCCGATCAGGCAGTCCTGGTGGCCATGCTCGCTCACCACGTGGTAGCGGTAGCGGCCCGGGGCCACATGGGCATAGTGATCGGCGGTGAGCTCGGCGCTTTCGGCCTGGCACAGGCCGTTGTCCTGCCCGTGCACCGAGAGCACCGGAAAGGCCTGCAGCAGCGCCAGGCTCTTGGAGAGATCGTCGAGGTAGACGCTGGCGCCCTGCCAGTCGGTGATCTCGTTGGCACGCGCGAAGTTGATCGCCTGCGCCACCGTGTCCAGGCTCAGCGGACCGAAATGGTCGTCGATGTGGTCGAACACCGGCTGGTCGACATTGCCGATCGCGAAGTCGCGGCCGTACAGCATGTCCATGCGGTGGCGCGTGCGCACCCAGGGCGTGCGCGCAATGCTGGGCGGCGGCGGGTTCTCGATGTCGTACTCGTTGTCCGGGTAGGGCAAGGTGGCGAGCAGGCGGTCGATCAGCTGGTCCAGCAGCTTGTCGCCCGCCGGCCGGAAGGCATAGTCCTGCAGCGGCAGATACGGCCGCAGGTATTGCATCAGGTGCGCGCGCAAGGTGTTGGTGGGCGAGAAGATCAGCATCGGCGTGACCTGCGAGATCACCAGCTTGCTGATCTGCCGCCGCTCCATCAGCGCGCGCCGCAGCGGATAGAAATGCTCGATGTCCGGCTGCTCGCGCGGCTCCAGCAGCGCCATGTGCAGCATCACCGAACCCATGCAATGCGCCAGCACCTGCAGCTGTGCCTGGCCGGTGGCCTGCAGGATGTGGTTGATCGCCACCGGGATGTCGTTGAAGGCGGCCTCCTCGAAGGTCCAGGGCAGGCGCGCGGTGGGCATGCCGGCGCTGGTGCGCATGTCGACGATCCAGATGTCGTAGCCCTCGTCCCACAGCAGCTTGGCCGGGCCGGGCTGCACCGAGTGATGGGCGAAGGTGGTGCCGCTGGCGCTGTAGCCATGGATCATCAGGAGCGGCGTGGCGCCCGCTCGCTTGGCGCGGTAGCGCGTCAGCCGGCAATAGACGGTGCGCTGATCGTCGGCACTGGGCGCGCGGCCCACCGGGCGGCGCTGCGCCCCGGCCTCGCCCCAGCGCCCAGTGGGCAGCTCGACGATCTCGGGCGCGGGCAGGTCCGGCACCGCGTGCGGCAGGCGGCGGATCTCGCGCTCGGGCGCGGGGTCGGGCTTGCGCATGCTCCAGACATGCAGGCCGATCAGCATGCGCGCGGCATAGGCCATCAGCGCGCCCACGTCGCGGATCGCGCTGGGCAGGTCCTGCGCCTGGGTCAGACGCAGCAGCGGCACGCGCTGGCGCGCCAGGTAGTAGAGGTCCAGCTCCAGCATGGCCTCGCGCTGCCCGGCCAGCGGCTCGAAGGGCGACCCCGGTTCCAGATAGAGCCGGCTCAGCTGCATCCAGGGGTTGCCGCGCCGGCTGTAGCCGATGCGCTTGCTGCCGCGCAGCTCCAGCCCCACCAGGCCGATGGCCCAGATCGGCAGGCGGCCGGCCTCGGGCGCGGGATGGCCCACGGTGAGGCGGTAGTCCATCAGGCGGCGCTCGCCCGCGTGGCTGGCCAGGTGCCAGGCGTTGCGGGCCTGCGCCAGCAGCCTGGCCAAAAATCCATGGCTTCGGCCCTGGCCCGGTTGAGCCGGCTGGGCTGGAACGCGGCCGGCGAGCTGGTCCTGCAGCGCGAACACCATGTCGCGCCAGCCACGGTTCATGAACCAGGCGGCCAGGCCGCGCAGGCGCCGCCGCAGCGGCCCGCTCGGCGCGCGATGGAACACCGCCAACTCGGCACTGGCGAGCGGCGCGCACCAGCGCGCGTCCTCGTCGCGGCGCTCGGCATGCATCCAGAGCTTGCCCTCGCCGGGGCGGCGCTCACGCGCCACCACCATGTAGCGGCCGGGCGCATCGGGGTCGGGCTCGGTATCGAACAGGCGCAGCATGCCGCGGCCCTGCTCGGCGTCGATGCGCAAGGCGCGCTCGGGGCCCGGCTGCAGCAACTGGCGCAGCGGCAGCTCGCCGTACACAAAGCTCAGCTCCAGGTACTTGACCTCGCCGCCGGGCGCGCCGGGCAGGCGCACAAAGCCGGCCATGCGCTCGCGGAACTCGGCCAGGGTGGGCAGGCCGGGCTGGTGCGCGGGCGCACGGTAACGCGGCCGCGGCCCCCGTACCGGCAAGGGCGCGGCCGGCGCCTGCAGCCCCCATTGATGCCTGAGCCCGGCCGGCGCGGCCACGGCGCGCAGCGCCAGCGCGGTGATGGTGAGCGCCGGGTTGATGCCCAGGGCGGTGGGCATGATGGCGCCGTCCAGCACCGCCAGGTCGGCGTAGACCTCGCTGCTGGCGTGACCGTTCTTGCCGGTAAAGACCTGACCCCATTGGTTGACCACGCCGCCATCCGCCGCGTCGGCCATGCCGCAGCCGCCCAGCGGGTGCACCGTGAGCATGGGCCCGCGCGTGCTGCCGAGCATGAACTCCAGCTCGGCCGGCAGCAGCCGCCAGGCCGGGTTGGCGAGCAGGCGAGCGCCCTGCGGGGCCAGGCGCTCGGCCAGCCAGCGGTGGCGCGCATCCACCTGGCCATCGTCCTTGAGCGTCGGCCAGTGCACGCTCAGCACGCCGCTCTCCTGGGCCGCGCCGACCTTGGATGGCGGCAGGCGCAGCTCGCCGGCGGCCGCGTCCAGGCCCATGATGGCCAGCGCCACGCTGCGCAGGCTGCGCGCGGGGCCGATGGCAAAAGGGTCGTCGAAGGGCTCGCGCCCGCCGGCATGCCGGCCCTCGTCGCCGCGCGCCAGGTCGTCGAGCGTGCGCGCGAGCGCAAAGCTTTCCTCCCAGACCCAGCGCAGGGCGCCGGGGATGGCCAGGTCCTCGACCACGAAGCCCTCGCCGCTGTCGAGCAGGCCGGTGATGGTGGGGCCGACGCCGCGTTCGGCTGGCGCCAGGTCTTCATCGGCAATGCCGTTCAGTTCCTGCGCCGCATCCACCGCCGCGGCCAGCACATCGCCATTGCCCGAGAAGCGCTGGCCCAGACAGGCCGACAACGCCAGGCCGGCGGCGCGCGAGCGCATGAGGATCTCGGTGGAACCGAGGCTGCCGGCGGCGAGAATGACGCGGTGCGCGCGCAGGCGCAGCGGCGCCGGCTCGCGCGCGCGCAGCAGCTCGTCGGTGTGCTGCAGCTGCAGCTCCCAGCCGCCGCCCGCCGCGGGCAGCAGCAGCTCCACGGTGGCGCCGGTATAGATCTGCAGGCCCGCTTGCGCGGCCTGCACCAGCAGATTGGTGTCGAGCGATTCCTTGGCGCCGGCGTTGCAACCGGTGGCGCAGTCGCCGCAGGCGATGCAGCGTTCCAGCGCCAGGCCGGCGGCGCTCTTGGGATGCTCGGCCAGGGCCACGGTGATGCGCGCCGCGCGCGCCTGGGCGTTCGGTACATCCGCACGCGCCAGGCCCTGCAACCACTGCAGGCGGCGCGGCTGGTAGCCCGGCAAGCGCGCGATGGTGTTGGCCTGGCTGCCCAGGCGTTCATGCGCGCGCTCGTACCAGGCCTGCAGCTGCGCCGGCTCCTCGCGCAGCGCGGCGGGCCAGGGCGCTTGCGCGAACACCGCCGGCGCGGCCGGCTCCATCACGCCGGCGTTGATGAGCGAGCCGCCGCCCAGGCCGTTGGCCAGCACCACCGTCATGTCGGGGCCGAGGCGGATGTCGAACAGCCCCTCGCGCCGGCCCTTGGGTGCCTGGGCCTCGGCGCTGGCGAAGCGCACCGCCCCGGGCAGATCGGCCAGGCGCGCCGGGAAGGCGCCGGGCAGGTATTCGCGCCCGCGCTCCAGCAGGGCGATGCGCAGCGGCCGGCCCTCGGCGTCCACGCTGCCGGCCAGCTCGGCCGCGGCAACCGCCGCGCCATAGCCGCTGCCGACGATCAGCAGGTCGAAGTCGAACGCCGGCCGCACCCCCGCGCGCTCGGCCTGCACGAGCTCCCACCACAGGCGCTCCAGGCCCTGCGAGAGCCAGCGCTGCGCTTGTGGGGCCTCAGATGCCGGGGCCGTCATGCGGGTAGGCGGCCGTCAGCGCCGCATGCATGGCCGCGACCAGCTGCTCCTGCGAAACCGGCTTGTGCAGCAGGATCAGGCCGGCCGCATGGGCCTCGCGCAGGCGCTCGGGCGCGGTGTCGCCGCTGATCAGCACCGCCGGCAGCTCGGGCACGGCGCTGCGCAGCGAGCGCACCGCGGCGATGCCATCCTCGCCGGCGCGCAGGCGGTAGTCCACCAGGGCGATGTCGGGGCGCGCCGCCATGCTCTTGAGCAGGCCCTCGCGCGTGCCGCTGGCACCCACCACCTCGCAGCCATGCGCGCTCAGCAGCGCCTGCATGGCCAGGCGCACCGGCTCCTCGTCGTCGATCACCAGCACACGCAGCGGCGGCAGGCTCAGCTCGGGCATGCCGCCGCTGGGCGCGCTGACGGCGCTGCCGGCCTCGGTGGCGGCGATGCTGAGCTTGAAGGAGCTGCCCAGGCCCTGCACCGAGCGCAGCTCCAGGTGCAGGTCCAGCAGATCGACCAGGCGGCTGACGATGGACAGGCCCAGGCCCAGGCCCTTGTTGCGGTCGCGCTCGGGGTTGCCGATCTGGTAGAACTCCTCGAACACGCGCGCCTGCTCATGCTCGGCAATGCCGGCGCCGGTGTCGCGCACCTCGATGATCCAGACCTCGTCGCCCTCGGTGACCTCGATCACGACCTCGCCGGCCTGGGTGTACTTGACGGCGTTGTCGAGCAGGTTGCGCACCACGCGCTCGAGCAGCACCGGGTCGCTCTCCACCCAGGCGGCGGGCTGGCACAGCAGGGTCAGGCGCAGATGCTTGCGCTGCGCCATCGGCAGGAACTCCTGGTAGAGCCGGGTCAGCCAGGGCTTAAGCGCAATCGCCTGGTTGTGCACCGGCACCACCTGGGCGTCGAGCTTGGAGATGTCCAGCAGCGCATCCATCTGGCTGGAAAGCGAGCGCAGCGCCAGATTCATGTTGACGGCGATCTCGGCGGTGGGCTTGTCGAGCTGGCGCATCTCCAGCGCCGCGCCGAACAGCGAGAGCGTGTGCATGGGCTGGCGCAGATCGTGGCTGGCCGAGGCCAGGAAGCGCGTCTTCGCCAGCATGGCCTGCTCCGCCTGCGAGAGCGCCAGGCGCAGCTGCTGGTTGCTCTTGACCTGCTGCTGGCGTATCAGCACCGATTCGACGAAGACGCGGTAGGTGTCGCGCGCCAGCCCCGCCAGGATCAGGCCGAAGCCCAGAATCAGCAGGCTCAGCGCCCAGTCCTCCCAGCCCAGGCCATGCGCGCCGCCCACCAGCCAGGCCAGGCTGTTGGCCAGGGTGAGCGGCACCAGGAAGGCACGGAACACCGGCGCATTGCCCGCCGTGGAGGCCACCGCGCCGGCGCACAGGCCCAGCAGCAGCAGGGTCTGCACCATGCGCTGGTAATCGCTCATATAGGGCGCGAAGGCGAGCGAGAGCGTGAACACCAGGCCGTTCAGCAGGCTCAGCCCCACCGCCCATTGCAGGCGCTTGTCCACCGCCACCTGCTGCATGGCGGGCAGGCGCCCCAGCAGCACCCAGCGCAGCGCCAGCACCGCAAACACCAGCGCCACCCAGCCCACCGTCACCCACAGCGGCAGGCGCGGCGCGGCCATGGCCGCGATCACCACCGCGCTGAGGCCCACCGGGTAGGGCATGCGCCGCCCCTGCCGGGCCAGCAATTGCAGGAGTTCGAGCTTGACGCTGTGGTCTTCGGGGGTCAGTTCGCGCGCCATAGAGTGAGTGGTCGAGGCAGGGGGCAATATAGCCCGGCAGAGCCCGGTAGGGCCCGCTTCAATCTCAATGCGCGCGCAACAAACGCAGCAGTTCCTCGGCCGGCATGGCGCGGTGGTAGAGCCAGCCCTGGGCCTCGACGGCGCCCAGCGCGATCAGCACGTCGTGCTGCTCCAGCGTCTCCACCCCCTCCACCGTGATCTCCATCCCCAGCGTCTGGGCCAGCATGATGATGGACTTGACGACGGCGCGGCTGTGGTGCGAGTCCACCAGCTCGATGACGAAGCTGCGGTCGATCTTGATGCGGTCGATCGGCAGGCTGACGATCTGGCCCAGCGAGGAGAAGCCGGTGCCGAAATCGTCCAGCGCCAGCCGCACGCCCAGATCGCGCAGCGCCTGCAGGCTGCCGCGCAGGGTGGCGGACTGGGCAAACAGCGATTCGGTCAGCTCCAGCTCCAGGCATTGCGCCGGCAGCGCATGGCGCTGCAGGCAATGGCGCACCAGGCCCAGCACGTCGTCCTGCTCGAACTGGCGCACCGAGACGTTCACCGCCACGCGCACCAGGCCCAGACCCTGGGCACGCCAGGCCGCGGCCTGGGCGCAGGCCTGCTCCATCACCCAGGCACCGATGGTGCAGATCATGCCGTTGGCCTCGGCCACCGGAATGAAGCGCTGCGGCGCCACCTGGCCCAGCTGCGGATGCTGCCAGCGCAGCAAGGCCTCGGCACCGAGGATGCGGCCGCTGCCCATCTCCAGCATGGGCTGCCAATGCAGGCTCAGCTGGCCGGCCTGCAGGGCCAGACGCAGGCCCTGCTCGATGCGCAGCTGTTCGCTCGCGCCATCGGCATGGGCCTGGGCATACAGGGCCACGCGGTTGCGGCCGCGCGCCTTGGCCTCGTACATGGCGGCGTCGGCGGCGCGCAGCAGGCTATGCGGGCTGTCCACCTGCTCGGGGAAGAGCGCCACGCCGATGCTGGCGGTCACCGCCACCGGCTGCGCCGCCAGCGGCACCGGCTGCGCCAGCGCCTGCAGCAGCTTCTCGGCCAGCTGCAGCGCATCGTGGGCGCTGCGCGGGTGGCGCATCAGCACCACGAATTCATCGCCGCCCAGGCGCACCGCCACATCGTCGCTGCGCAGGATCGAGATCAAGCGCACCGCCAGCACCTTGAGCAGCTCGTCGCCGCAGTCGTGGCCGAGGCTGTCGTTGATGAACTTGAAGCCGTCCAGATCGATGAACAGCAGGCCCAGGCTGCGCAGGCCCGGGGCATCCAGCACGTCCTGCATGGCGACGCGGTTGCCCAGGCCGGTGAGCGTGTCGTGCAGGGCCAGGTGCTGCAGCTTGTGCTGGGCGTTGCGGATCTCGGAGATGTCCGAGAAGCTCAGCACATGGTGGCCCGGCAGCCCCTGCTCGTCGAGCACGGCGCTGAGATGCTCGAGCGCCGGAAAGGTGCTGCCATCGCGGCGCATGCAGCTGACCTCGCCGTGGCGCGGCGCCTCTTGCCTGAGAGCGGGATGGTCGACATGGCGGCGCGCGTAGAGGAACTCGGCCGGCCGCAGCCCCAGCACCTGGCTCTCGGGCCAGCCGGTCAGCGCGGTGAAGGCGGGGTTGCAGCTCAGCACGCGGTGCTGGGCATCGAGGAACATGATGGCCTCGTCGGTGGCGTCGAAGGCCGCCACCGCCTGGCGCAGGCGCGTCTCGCCCTCGACGCGCGAAGTGACGTCGCGCACCATGCCCATCACCAGCTGCTCATGCTCGAAACGCCGCGCATGGATCTCCAGCCAGCGCGCCGCGCCGCCGGGGGCCAGCCAGCGGCAGGTCAGGTCGAGCGGGATGCCATGCTCCAGCAGGGCCTGCAGCGCACGCTGCGCCGGCGGCTCCAGATGCTGCTGCAGCTCCAGCATGCTGGCGGCCTGGGTCAGCGCACGGAATTCCTGGCCCAGCTGGTGGCCGCCCCAGCGCAGCTGGCCGCCTTGCGACTCCAGCACCGCCAGCTGGGCGGACTCGAGCGCCAGCAGCAGGCGGCGCTCGGCCGCCTCGGTCTTGCGCTCCTCGCTGCGCCGCGCCATCGCCATGTGCAGGGTGGCGTTGAGCTCGCGCAGCTCGAAGGGCTTGAGCAGATAGCCGTAGGGCGCGGCCTGCGCCGCGCGCCGCAGCGTCTCGGTCTCGCCATAGGCGGTGAGAAAGATCACCGGGATGGCGAGCTGCTCGCGCAACTCGCAGGCGGCGGCCACGCCGTCGCTGCCCTGGTCGAGGTGGATGTCCATCAGCACCAGGTCGGGGGTCTCGCGCAGCGCCAGGCGCAGCGCCTCCTGCTCGCTGGAGGCAATGCCCACCACCTCGTGCCCGAGCTGCTCGAGGCCGCTGCGCAGGTCGAAGGCGACGATGCGCTCGTCCTCGACGATCTGCACGCGCAAGGGTCGATCCAGCGTGGCCATCATGGCGCGGTTCCTTCCATGTCGACGAACAACCGGGCCCGCGTGCCGGCGGCCCGTTCGATTTCCAGCGTGGCACGGCATTGCTCGGCCAGCAGGGGCAGCAGCTGCAGGCCCAGGCTGCGGCCCTGGCCGGGCGTCTGCTCGGGCGGTAGGCCGATGCCGTCATCATGCACCTCCAGCAGGGCACGTTCGCCAGACAGGCGCTGCAGGCTGACGTGCACCCGCCCGACCCGCCCGCCCGGGAAGGCATGCTTGAAGGCATTGGTGACCAGCTCGGTGACGAGCAGGCCGCAGGGAATGGCGCGCTGCGGGTCGATGCGCAGGCCCTGCTCGGGCACATCCACCAGCAGCGCGACGGCGTTGCCCTCGCCCAGATAGGTGGAGCGCAGCAGCCCGCACAGGCGCTGCAGATAGGGGCCCAGCTCGAGCGTGCTGAGGTCGCCGCGCTCGAACAGCATCTGGTGCATCAGCGCCATCGAGCGCACGCGGCTCTGGCTGTCGCGCAGCGCCTGCTGCACCGCCGGCTCGGCATGGCGGCCCTGCAGATTGAGCAGGCTGGTGATGACCTGGAGATTGTTCTTGACGCGGTGATGCACCTCGTTGAGCAGCACCGTCTTCTCGACCAGCGCACGCTCGATCTGGGCCTGGGCGGCGCGGCGCTCGGTGACGTCACTGATGGTGGCCAGCACCTGCTGGCCGGCGCTCTCGGGCAGCGGGTTGAGGCCGATCTCCACCGCGAACTCGCTGCCGTCGCGGCGCAGCGCATAGAGCTCCTGGCGCTTGGCCATGTAGCGCAGCGCCGGCTCGCGCATGTATTGCTTGAGGTGGGAGACATGCTGCTCGCGCTGGCGCTGCGGCACCAGCTGGTGCACGGCCATGCCCACCAGCTCGGCGCGCGCATAGCCGAACAGCTGGGCCATGCTCTCGTTGGCGAGCTGGATCACGCCGCGCTGGTCCACCAGGCCCATGCCCACCGTGGCCCCCTCGAAGACGCGCCGGAAGCGGTCTTCGCTGGTCTGCAGCGCGGCCTCGCTGGCGCGCCGCGCCGAGATGTCGATGCCCGAGGGGATCAGATGCGTGATGCGGCCGCTGTCGTCGCGCAGCGGCGCGATCATGAAATCGATCTCCATGCGCGTGTCGCCGGCCATGCGCACCACCACGTCGCGGCGCAGGGTCTCGCCCTGGGCCGCGCGCGCCACCGCCCCGCGCAGCCATTCCTGGTTGGCCGCGTCGGCGCTCCACCAGGGCGTGTCCCACACATACAGGCCACGCACCTGCTCCAGCGTCACCCCGCCGGCCTCCAGCGGCGCGCGGTTCGCCTCCAGCAGCACGCCATCGGGCGTCAGCACGCCCACGAACATGAAGAGACTGTCCAGCACGCGGCGCAGCTGCTGGTCGCTTTCCAGCTTGATGCGCTCGGCGCGCCGCTCCAGCGAGCGGTTCAGGGCCTGCACCAGCACGCCGACGACGCGGCCCGCGCCATCCGCGATCGGCAGATAGCTGGCCAACCACTCTGAGAGTTCGCCCGGCAGGCTGGGCACCTCGGCCGCGACCTCGAAGTCGCGCAAGGCCTGGCCGGTGTTCAGCACCTCCTGCAGCAGCGGCTCCAGCGAGGCCGCCGCCGCGGGCAGCACCTCGCGCACCGTGCGGCCCAGATGCTGCTGCACGCTCACGCCATTGGCCTCGGCCAGCATGGTGTTGATGTGGCGATAGCGCAGCTCCTCATCAAGCACCGCCAGCCCGACCGGCAGCTCGCTTGCGAACAAGGCATGCAGCGAGGCGAGATGCAACTCGCCTTCGCGCGACTCAACAGCCATGGCGCCTCCCAGCAGCCCCCCGCTGCGCCGCAGTGGCAGGGTTCGGCTGATTTATATCAAGAACGGAGCATGGTGCCCAGGGCCGGCACTGCAGAAATAACTATGCCGACCACCGCCGCCCTTGCGGGACTTGGTGGTCGGCATAGCACTCCTCCCCTCGATCATCACGCTGAGGTCCAGGCAGCGCGTGATCTGGGTTGCAGTATCTCGACGCGGCCCGCCGGCGCCTATCCCTCTCTGGAGGGATGCAGGCGCTCAGGCAATCGCAAGGCGCGGACTTGTGCGCTGTGCGCGCAGCAGCTCCTGCATCATGCCCAGGTAATAGGCCAGCGGCGGGGTGCGCTTGCCGGGATGCTTGGCGAGATCGTCCCAGCGCCGCAGTTGCAGGGCCTCGCGCGCAAACGGCTGGGCCATGAAGAGCAGCTTCTCCTCGCCGCTCATCGGCCCGCCCTGCAGCCCGAGGCTGTGGCGCGAGGCCGGGGTCAGGTCTTGCGCATAGTGCGCATCCACGCTCACCAGATAACGCTTGGCCTGCACATGCAGGCGTATCGGCTCCAGCACGGCCGGGCCGAAGCCGGTGGCCAGCAGGGGCAGGGCGCGCAGCTCATGCTGGTCGTCCCGCAGCGCCTCGCCGGGGGCGGCGTCCATCAGCTGGCCGAGGTCGTGCAGCAGCGCGGCCACCACCAGATGGTGGTCGGCATCGGCCCACTCGGCCAGCTGCGCGCATTGCAGGCCATGGGCCAGGGCGCTGACGGGCTCCTGGCGCTCGCCGCTGTAGCAAAGCCCCCCGCGGCGCAGGAACAGCGCTTCGATCTTGCAGATCAGGTCCATGACTCACCTCCTTGCCGCAGTCTCGGGTGCGCTGGTGACGTTGTTATGACCTGGGCGTTCAAAAGCGCTGAACCTTGACCTCAAGCAGGCTGAACCACCACCCGGCCTTCGGCAAGCACACTGAGAGCATCGCAGCAACGAAGCCCCCGCACCATGCCAAGCCATCCAAGCGCCCGCCACCACGGCCTCACCATCTTCCTGCACTGGTTGCTGGCATTGGCCATCGTGGGCGCCTTCGGCATGGGGCTCTATATGAGCGACCTGCCGCTCTCACCCACCCGCCTGAAACTCTTCAACTGGCACAAATGGGCGGGCATGACGATTCTGGCGCTGTCGGCGCTGCGCCTGCTGTGGCGCCTGGCCAAGCGTGCGCCGGCCGATCTGGCCATGCCCGCCTGGCAGGCGCGCGCCGCCCATGCGGTGCATTTCCTGCTCTATCTGTGCTTCTTCGCCGTGCCGCTGTCGGGCTGGGCCTACAGCTCGGCCGCCGGCTTCCCCATCGTCTGGTTTGGCGTGCTGCCCCTGCCCGACTTCGTGCCGGTGGACAAGCTGCTGGCCGAGACCCTGAAGGAGCGGCACGAACAGCTGGCCTGGCTGCTGGCCCTGCTGGTGCTGGCCCATGTGGCCGGTGCCCTCAAGCATCACTGGATCGATCGCGACGGCCTGCTGCAGCGCATGCTGCCCGGCCGCCGCTAAACCCTCACGAACGAAGCCATCATGAAAACCATTTTTTCCACCACCCTGATCGCGCTCGCATCGGCCGCCCTGCTGGTGCAGGGCCCGGCCTGTGCCGCCACCGCCAAGCCCGCAGCCACCACCGCGGCAGCACCGCAATTGCTGGCGGCGCAAAGCGAGCTGGGCTTCACCAGCAAGCAGATGGGCGTGCCGGTGGACGGCCGCTTCAAGCACTTCGATGCCCAGCTTAGCTTCGACCCCAAGAAGCCCGAGGCCGGCAAGGTGAGCTTCAACATCGAGCTGGCCAGCGTCAGCCTGGGCGACCCCGCCTTCGACGGCGAACTCGCCAAGCCCGCCTGGTTCGACAGCAAGAAGCTGCCGCAGGCGAGCTTCCAGAGCAGCGCCATCAAGGCGCTGGGCGGCGGCCGCTTCGAGGTGGCCGGCAAGCTGAACATCAAGGGCCAGGCGCGCGACGTCGTGGTGCCGCTGAGCCTGGCCCAGGCCGGCACCACCACCACCGCCAGCGGCGGCTTCGTGCTGAAACGCCTGGAATTCAAGATCGGCGACGGCGAATGGGCCGATACCTCGATGGTCGCCAACGATGTGCAAGTGAAGTTCAAGCTCGCCTTCAGCGGCGTTGCACCGCTGTGATTTTCTTCCGTTCGTTCAACCCTGCTCCAACCACCTCAGATATGAAAAAAGCTTTCCTGATCGCCGCCCTCGCCGCTCTCTCGGGCCTGGCCCAAGCCGAAACCGCCAGCTACGCGGTCGATCCCACCCACACCTTCGTGACCTACGAGATCCAGCATTTCGGCACCTCCACCAACCGCGGCCGTTTCGACAAGAAGGAAGGCTCGGTGCAGCTGGACCGCGCGGCCAAGACCGGCAAGGTCGAGATCAGCTTCGAGCTGGCCGGCATCAACACCGGCGTGGTGCCGCTGGACAAGCACCTGCTGAGCGATGACTTCTTCGCCGCCGACAAGTTCCCCACCGCCAAGTTCGTGGGCGACAAGTTCGTCTTCAACGGCGACAAGGTGGCCGAGGTGGCGGGCCAGCTGACCCTGCGCGGCAAGACCAACCCGGTGACGCTGAAGACCAGCCACTTCAACTGCTACCAGAACCCCATGCTCAAGCGCGAGGTCTGCGGCGGCGACTTCGAGGCCACCATCGACCGCACCCAATGGGGCGTGGACTACGGCCTGGCCTGGGGCTTCCCCAAGAATGTGCGCCTGCTGATCCAGGTCGAGGCGGTGCGCCAGTAAGCGGCTCTACCGGCACGGCACGGTCACATCCCGACACAAGACTTGCGTTCCGGAAGCCCGGGGCGCGGCGATGATGCCCGGCATTCCCCACTCATGGGGAGTGCCGGGCGCGCCGAAGCGCCCTAGCATGCGCCTCAATTCCGGGAGAGACCCTCAGTGCAGTCACAGCGTGCCGTCCAACTTGCCTTTGCCCTGGCCCTGCTGCTGGTGCTGGTGATCCAGGCCTTCTTCTGAAGCCTCGCCGCGGGCGCCGCACCGCCCGTCGGCGCGATCTGCACTTCATGCCGCCGCCCGGCCAGCGTATCGCCCGGGCTTAGGGCCGCCACGCGGCCTTGCGTACAGTGGGAACCATCGAACAAGGTCCCCGATGAACGCCGTCCCCCTCAATCCGACCCTGATGCAACGCTGGCAGAGCTTTTCCAAGGCCTGCGTGCGCGGCTTCCATGTCTATGCCAGCTGGCTGGTGAGCATCAGCTGGAAGCGCTTCATCGTGCTGTCCGTGCTGCTGCTGATCGGCACCAACATCCTGCAGGACCTGCCGCCCTTCACCTGGCGCGTCACCGAGCATGTGGACGGGCCCTCGATACCCAAGCTCCCCAAGCTGCCCAAGCCCGCCAGCACGGCCAAGCTGCCGGCGGGCATGCATTACGAGGTCAAGATCGACAAGCATGGAGTGCGCATCGTGCCGGTGGCCAGCCCGGCCGCGCCGGGCGCCTCCGGCGTCGAGCCCCAGCCCGGCGTCGAGATCAAGCTGCCCGAGAGCATCAGCAGCGAGGATGCCAAGGCCGCCATCGAGCAGGCCAAGGACGCGCTGGAGGAGCTGGCCCAGCAGGCCCGCGCCGCCCAGGAAGCCGCCGAAGAGGTGCGCGACGAGGCCCGCCAGGCGCTCGAGGAGGCCGGCGCCGTGGGCAGCCACACCCGCACCCGGGTGGTGCATCTGGGCGACTTTCTGGTCAACCTGGCCGTCTTCATCATCCTTGGCTCGGGCGTCATCAAGGTCACCTACAAGGGCCGCATCCAGGCCGAGGTGAAGGCCGCGCAGGCCGAGGAGACCGCCGAGGCCGAATCGCTCAAGCGCCAGGTCATCGAGGCGCGCATGGCCGCGATGCAGGCCCAGGTCGAGCCGCATTTCCTCTTCAACACCCTGGCCTCGATCGACCACCTGATCGAGACCGACCCGCCGCGCGCCTCGCAGATGCAGCGCAACCTGATCGCCCTGCTGCGCGCCTCCATGCCCACCATGCGTGAGGCCAATGCCGGCGGCGTGCGCGACCTGGGCCGCGAGATGAGCGTGATCAAGCCCTATCTGGAAATCCTCAAGGTGCGCATGGAAGAGCGCCTGCAGACCGAGATCGACGTGCCCGAGGGCCTGATGTCGGCCGAATTCCCGCCCATGATGATCCAGAGCCTGGTGGAGAACGCCATCAAGCATGGCCTGGAACCCAAGGCCGAGGGCGGCAGCCTCAAGGTCAAGGCCGAGATCGTGCACGGCAAGCTGGCCGTCACCGTGGCCGACACCGGCCTGGGCTTCGGCCGCGCCGCCACCGCCGGCACCGGCGTGGGCCTGGCGAATATCCGCGAACGCCTGATGCTGCTGTACGGCAGCAAGGGCGGCATCACCGTCACCGAGAACCAACCCTCGGGCACCGTCGTGACCATCACCGTGCCCTATCGCAGCCGTGAACAAGGAGCTTGAGCATGAGGACCGCTTTCAAGGTGATGCTGGCCTTCGGCCTGGTGATGATGTTGCTGGCCAGCCTGGCCGGCGTGGCCATCTGGCATGAGCTGGCCAGTTCCCCGGGCCTGCACATCACCATCAATGACGAGGAGCTGAGCGCGGCCGGCTTCGGCCTGGGCGACTTCCTCGGCCTGGTGCTGGGGCTGGGGATTGCCGGCGTGGTGGTGTTGCTGGTGGTGCCGGTGGTGCTGCTGTTCAGCATCGGCCTGCCCTTGCTGATCGTGGGCGGCGTGCTGGCTCTGCTGTGCCTGCTGTTCTCGGGCATCGGCGCGGTGCTGTTCTCGCCGCTGTTCCTGTTCGGCCTGCTGCTGTGGCTGATACTGCGCAAGCCGAGAAAAATCGCCAAGGCGTGATTTAGCATCGCGCCATGAGCGAAACCACACTCTCCCCCGTGCGCGCCGTCCTGGCCGATGACGAACGACTGATGCGCGAGCAATTGCGCAGCCGGCTGACCGAGGTCTGGCCCGAGCTCGAGATCGTGGCCGAGGCCAAGAACGGCCTGGAAGCGGTGGAGCTGGTGCGCGAGCACCACCCCGACCTGGTGTTCCTGGACATCCGCATGCCCGGCCTCACCGGCGTGGATGCGGCGCGTCAGATCGCCCAACTGCCCGAAGACGACAGCTGGCTGGTGCCCGAGATCGTCTTCATCACCGCCTACGACCAGTACGCGGTGGAGGCCTTCGAGCAGGGCGTGGCCGACTATGTGCTCAAGCCCGCCGAGCGCGAGCGCCTGGTGCTGACCGTCGCGCGCATCAAGAAGCGGCTGGCGCAGCGCCACAACGGGGGCGGCGGCGAGAGTGCCGAGGCCGCGCCCGCGGAGACCGGCCAGGCCCAGCCGCTGCAGCAGCTGCTGCACCAGCTCTCGGCCAAGCTCAACCCGGGCGGCGCGCCCAAATACCTGCAGTGGATCCAGGCCACCGTGGGCCAGGCGATCCAGATGATCCCGGTGGAGGACGTGCTGTTCTTCATCAGCGACGAGAAGTACACGCGCGTGCAGACCGCCGGCGTCGAGGCGCTGATCCGCAAGCCCATCAAGGAACTGGTGGACGAGCTGGACCCCGCCCTGTTCTGGCAGATCCACCGCTCCACCCTGGTGAACGTGAAGGCCATCAACGGCATCACGCGCGACTTCCGCGGCCGCCAGCTGGTGGGCGTGAAGGGCCTCAGCGAAAAGCTCGAGGTCAGCCGCAGCTATACGCAGCTGTTCAAGGGAATGTAGTCGGCAAGACCTGACCCCGGTGGGGTGGTATGGCTTGGACAGGCTACAAGCTGACGCCCAGGCGCCTCGCGGCTCTATCTGTAGCCATGTCCAGCCTCCTCGTCTTCCAATCAGATTTGGCCGTTGGTTGCCGCCCTGTAAAGGATTGTGCGCCTGAAGCCGTTCGCGGCGGTATGGGGCGGCCCGCGGACGTCGGAGCATTGCGCAACCCTGGCACAGCCTTTTGGGAGGACGCCTTCGATAGGCGTCTCAGGCTGCATCGCCTGCATCTTGGCTCAATGAAGAGCGATGCCCGGTGGATGTAATCCAGGCACGCTATGCGCTATACGCCTCCCATCAAGGCAACTTGTTCGTAAAGGAATCCTCTTCCTGTACCTGGATGTGCAGCGTGCTTACCTACGAGTTCGAGGTACTTTGGGTGCACTGGTTTCACCGGTTCTGACGGGGGGCGAGTGGCCCGTCTCGAGACAGCGAGAACTGGCGTCGGTGTCAGAGGGGCTGCGTCAAAAAACTGTTCCCGTATGGCTCTAGCCAACACCTCTGCAAGCAGGCTTGGCACTGCATTTCCAATCTGCCGCTGAACTTCGGTGCGACCACCAGTGATCACAATATCCTCAGGGAAGGTCTGGAGTCGCGCAAGCTCTCGGGAAGTAAGGCGCCGATTCTTCCAATGAAATGGGCCAGTGGCCGGCCCTGGTTGAGCCTGGATAGTCCATGCCGGCCGATCCTTGGCAAGCTTGAGAAGGAAGTTCCAGTAACGTCGTCGCCATCCAAAGAGCGGCACGCCCCCCATCCTGTCCGTGTGCCAAAGGTAGTTATGCCCCTCAGGGATAGACGGGAGGAGATCAGCCCACTTTCCGCTCAAGTTCACGTCATCGTCTATCGGCTCTTCTAAGTCGCCAATCGCATCCCACGCGGTCATCCAGGGCTCGCCCGTGAGTGTCGGGTCAACGGGATCCCGGTGCGTGGCTGCCGGAGTCTCGAAGACGCGACCATCGCGCGATGCGATGACAAACACCCGACTGCGCGTCTGCGGCACACCGTAGTCGGCGGCATTCAACGTAACCACCACAGGGCTGTAGCTCGTCTTGGCAGCCTTGTTGATTCGCTTTACGGCGTTCAGCAATAGTCGAAGACCTTCGTCCTTCCCACCGAACGCGAGGCCCTCCACGTTCTCTAAGAGAAACGCCTTCGGACGCGCCTCCTCCAACACCCTGAGGTAACCGGCCAGAGTGTTTGCGCGTGGGTCTTCAAGGCGCAAGCTGTCGCCCGACTTCCAATAGCCGCTCTTCGAAAACGGCTGACAGGGTGGGCCGCCAATCAGCATGTCCACTGAGCCCGCTCGGAGACCGCCGGCTCGGAGGATGTCCTTGGTCGGTGTTTCGATCAAGTCCGCCTCGATCACTGGCGCTGAGCGGCTTGCGCGAAGGCTCTCGCAGCATTGGTGATCCCGTTCAAGGGCCACTCGGGTATCGAAGCCTGCAGCTTCAAAGCCGTAGTCAAGACCCCCAACGCCCGAGAAGAGGCTGAGAACGGAAAACTTCTTGGTCATGCGGGTGCAGTTACTAGCTCGAAGGCGTCAGCCGGATTCTCGTACCAGCTGGCACTAACGCGAAGATTGTTCTGAATTCGCCCTTCGCAACGTGCGTGTGAAGGGAGGGCGAGTGTCGGGATGAAACGGTATTCCCAGCGTTCGGTGACTGCATGCAGGCATGCGGCAAGCACCTGGAAGTCGTCTGGACGGTAGTACCGTGAACAGGGATCGTTCTTGGACGCTCTCGTGCGCTGGAAGTCCACTCGGGCGCTTCCATCTGCGGCTCGGTCTCTGAGCACGTTCTTGCACTCGATCAAGATTGGCCTGCTGTGCCTGAAGCGCAGTTCGATGTCGGGCCGTCCTTCCTCGTCTAAACGACGGCAATCCTCAACGCCGGGAATGCTTTGCAGATAGTGCTCGAGGTGATGCTCCGCAACCCAGCCGCGCACGGCCATCTTCAATCGACTGGCTCCTTGGATAAGGTCAAGAACCTCTCGAGGATCGAGACCCAGCTCCTCCGTGAGTGCGTGCGACCCCGTCTCAGCGAGTACTGGACTTCCGAGGAACTGCTCGGCGAGAAGTTGTCGGTGACCGGGATCGAGTCCCAGCGAAAGTCGTTCAAATCGGATGAAGTCGAGCAATCGATGCTGCGCGACCCCAACCAGCACCTCCACCGGCTCACTATCTCGTCGCCGACTCTCGCGCTCCCAGGCGTGCCATCCCTTACTCAAGATGGAGTCGACGTGCTGTCGCTTGAACTCAAGGCTGATAAACATCGGCGTTTGGTGATGCAGCACGGGGTCCGCGCCCACCAGAATTCCGCGTTCGGTGTCTATGCCCACGAAGAGCGTCGTCAAAAGCCGGCTAGGGTCTTGCTCGATGGGTAGCACGGTTGACGTATCGCTGCCGTACTTGATCTGGAAGCGATGCTCGTCGTCCGGCCTATTTTTGGTCAGCTTGGAGTTGGAGAAAAACGCATAGACGAGGACTCCGTGACGCTCACCGAGGGGCGTCTCGAACGTGATCAAGAATGGGGCGGTAGCAGCGTCGCTGACGTAAAGAATCACGCAGCCAGCGGCCTTCAACCCCTCGACCAGGAAGTCCAGGAGAGGTTGCTTTGCAGCTCGTTGCACGCCCCATTTTTGATACTCGAATGCCGCCATCCTTTGTGGTCTCCACAAGCCCTTTTTGGCCGGCCTCAGTGTACGTTCCAGACTGTTCGACATCGGCCGCGGTGTCGTGTTGAAACCGGCGCGAATCGCGAACTCGCCAGCCCTGGCATGCCAGCGGACACCCTTGAAGTTCCTTGAGCGAACCCACTGGTCGCGTGTAGTAGTGCCATCCATCGCCTGGATGGCAGGGCAATCGTCCCCGACGTCCAGCCTCATCCGCCGAGGTTTTTACTGAGCCTCTACCGTCAGAGGCGCGAAGATCGCCCGGGGGCTTTAGTGCATGATTCTATTGGCGTGCCCGACACGGTTGGAACGTGTGGCCCCTGCCTTCGGGCGCCGGGCATTTTGGCGCCCGGCCCGGGGTCAGTCCTTGCCCAGGCTGCTCGCCAGCAGCCATTGCGCCACCCAGTAGCTGGCCAGTATCCACAGCGCGGCCAGCGGCACGGCGCCGGCAAATTTGTTGATGGCGATCAGGCTGTCGGAGAGCAGGAACAGCGTGCCGCCCCAGGCGGCATTGCGCGCCAGCGCCTCGCTCGCCTGCCCCAGGCTGCTGCGCCACCAGCTCCAGGCCTGCGCCGCCATGCTGGCCAGGCAGGCCACATAGACCAGCACCGGCAGGCGCAGCTCCGCGCCGATGCCGGGCCACAGGCGCAGCAGCACCGCGCCGGCGATAAGCGCGAACATCGCGAACGGCCACCAGGGCCGCGCGAACCGCCCCTGGCTGGCGAAACCCAGGATGTAGCAGAGGTGGGCGATCAGAAAGCTCACCAGCCCCGGCAGGAAACCCTGCTCGGGCCACAGCAGGGCGATGTCGCCGCCCAGCGAGAACAGCAGGCCGGCGCGCAGCAGGCGCTGCATGCGCGGCTGCGCGGCGCCGCGCGGCCAGGCATACAGAATGATCAGCACGGTGGTGAGCGGCTTGGCCAGAAAGGCCATCTCGCGCGGCAGGCCCATGTCGCTGAGCGCCACGATGCTCAGCAGGGCCGACACCAGGGTCAGCACCGGCAGGAGAAGCGGGAAGGAAAAAGGCATCGGCGGATTCTGCGGCGCAAGACCTGCCCCCGGAGAGCGTGTTTACGAGCCCCTCATGGGGTCCGTTGCCCCGCAAAAGCAGTGGATGCAAGGCGCAAACCGCAGCCGGGTTGGACACCCGGCGAGGATTTGCAACGCCGCAGACGCTGTATTTGCGGGGCAACCCGAAGGGCAAGGCAGCGCAGGGGCGCACTCGTCGTTGCCCACCTTGGCCAGGCGCCAAGCCTGGCCTGCGGCGTGCGCCTAGATTGCGCCCCTGCGCTGCCTTGCGGTCCCCATGAGGGGCTCGCAAACACGCTCTGTCAGCGGGAAAGCCCTGTTCAACAAGCCCCTCCGGGACTAAGCTGCAGCGCTTTGGAGCCAAGGCTCTAAAAATCGCGCAGACGTGGGTTTCGTGCGACACAGCCCAGGCATACCCTCACGGCGCTGACATCCGGACTTTGCAGAATCAGACGCTTCCAACAAGAAGCAAGGAGACTCCGATGGCAATGACCTCAAGATCGCGGCGCCTGGCGCTGACGATGCTGACCCTCAGCCTCAGCGCGGGCCTGGCCCAGGCCGCTGGCTACCGCTTCGGCACGCAGAGCGCGGCCGCCGAAGGCACGGCCAACGCCAATGGCGCCGAGGGCGCCGACGCCAGCACCATCTTCGCCAACCCGGCCGCGCTGACGCGCCTGGGCAGCGGCTTGCATGTCTCCGGCGTGCTCGACTATGTGGCGCCCGACGTGCAGTTCACCGACGCCGGCTCCTTCATCTCGCTGCCCGGCTCGGGCCTGCAGGCCCGCCCCACCTCGCAGGCCGGCGCCACGCAGAACGCCGCCAGCGGCGTGTTCGTGCCGCATATGTATGCGGCCTACCGCGCCTCCGACACGCTGGTCTATGGCCTGGGCGTGTTCGTGCCCTCGGGCGCCAAGCTCACGTATGACCCGAGCTGGGGCGGACGCTACAACCTCAACAAGGTCGAGCTGAAGTCGCTCGCCTTCAACCCCAATGTGGCCTGGAAGCTGAACCCGCAGCTCTCGCTGGCAGGCGGTCTGAACATCGAGTACATGCAGGGCGACCTGGAGCGTGCCACGCCCTATGGCTCAGCCTACGCGGCCGGCCTGCTGGCCGCGGCCCAGCAGGCCGCCGCCGGCGGCGCCCCCGGCCTGGCCCTGCAACTGCAGCAGCAGGCCAACCAGGTGTTCGGCAACCCGGCCTTCGACGGCAACATCCATGTGCATGGCAAGGGCTGGGCGCTGGGCTTCAACCTCGCCCTGCTTTGGGAGCTGGATGCCAAGACCCGCTTCGGCCTGGCCTACCGCTCCAGCGTCTCGCACAAGCTCAAGGGCGATGCCGACTGGAGCCAGCCCGCCACGCTGCCGGCCCAGGTGCTGGCCGCCATCACCGGCAAGCCCGCGGATGGCCACAGCAAGCTGGACCACAACGATTCCGGCGCCAGCCTGAAGGTGAAGACGCCCGACTCGCTGTCCTTCCAGGCCTTCCACCAGCTGGACGAACGCCTGGCCGTGATGGCCGACGCCACCTGGTACAAGCAGTCGCGCCTGCAGGAGCTGCGCATCGAGTTCGACAGCACCGCCGCGCCCTCGATCACGCCCGAGAAGTGGAAGAACGCCTGGCGCGTCTCGCTGGGCGGCAGCTACCGCCTCAACCCCGAGCTGCTGCTGCGCGCCGGCATCTCCTATGACCGCTCGCCGGTGGAAGGCGCGCTGCGCAGCCCGGCCCTGCCCGACTCCGACCGCACCTGGCTGGCCCTGGGCGCCAATCTGAAGCTGGCCCAGAGCACCACCGTGGACCTGGCGCTGGGCTTCGTGAAGCTGCGCGAGGCACCGATGCAGGCCACCGACGATGGTGGCGGCCAGACCCCTTGCAGCTGCGCCTATTCCACCGTGCGCGGCACCTACCGCAGCTCCGCCGCCACCGTCGGCGTGCAGCTCAACCACGGCTTCTGAGTAAGCCCGCGGCTCAACCATCGAACCAGGTCACTATCATGGACAGAAGAAATTTCCTGCGCGCGGGCGCCCTCATCACCGCCTCGTCGGCCCTCGGCGGCCTGGCCGGTTGCATGGGCGGTGGCGATAACGGCGCGGCAGTGATGCCGCTGCCGCCCACCTTCCCCGGCACCGACACCCCCATCCCCGCCACCCCGGCGGCCAGCGGCGCCTACAAGTTCCCGCAAAGCGTGGCCTCGGGCGACCCCAAGCCCGATGGCGCCCTGCTGTGGGCGCGCGTGCTGCCCGCCAGCGCCGACGACATCGCCGTCAGCCCCGCGGCCGGCAACTTCCAGGTCAAGCTGCGCATCAGCAGCGCCAACCAGAGCGCACTGCTGGGCAGCAACACCGCATTGGCCGGCAGCATGGACGCCGAGGCCGACGTGCCGGTCTACGCCCTGTATGACCACACGCTGCGCCACCGCATCAGCGGCCTCAAGCCGGCCACGGTCTACTACTACCAGTTCAGCGCCGGCGACGCGCGCTCCAAGGTGGGCCGCTTCAAGACCGCGCCCGCCAACGACGCCGACATCGACAGCCTCAAGTTCGCCTACATGACCTGCCAGGACTGGAGCGTCAACCACTGGGCCGGCATGAGCGCGCTGGCGCAGGAGAACCTGGACTTCATCGTCCACCTGGGCGACTACATCTACGAGGCCGTGGGCGCCGATTACCAGCAGGGCGGCGTGGAGCCGGCGCACGGCGCGCTGATCCTGCCGCAGGGCACGCCGCTGCCCTCGGGCGGCCGCTATGCCACCGTGATCGACGACTACCGCTACCTCTACAAGCGCTACCGCAGCGATGCGCGCCTGCAGGCCCTGCACGAGCGCTTTGCCTTCGTGGCGATCTGGGACGACCACGAGTTCTCCGACGATTGCTGGCAGGACCGCGAGACCTACGACAACGGCAGCTACTCGGCCACCACCGGCGGCGACAACACCGCCCAGCCCTCGCGCCGCCGCGCCGCCAGCCAGGCCTGGTTCGAGTACATGCCGGCCGAGATCAGCTTCACGCTGGACCCCGGCTATGGCATCGGCAATATCCGCATCTACCGCGATCTGAAGTTCGGCAAGCTGATGCATCTGGTCATGACCGACCAGCGCCTCTACCGCGCCGACCACATGATCCCCGAGGCCGCGCTCAACCCGCTGACCGGCCAGCCGCTGGGCCAGATCGGCGCCCGCTATATGGTGCCCGAGACCTCGCTGTACGGCGTGGAGGCGCAGAAGATCGCCGCCGGCGCGGCCCTGCCCGACCCCTACAGCCTGGTGAGCGTGCTGGGCACGGCGCAGCGCCAATGGTGGATGGACACCATGAAGAACTCCACCGCCACCTGGAAGATCTGGGGCAACGAGACCTCGCTCCTGAAGATGAGCGTGGACGGCGCCAAGATCCCCAGCGCGCCGGCCGTCTTCAAGACGCGCTTCATCGTCAACGCCGACCAATGGGACGGCTTCAATGCCGAGCGCAAGCTGCTGATGAACCACCTGGTGGCCAACAAGGTCAGCAATGTGGTGGCGGTGACGGGCGACATCCACGCCTTCTTCGCCGGCGTGGTCTGGGACGACTACAACGCCGCCAACCCCAAGCCCGCGATGGTGGACCTGGTGACGGCCGGCATCTCCAGCAACAGCTTCTTCAGCTATCTGCGCGGCGCCGCCGCCACGCCCGCCTTTGCGCCGGTGCAGCCGCTGGTGGAGATCAACGAGGCGGTGGCCGAGGGCATCGCGATCCAGATGCTGTCGGCCGCGATCGCGCTGGGCGCCGGTGTCACCGACCTCAGCAACACCGCCGCCATCCAGGCCGCGGTGATGGCCGCGGTGGGTGCGGGCCTGATCCCGCTGGCCGCGGTGCAGCCCACCCCGGGCCTGAGCACGGCGGTGATCAACACCCTGGACGAGACCCTGGCCGGCCAGATGGGTGGCATGATCGCCGGCACCATCGCCGGCCTGGCGGCGAGTTCGCGCTCGGCCGCGGCGATGACGCTGTACGGCCTGATCGCGCAGAAGCTGGCCGCCGCGCTGGGCGTGCCGGTGAGCTTCGTGCCCGCCAGCGAGGTCGTCAAGCGCCTCAACCCCTTCGCCAACAGCACCACCGGCGCCGCCCCCGCGGCCAACAACCCCTGGATCAACCACGCCGACACCGAGGCCCAGGGTTTTGCGGTGGTGAGCCTCAGCAAGACCGAGCTGCTGTGCGAGTTCCGCAAGGTGAATCGCCTGAGTGCCGGCAGCGCGCCGCTGACCCCGGTGGCCAGCGTCAAGCGCCTGAAGGTGCTGGCGGGCAAGGCTGAGGTGCTGCCCGGCTGATTCCGCCCAGGCTGCAGCCCAGCCGCCCAAAGCGCCGCTTGCTCGCAAGCGGCTCGCCGCAACGCCGCGCCGTGGAGACACTGCGCGGCGTTGCGCTTTCAGGCGCCATCAAAACAAACCGAGGACTCTTTACCCATGCTCAAGCTCACCGGCCTGACCCATGTCTATGCCAACGGCACCAAGGCGCTGGACAACGCCACGCTCGACATCCCAAAGGGCATGTTCGGCCTGCTGGGCCCCAACGGCGCCGGCAAGTCGACGCTGATGCGCTGCATCGCCACCCTGCAGACGCCCAGCGCCGGCAGCATCCAGTTCGGCGACATCGACGTGCTGAAAGCCCCGGAGCGCCTGCGCGCCACGCTGGGCTATCTGCCGCAGGACTTCGGCGTCTACCCGCGCGTCTCGGCCTATGAGCTGCTGGACCATCTGGCGGTGCTGAAAGGCATCGCCCACGCCGGCGAGCGCCGCGACACGGTGGAGACCCTGCTGGCCCAGGTCAACCTCTGGGACGTGCGCAAGAAGGCGGTGGCCGGCTATTCGGGCGGCATGCGCCAGCGCTTCGGCGTGGCCCAGGCGCTGATCGGCAAGCCGCAGCTCATCATCGTCGACGAGCCCACCGCCGGCCTCGACCCCGAGGAGCGCAACCGCTTCAACAACCTGCTGGCCGAGATCGGCGAGAGCGTGGTGGTGATCCTCTCCACCCATATCGTCGACGACGTGGCCGACCTCTGCCCGCGCATGGCGGTGATCAGCGCCGGCCGCATCGTGCAGACCGGTGCCCCGCAAGACCTGACCCTCACGCTCAAGGGCCGGGTCTGGCGCCGCACCATCGAGTCGAGCCAGCTGGCCGGCTACCAGCAGGACCTGACGGTGATCTCGAACCGCCTGCGCGGCGGCCAGACCGTCATCCATGTGCTGGCCGACCAGCTGCCGGCCGCCGGCTTCGAGCCGGTGGAGGGCGGGCTGGAGGATTTCTACTTCGCCACGCTGGCGCAATCGCGCCGCGCCACCGCGCCGCAAGCCTGAGGAGCGCGCGATGCTTGCCAAGATTGCCGCCTTCGAGGCGCGCTACCAGCTGCGCTCGCCGCTCTTCGCGGTGGCCTTTGTGCTGTTCTTCCTGCTGACCTTCGGCGCCGTGACGATCGACGAGATCCAGATCGGCGCCAAGGGCAATGTCAACGTCAACTCGCCCTACGCCATCCTGCAGACCCTGGGCACCATGAATCTGCTGGCGATCTTCGTCGTCACCGCCTTCGTCGCCAATGTGGTGATACGCGACGACGAGACCGGCTTCGCGCCGATCCTGCGCGCCACCCGCGTCAGCAAGTTCGACTACCTGCTGGGGCGCTTCCTGGGCGCGTTCGGCGTCGCCTTCCTGGTCTGCTGCGCGGTGCCGCTGGCGATGCTGGTCGGCTCGGCCATGCCATGGCTGGACGCCGAGAAGGTCGGCCCCCTGGTGCTCTCGCACTATGCCTGGGCGCTGCTGGTCTACACCCTGCCCACCCTGCTGGTGATGAGCGCCGGCTTCTTTGCCCTGGCCACCGCCACGCGCTCGATGATGTGGACCTATGTCGGCGTGGTCGCCTTCATGGTGCTCTTCATCACCAGCCGCGTGATGCTGGCCGACCCGGCGCTGGACACGCTCTCCTCGCTGGCCGACCCCTTCGGCGTGGGCGCGCTGAGCCGCGTCACCAAGTACTGGACCAGCGCCGACCGCAACAGCATGCTGCCCGCGCTGCAGGGCGTGCTGCTGTGGAACCGCCTGCTCTGGCTGGGCGTGGGCGCGGCGCTGTTTGCGCTCGCCTACGGCCTGTTCCGCTTCGAGGCCAAGGGCGCCAAGTTGGCCAGCGCCGCCGGCAAGGCGGCCAGCGACCCGGCGCCCGCGCTTAAGGCCCTCGCCAGCCCCAGCCATGGCGGCCGCGCGAGCTGGCTGCAGTTCAAGGCGCTGACGCGCTTCGACATGGCCTTCGTGTTCCGCAGCCCGGCCTTCTTCGTGCTGCTGGCGCTGGGGGTGTTCAACGCCATCGGCGCGATCTCGCTCACCGGCGAGACGCGCGGCGTGGCCTATCTGCCGGTGACGCGCGCGGTGGTGGAGGGCCTGCTGGGCGGCTTCACCCTGATCCCCATCATCATCGCCGTCTACTACGCCGGCGAGCTGGTGTGGCGCGACCGCGAGCGCCGCATCCACGAGATCGTCGATGCCACCGCGGCGCCGAGCTGGGCCTTTCTGGCGCCCAAGGTGCTGGCCATCACGCTGGTGCTGCTCGCCACCCTGGTGGTGGGCGTGGCCACCGGCATGCTGTTCCAGCTCTATCACGGCTACACCCGCTTCGAGCCAGGCGCCTATCTGCTGTGGTTCCTGCTGCCCAGCCTGATCACCGCCTTCCTGCTGGGCGTGCTGGCGGTGTTCGTGCAGGCCCTGGTGCCACACAAATTCGTCGGCTGGGCGCTGATGCTGGTCTACACGGTGCTGGGCACCACCATGGCCAATATGGGCTTCGAGCACAAGCTCTACAACTACGCCGACACCGCCAGCGTGCCGCTCTCCGACATGAATGGCATGGGCCATTTCTGGATCGGCCGGGCCTGGCACCAGGGCTACTGGCTGGCCTTCGCGGCGATGCTGCTGGTGCTCACCCACCTGCTGTGGCGCCGCGGCGCCGAGACCAGCCTGCGCCCGCGCCTGGCGCGCCTGCCGGCGCGGCTCAAGGGCACGCCGGGCGCCCTGCTCGCGCTCAGCACGCTCAGCTGGCTGGGCCTGGGCGGCTGGATCTACTTCAACACCAACATCCTCAACGAGTACCGCACCCAGCCGGCCGAGGAGCAGCGCCAGGCCGATGCCGAGCGCGCCCTGCTGCCCTTCGAGAACCTGCCCCAACCCTCCATCACCCATGTGACGCTGAAGGTCGATCTCTACCCGCAGCAGATCCGCGCCATCGCCACGGGCAGCTACCAGCTGGAGAACCGCAGCGGCCAGGCCCTGAGCGCCGTGCATGTGCGCTTCGATCCGAATCTGAAGCTGCGGCAACTGGAACTGGACGGCGCCACGCTGGACAAGGAATACCAGCGCTTCGGCTACCGCATCTACCGCCTGGCCACGCCGATGCAGCCGGGCGAGCGGCGCGCGCTGCGCTTCGAGTTCCTGCGCGAGGAGGCGGGCTTTGTCAACAGCCAGCCCTTCACCCGCATCGTCGCCAACGGCAGCTTCCTCGACAACTTCGAGCTCACCCCGGTGCTGGGCGTGAGCCGGCGCATTTTTCTGCAGGACCGCAGCAAGCGCCGCAAATACGGCCTGCCGGCCGAGCTGCGCGTGGCCAAGCTGGAAGACCAGGAGGCCAACGCCCACCACTACCTGCGCCACGACAGCGACTGGGTGACGGCCGACATCACCCTCAGCACCGATGCCGACCAGATCCCGCTGGCGCCGGGCTACACGGTCAGCGACACCATCACCAACGGCCGCCGCACCCTGGTCACCAAGACCGAGGCGCCGATCCACAATTTCTTCTCGCTGCAATCGGCGCGCTACGCGATCCTGAAGGACCAATGGGTGGGCCGTGAGCCGGTGGAACTGGCCGTCTACCACCATCCCGCGCATGCCAGCAATGCGCCGCGCATGCTGACGGCGATGCGCACCTCGCTGGAGCTGTTCAGCCAGTCCTTCTCCAACTACCAGTTCCGCCAGGCCCGCATCCTGGAGTTCCCGGCCTACCAGCGCTTTGCCCAAGCCTTCGCCAACACCATGCCCTACTCGGAGGCGATCGGCTTCATCCAGGACTTCAAGGAAGACAAGGCCGACGAAAACATCGATCTGGTCAGCTATGTGACCGCGCACGAGTTCGGCCACCAGTGGTGGGCGCACCAGGTGGTGGGCGCCGACAAGCAGGGCATGACCCTGCTGTCGGAATCCTTCGCCCAATACTCGGCCCTGCTGGTGATGGAGAAGCTCTACGGCCGCGAGCAGCTGCGCCGCTTCCTCAAGCTCGAGCTGGACCGCTATCTGCGCGAGCGCGGCGGCGAGACGGTGGAAGAGCTGCCGCTGGCGCGCGTGGAAAACCAGGGTTATGTGCATTACCGCAAGGGTGCGCTGGTGATGTACTGGCTCAAGGAGGTGCTGGGCGAGGAGGTGCTGAACCGCGCGCTGCAGAAGCTGCTGGCGCAGTACGCCTTCAAGGCCGCGCCCTACCCCGCCTCCAGCGACTTCCTGCGCCTGCTGCGCGCCGAGGCCGGCCCGCAGCATGAGCAGCTGATCGCCGATCTGTTCGAGCACATCACGCTCTACGACCTGAAGGCCAATGACGCCAAGGCGCGCAAGCGCGCCGATGGCCGCTACGAGGTGACGTTCAGCGTCGAGGCCAAGAAGCTCTACGCCGATGGCAAGGGCCGCGAGACCGAGGCGCCGCTGGACGAGGGCTTCGAGATCGGCGTGTTCAGCGCCGAGCCCGGCAAGCCCGGCTTCAAGAAGAGCGCGGTGCTGCTGCTGGAGCGGCGCGCGCTGAAGTCCGGCAAGCAGCTGTTCAGCCTGGTGGTGGACCAGGAACCCAAATGGGTGGGCGTGGATCCCTACAACATGCGCATCGACCGCAACTCGGACGACAACCTCAGCAAGGTGGCCATGCAATAGCGCTTGCCTGTCCTGCCGAATGACATTAAAGTGATATCACCTTTATGGGAGAGATCACATGCAAGTGCGGCAGGAGATTCGTTCCGAGAAAGTGGCCAGCACGGCCAATGGCTATGCGGCCGTGCTGCTGGGCCTGCTGGGCATCGCCGGCGGCCTGGCGCTGCTGGCCACCGGCGCCGAGGCCGGCACGCTGGCCCGGATACTGGGCGGGCTGGCACTGCTGATCGCCGCGGCGATCGCCCTCGCCGGGCTCTATATGCAGCAGCCCAACGAGGCGCGCATCCTCACCCTGTTCGGGCATTACAGCGGCACCGACCGCCAGGACGGCCTGCGCTGGGCGAACCCGCTGAAGCTCAAGCGCAAGCTCTCGCTGCGCGCGCGCAACCTGAACGCGCCCACGCTGAAGGTCAACGACAAGCGTGGCAACCCGGTGGAGATCAGCGCCGCGGTGGTCTGGCGCGTGCAGGACACCGCACGCGCCATCTTCGAGGTGGACGATTTCGAGGCCTATGTGCGCATCCAGGCCGAGGCCGCGATCCGCCATCTGGCGGCCCAGTTCGCCTATGACGAGGGGGATGACCTGGATACCGGCGAAACCACCTTGCGCGCCGGCCAGGACGAGGTGGCCGCGGCCCTGGTGGCGCAGCTGCAGGAGCGCTTCGAGCAGGCCGGCGTGCGCGTGCTGGACGCCAAGATCACCCACCTGGCCTATGCACCCGAGATCGCCCAGGTGATGCTGCGCCGCCAGCAGGCCGATGCCATCATCAGCGCGCGCAAGAAGATCGTGCTGGGCGCGGTGAGCATGGTGGAAGAAGCGCTCAAGGGCCTGAGCGAGCGCGATATCGTGGTGCTGGACGACGAGCGCAAGGCGGCCATGGTGTCCAATCTGCTGGTGGTGCTGTGCTCCGACAAGGAGACGCAGCCCATCGTCAACACCGGCACGCTTTACAACTGATCGCCCCTAGCCCCGCATGGCCAGCCCCGACAAGAAGAGCTTTGCGCTGCGCCTCGATCCGGCGCTATGGACCGAGATCGAGCGCCTGGCCGCCCAGGAGCTGCGTTCGGCGAACGCGCAGATCGAGTACCTGCTGCGCGACGCGCTGGCCAGGCGCGGCATCAAGCCGGCATCGCAGAGCATCCCGCGCGGGCGCCCACCGGCAAGGCGCGAACCCGGAACGGATTAGTCTGCTCAGCCCTGCGGCCGCTCGCCGTACCAGGCCTGCCAGGGCTGCACCCGCACCAGCTCGCCCTGCGCATGGCGCCGCAGCAGCTCGTGCAGCTGCGCCGGATTGAGCGGGCGCGAGAGGCCGAAGCCCTGGAACTGGTCGCAACCCATCTGCACCAGGCAGTCGCGGTCGGCCTCCATCTCCACGCCCTCGGCCACCACCAGCATGTGCATCGAATGGGCGACGCGGATGATGGACTCGACCAGCATGCGGCCGTCCGGGCTGCCCGCCAGGCCGTTGACGAAGAGCCGGTCGATCTTGAGCTTGCGGCAGCGCATGCGGCGCAGGTACGCCAGCGAGCTGTAGCCGGTGCCGAAGTCGTCGATCGCCAGCACATAACCCTGGCTCTGCAGGGCCAGCACGATGGAGTCGGGCTTGTCCAGATCCTCGAACACCGAGGACTCGGTGAGCTCGAACTCGAGGCTGGCCGGCCCCAGGCCCAGCTCGCCAAGCAGGCCCAGAAAGCGCTCGCGCTGCTGGGCGCGCCGGCATTGGCGCGAGGACAGATTGATCGCCACCGGCGGGCAGTTCAGGCCGGCGGCATGCATGGCGTCGAGATCGCGGCGCAGCACGCGCAGCGCATGCAGGCCCAGCTCGACGATCAGGCCCGAGGCCTCGGCCACCGGGATGAACTCGGCCGGCGAGACCCAGCCGCGCTGCGCATGCTGCCAGCGCGACAGGCCCTCGAAGCTGAGCAGCCGGCCCTGCGCATCGAACAGTGGCTGATAGGCCAGCTCCAGCGTGCCCGCCTGCAAGGCCTCGCGCAGGTCCTGCTCCAGGCGCAGGCGCGCGCGCTCGCCCTCGCCGAACTCGGGCGAGTAGAGCTGATAGCCATCCTTGCCCTGGCGCTTGGCATGCACCATGGCAGCATCGGCGCATTGCATCGCCTCGGTGGCATTGCCGGCATCGCGCGGCACCAGGGCCACCCCCACCGAGGCGCTGACGCGCAGCCAGTTGTCGCGGTCGCCCACCGGCTGCGGCAGCAGGCTCAGCACCTGCCCGGCCATGCGGCGCGCCTGCTCCTCGTCCACCGGCGCCTCCATCAGCATCGCGAACTCGTCGCTCGCCAGGCGCGCCACGGTATCGCCCGAGCGTGCCAGGCTGCGCAGGCGCTGCGCCACCGTCTGCAGCACCAGATCGCCGCAGGCATGGCCGTCGTTGTCGTTGATCTGCTTGAAGTTGTCGAGGTCGATCACCAGCAGGGCCAGGCCCTGCCCATGGCGCGGGCCGCGCTGCACCGCGCGCTCCAGCGCAAGCCGGAAGGCCTCGCGGTTGGGCAGGTCGGTGAGGGCGTCGTTGAGGGCCAGGTAGCGGGTGCGGCGCTGCGCCTCGCGCACATCGGCGCGCAGGCGGTGCGCGGCCAGCCAGGCCAGGCCCAGCGCCGCCACCAGCATGCCCGAGGCCACGCCGACGAAGCGCAGCAGGTCGATCCAGATGCCATCGCGGCGCGCCTGCACCACCAGCCGCCCGACGCTGGTCTGGTTGGCCTGCACCGCCGCCACGACCTCCTGCTGACCCGCCATGCGTTCCAGCCAGCCGCGCTCCAGCCGCACGCGCTGATAGCCGCTCAGCGTGCTGCCATCGGGGCGGAACAGCACCGCGGTGACGACCTCGGGCGCATCGTCGAAGGCGCTCAGGATCTCGGCCGCGTCGTCGCGGTTGTCGAACACCATGGCGGCCGAGGCGGTGCGCGCCACCAGATTGACCTGGGTCTGCAGATCCTCCTGGAAGCGTTCGGCCAGGGCCAGGTATTGCGCCAGCGTGAGCAGCAGGGCAAAGGTCAGCAGCGCGCCGATCGCCAGCATGGCATCGCGCTGGCGGTAGAAGAACTGCTGCAGGTCGAGGTTTTTGATCATCGTCAGGTTCAGGCCTTGCGCACATAGCGGGCCAGCCGCAGCAGCTTGGTGCTGATCTCCAGGCCGGCGCGGCGCGCCGATTCCAGGCCGATGTCGAAGACCACGCGGCCGTCCTCGATCTGCAGGCTCAGCATCGCGCCCAGGCTCAGCATGGCCGGCGCCTCGGTGACCAGCAGCACCGGCTTGTCGGCCACCGCGGCGCGCGGCGCATCGAAGCCCGCACCCACCAGCGCGACATGGCAACCGCCCAGCTGCTCGCCGCGCACGCGCCGCAGCTCCAGCGCATGGCCGTTGACGCGGCGGCCGGCCAGGCCCTCCAGCGCGGTGGCCAGCGGCCCCTCATCCGCCAGGCACAGCTGCAAGGCCTGGCCCTGCGGCAGGGCGGTGCCGGGCCATTCCACGAACAGCAGGCTGCGGAACACGATCTGCGCCTTCAGCTCCTCGGGCGGCAGGGGCTGGGCGCTGGCCGCCGCCATCGCCAGCAGCTGCGCGCACAGCAGCGCCCATCCGCGCGGCGGCCGGCGGGGGGGGAGGCGCGGTGCGGACAAGCCCATGGTTCAGAAGCGGATCTGCCAGTCCAGATGCAGGGAGCGCCGCGGCCGCGGCAGGCGCGTGGACAGCGTGTCGGGCGGCGCGGGGTCGTAGTTGGCGCGATCGGTGGCGTTGAGCACCCGCAGGGCCAGGTCTTGCCCCCGCCAGCCGGTGTAGCGCAGCACCGCGTTGAGGCTGTACAGCGCCGGCACCTCGCTGCGGCCGAGGCGCTTGTCCATCGCCAGCCACTCGGTCGCGAGCGTCCAGTCGGGCCGCAGCGGGGCGATCAGATGCCCCTTGAAGAGCCAGCGCGGCGAGTTGCTAAGGCGCTCGCCACGGTTGCGCGCATCCGCCAGCGAGAGATTGGCGCGCCACTGCCAGCCCGAGGCACGCCGCTGCTCCAGGCCCAGGTCCAGGCCCTGGGTGCGCACGCGCGAGAGGTTCTCGTAGCGCGACAGGCCCTCGTCGCCCTGCAGCGGCACGAACTCGATCATGTCGCGCATGCGCGTGACATAGGCATTCAGGCTGAAGGCCAGGTCGGGCTTTAGCGCACGCTCCCAGGCCAGCTCCAGCGTGCCGAGCTTTTCCGGCGCCAGGCCGGGGTGGGCCAGCTGGGACACATCGTCGGCATAGAAGCGCTCGGCCAGGTTGGCGGGCCGGAAGGCGCGCCCGGCCATCAGCTTGATGGACTCGTCCTGGCGCGGCCGGTAGACCAGGGCCAGGCGCGGCGACCATTGCGCCGTGCGGTCCTGCACGCGGTCCAGGCGCAGCCCGGTGGTGAGCTGCCATTGCTCGGAGAGATGCCAGGAGTCCTGCGCGAACAGGCCCAGGCTGCGCAGCGGCTCGTCGCTGTCCAGCAGCAGGCGGTAGGGCTGTTCGTCGAAATTGCGCTGCACGCCATGGCGCAGCAGGCGCGCATCGACGCCCAGTGCCAGCTCATGGTTGAGCCAGCCGCGCCATTGCGTGCGCGCCTCCAGGCCCAGCCAGCGCGCCACCGCCTCGTCGCGGTTGATGAGCAGCGGCGCGTCGTCGGTCTCGCCGGCATAGACATAGCGGCCATGGAAACCGCTGCGCGCCAGCGAGAGGCGCAGGCTGCGGCGCCAGTCGCTCATCCAGGCACCGTCGTAGGCGATCTCGCCATACAGGTACTGGTCGCGGTAGTCGGTGCCCGGCGCGCCCGGCAGGGTGCCATAGGGCGCCACCGCGATGGACTTGCTGCGCACCATGCTGGCGGCCGAGACGCGCCAGGCGCCCAGCCGGTATTTCAGGAAGGCGCTGCTGTAGGACAGGCCGTCCAGGCCGCCCAAGCTGCCGGCGGGCAGGCCCAGCTCGGGCAGCTCCAGGGTCTCGCCACGCGCATGCTGCAGGTTCAGGCCCACGAAGAGGTCGCCCCCGCCCAGCTCGGCACTGCCGTACTGCAGCATGGCGCGGCGCTCGCCAAAGCTGCCCAGCGAGCCCTTCAGCGTCCAGCCCGGCGCATCGGCGCCATCCAGGGTGACGAGGTTGACCACACCGAACAGCGCATTGCCGCCGTACACCGAGGAGCCCGGGCCATGCACCAGCTCCACGCGCTTGACCCAGTCGGCCACCAGGGGGAACTCGAACTCGGGCAGGGCCTGGTCGTAGAGCGCATCGTTGACGCGAAAGCCGTCGATCGCCACCAGCAGGCGCGCGTTGTAATCGCCCGGCCGGTTGAAGCCGCGCACGCCCACGCTGGAGTACTGCCGCGTGCTGCTCAGATAGATGCCGGGCAGGCGCTCCAGCATGTCGGCCACCGTGACATGCCCCAGCTGCGCCGCCTCCTGGCGCCCGAACACGCTCACCGCGGCCGGCGCATCGAGCAGGCTCTGGGCAAAGCGGGAAGGGCCAAGCACCTCTTGCCGCAGCAGGCTTTCAAGTGCGGCTTCGTCGTCCGCCGCGGCATGGGCGGCATCCGCCAGCAAGGCCAGCGATCCCAAACGCAGCAGCCATATGGCATGTCTCATCTAGTTTTTACGGGCCTCAACGGACCCTTGGCAGCTGAGCGTCTACTCTACGGTCTGCCGTCCCGAATGTCACATGCGAAGCCCGCTCAGCCGCGATTTTGTTCCTGTTGCGCCGCATTGCTGGCGGCGCCCTTGGCGGCAAAAGATTCACGTAAGCGTTTTAGTTTCTCGCGCGGATCTTCCTTGATGCCGCTCTCGTGCAGCTTCATCTCGGCGATGAAGCGGCTCGGGATGCCCATCACCAGCTCGCGCGCCTTTTTGCGCCGGCGCAGGGTGCTCACCGCCAGCGTGGTGCGCGCGCGGGTGATGCCCACATACATGAGGCGGCGTTCCTCCTCGAGGCGCTGCGCGGTCATCTCCTCCTCGTCGGCCTTGAAGGGCAAGAGCCCCTCGTTGACGCCGGCCAGGAACACATGCGGCCATTCCAGGCCCTTGGACGCATGCAGGGTGGTGAGCACCACCTGGTCCTGCTCGTCGCCGCGTTCGGCCAGCGAGAGGATCACGCTGATGGTCTGCGCCACCTGCAGCACGGTCTGCTTGGGCTCTTCGAAGCTGCTGCCGCCGTCCTGGGTGATGTGGCCGCCGCAGCGCTTGGCCACCCAGTCGACGAAGTCCAGCACATTGTTCCAGCGCGCCGCCGCGGCCTTCTCGTTCTCTTCGTTGTCGTAGAGATGCTGCTCGTAGCCGATGTCCTTGAGCCACTCCATGAAGAGCGCCTTGGCGTCCTCGCCGCCCTCGGTGTGGCGGGCCTTGTACTCGAGGTCGTTGATGTAGCGGCCGAACTCGTGCAGCGAGCCGATCGCCTTCTTGCTCAGCACGGTGATGAGCGAGTCGGAGAACAGCGCCTCGTACATGCTGACCTTCCACTTGCCGGCGAACTGGCTCAGCGAGCCCAGGGTCTGGTGGCCGATGCCGCGCTTGGGCGTGGTGATGGCGCGCAGGAAGGCGGGGTCGTCGTCCTGGTTCACGAGCAGGCGCAGCCAGGCGCACAGGTCCTTGATCTCGCTCTTGTCGAAGAAGCTCTGGCCGCCGCTGACCTTGTAGGGGATCTCGGCGCGGCGCAGCGCCTGCTCGAAGATGCGCGCCTGGTGGTTGGCGCGGTAGAGGATGGCGAAATCGGCGAACTTGACCGCCGCGCCCAGATTGGCGCGGATCGCCTGGATGCGCGCCACCGCGCGCTCGGCCTCATGCTCCTCGCCGTCGGCCTCCAGCAGGGCCACCGGCTCGCCGTCGCCGAACTCGCTCCAGAGCTTCTTCTCGAACAGCTTGGGGTTGACGGCGATGACGTTGTTGGCGGCGCGCAGGATGTTGCCGGTGGAGCGGTAGTTCTGCTCCAGCGGGATCACCTTGAGCTGCGGGAAGTCCAGCGGCAGGCGCTTCAGGTTCTCGATGGTGGCGCCGCGCCAGCCGTAGATGCTCTGGTCGTCGTCGCCCACCGCGGTGAACATGGCGCGCTCGCCCACCAGCTGCTTGAGCAGGTCGTACTGCACCGCGTTGGTGTCCTGGTACTCGTCCACCAGCACATAGCGCAACTGATCCTGCCATTTGCCGCGCGCCTCGGCGTCTTCGGTGAGCAGCTTGAGCGGCAGGCTGATGAGGTCGTCGAAGTCCACCGCCTGGTAGGCCGCCAGGCGCTCCTGGTAGCGGCCCATCACCACCGCGGCGACGCGTTCGTTCTCGTCCTTGGCGGCCTTCATCGCCTGTTCCGCGTTCAGGCCCATGTTCTTCCACAGCGAGATGGTCCATTGCCAGGATCGCGCCTGGTTGGCATCGGTGGTGCCGCCGGCATCGCGCAGCACGCCCAGCACATCGTCGCTGTCGAGGATGGAGAACTGCTCCTTCAGGCCCACCCGCGTGCCCTCGGCGCGCAGGAGGCGCACGCCCAGGCTGTGGAAGGTGGAGATGGCCAGGTCCTTGGCGGCGCGTGCGCCCACCAGCTGCTTGGCGCGCTCGCGCATTTCCTGCGCCGCCTTGTTGGTGAAGGTGATGGCGGCGATGTTCTTGGCCTGGTAGCCGGCCTGCAGCAGGCGCGCGATCTTGGTGGTGATGACGCGCGTCTTGCCCGAGCCGGCGCCGGCCACCACCAGGCAGGGGCCGTGCAGATGGTGCACCGCCTCGAGCTGGGCGGGGTTGAGGGTTTCGGCCATGGGCGAGGGAAGCGAAAAGCAGTAGGCCCGCTGCCAAGTGGCAGCAGGGGCGCGCATGATAGCCAAGCAGCCTGACAGCGGGGGCTATTCTCGCGCGTCGCGCCGGTGCCCCCAGCTGAGCGCCTGCAGGACCCCCAGCGTGCCGCCGACCGCGGCCAGCGCCACGCCGAAATGCAGCCACAGGCGCGCGCCCTGCACATAGTGCTGGCGGTCGCTGCTGAGCAGGAACTGCCAGGCCGAGAACACCTTGTCGTACTTGACGATCAGGTGCTCGGTACCGAACCAGAACAGGGCCGCCGCCGCAGGCGCGGCCAGCAGCAACAACAGCAACATGCGGCCATGCCGCGCCGGCATGCGCAGCAGACCAGCCAGCGCGCTGCCGCACAGGCAGGTCATGTAAAGCCCCAGCACCAGCAGGCTGCTGGCCCAGAGGCTGCCATCCTCGGCCATCAACTCCACCAGATTGTCGGTGGCGGCCGCGTCCACCACGATGGTGTGCAGGGGCCAGGCCAGCAGCAGACTCACCACCAGCCAGTACAGCAGGTCGTCGACGCGACTCAGGCCGGCACTGAGCCGTACCAGCAGCATCGCGCCCAGCAGCTGCAGCAGCAGCACCGCGTGCAGGGCCAGATAGCGGCCCAGCAGTTCCCAGTCCCAGGGCCAATCCAGCGTGGGCGAGCCAAGGATGTCATGCAGGCTCTCTTCGGGCACGGCCAAGCGCAGCAGTGCAAAACAGACCAGCCCATGCACGGGCAGCAGCAGCGGGAAGCGCAGAAACCAGCGCCGCTGCCCGGGCACCAGCAAGGCCTGCGGCCAGGCCGCCAAGCCCAGCATGCAGGCCGCCAGCGCCAGTGCAGAGCCCCAGCCCGCCGGGCCCGGCGCCAACAGCTCGCGCAGGTTGTAGGGCAGGCCGGGCAGACGCAGACCGAGGTACACGGTCAGGGTCAGTGCCAGCAACAGCGCCAGCAGGCGGCGAGCATCGGGAAGACCATCTGCCGCGATGGGCGGCACACTGCGGCGCGGCGTCGAGCCGGCCACCTTGGCCGGCCGGGCCGGTCTCGGCTCTCGCGCCGGCGCATCGGGCGAACTCAGCACCCAACACCCCATGCGCCAGCCCAACCAGGCACCAGCCAAGTTCAGCGCCGCATCGGTGAGGTCGGCCACCTTGCCGGGCAGCCCCAGTTGCAGACCCTCGATCAGCAGCGCCCAGGCGAGCGGCAGCCACCACAGTGCGGCCCAACGCTGCCGCCGCCCAAAGGCCAGACTCATCAGCACGCCGGCGGGCAGAAAGAAACCGAGCTTGCGCAAGGCCTCGTTGGTGGCATGAAACTCCGAGCCGGCGTAATAGCTGGCGAGCGGCGGGCGTGACAACGCCTCCCACAACGCCGCGGCGTTGAAGCGCTGCGCCTCGAAGTCATACGGGAACCAGAACACGCCAAGCAACACCAGCCCCCAGAGCAGCAACAAAGCCTGCCAGAGCGCCGGCGTCGCACCAAGCGCCCCCTCCTGCTGCGTGGCACGCCGCAGCGGACCACAGCACAGCACGCCGATCCAGCCTCCCACCCCGGCCAGCAGCACATCGGCAGTGTCGGTCACGCGCGAATAGACAAACAGCTGCAGCAATTCGATCAGCGCCGCCGCCAGCAGCACCCTGGCCACCACCGCTTGCGTACCGAGGCGATCACGCCAACCCCAGAGCATCCCCACTGGCACCCAGACCAGCGCGTCGGTCGCAAGCTCATACAGCTGCTGCACCGCGCTGCCGTGCATGGCCGAGAAGGGCAGCAGGATGACCCGGCCTTCGTGCCATTTGTGATAAAGCTCGACCGGACTGATGGTGAGATCCAGGGGCAGCAGATTGAAGCCCAGCAGCAGCAACAGATAGGCCTGTAGCAAGCGGCCGATGCGCGAGCGGCGCGTCATCAAGCCCTCCACCAGCTCCAGCCAGGCTTGGGCATAGGGGCCGCGCAGCACAAACAGCGCGACTCCCAGCAGGCCACCCAGCGCCTCGGCCAGGATGTCGTTCTGCGATACCGTGCGGCCGGGAAAATAGAGCTGGCTGAACTCGATCAGTAGCGCCAATGCCAGGGCCAGCGGCCAGATCAGAGCGGCCCAGCCCAGCCGCAGGCGCAGGCTCTGTACGCCGTCCAGGCTCAAGCCGGCCAGCAGCGTGAGCGGGATGAAGAGCAGCAGATTTGCCACCCAATCGGCGCGCGAGCCGATGCCCAGGTCCAGCCAGGGCACGGCCGCAAAGGCCTGCAGCGCATCCGGCAGCGGGCGCCAGGCAAAGTGCAGCGGCACCAGGCTGCCATAAATCACAAACAGCAGGTAGAGGCCAAACAGACGGCGGCGCTGGCGCAGCGACTGCTGATGCGGTGTGAGTGCTCGGTGCGGGTGTTCTGGCGTGGTCACGCGCCGCATTATGGGTGCCGTCAGGCGCCCCCGCGGAACCTATGATGCGTCGCTCGCTCCGCCATGGTCGCCCTCATGCACGATCCCAGCCGCCGCCGCTATCTTGCCGCCGCCCTTGCCGCCGGCAGCGCGCCGCTGTTCATCCGCCATGCTGGCGCGGCCGAGGCCGGGCAGCGCTTTGCGCTCGGCATCGCCTCCGGCTGCCCGCGCCCGGAGCGGCTGGTGCTGTGGACGCGGCTGATGGGCGAGGATCTGCCGGCCAGCGTGCCGGTGCAATGGGAGCTGGCCGAGGACGAGGCCTTCGGCCGCATCGCCGCGCGCGGCAGCGAGACCGCCCTGGCGGAGGATGCGCACAGCGTGCATGCCGAACCGCAGGGCCTCAAGCCCGACCGCTGGTATTGGTACCGCTTCAGCGCGCTGGGCACGCGCAGCCCGGTGGGGCGCACGCGCACCGCGCCGGCGGCCGATGCGGTGGTGGCCTCGCTGCGCTTTGCGATCGCCTCCTGCCAGCGCTGGGACCACGGCGCATACGCCGCCTGGCGCGACATGGCCGGGCAGGAGCTGGACCTGGTGCTGTTCCTGGGCGACTACATCTACGAATACGCCAGCCAGCTCACCAGCAATGCGCCGCGCCGCCATGCCGGCGGGCCCTGCCGCACGTTGGCCGATTACCGCGCCCGCTACGCCCAGTACAAGTCCGACCCGGCACTGCAGGCCATGCATGCGCGCGCGCCCTGGATGCTGACCTGGGACGACCACGAGATCGAGAACGACTATGCCGCCGGCCAGTCGCAGACCCTCGACCCCGGCTTCGCGCGGCGCCGTGCCGACGCCACCAAGGCCTACTGGGAACACCAGCCCTTCCCCAAGGCGCTGCGGCCGCAGGACACCGAGCTGCGCATCGTCGACCAGCTCGACTGGGGCCGGCTGGCGCGCCTCATCACCCTGGACGATCGGCAGTGGCGCGACCCGCAGGCCTGCCCCAAGCCCGGCCGTGGCGGCTCCAACACGGTGGCGCTGGCGGATTGCCCGAGCTTGCTGGCCCCCGGCCGCACGCTGCTGGGCGCCGCCCAGGAGCAATGGCTGGCGCGCAGCTGGGACGCCGAGCGCCCCTGGAACCTGCTGGGCCAGCAAACCCTGATGACGCGCATGAACTGGGGCACGGCGGCCAAGCCGAGCTACTGGACCGATGGCTGGGACGGCTATCCCGCCGCGCGCCAGCGCCTGCTGCAGGGCATGCTGGCGGCCGGGGCGCGCAACCCGGTGGTGCTGGGCGGCGACGTGCATGCCAACTACGTGGCCGATCTGAAGCTGGATTTCGATGATCCCAAGGCGCCGGTGCTGGCCAGCGAGTTCTGCGGCACCTCGATCAGCAGCCAGGGCCTGCTCAACGAGCGCGTGCAGCGGGCGCTGGCGCAGAACCCGCATATCCGGCTCGGTCGCAGCGACGAGCGCGGCTACATGCTGTTCCAGCTCACGCCCGGGCGCCTCGAGGCCGAGTTGCGCAGCGTGCTGCAGCCCTGGGACGCGGCCAGCGAGATGCGCGTGCAGGCGCGCTTTGCGGTGGAGGCCGGCAGGCCCGGCGCGCAGGAGGCCTGAGCGCTCAGTCGTGCGACGGCTGTGCCGCCGAGGCCGGCAAGGCGCTCAGCAGGCGGGGCTGCGCGCGCTCCTGCAGATCGCGCCAGACCTCGGCACTGGCGCTGGAGGCGGGCGGCGGCAACTCGGGCGCCGCTCGCCCCTGCCGGAACACCAACCAGGCGAGCGAGGCGCACAGGCACAGCGCCGCCAGCACCAGGCCCCATTTGGGCCAGGACGGTGACTTGTGCCGCCGCCTGGGCGCGCCGGGCATGGGCTCGACCTCGGGCACCAGGGTGGGCACGGGCGTGTGCGCCAGCGCCGAATGGCTCTCACCGGCCATCCAGGCCTGGATGTCGCGGGCCAGCGCCTGCGGCGATGCGTGGCGCTGCGCAAGCGACTCGGCCACCGCCTTGTGCAAGAGCGCGTCCAGGCTGTAGCGCTGCGCGGCGGTGAGCGACAGCCAGGTGGCGAGCGAGCGCACCGGCGCGTTCAGCGTTTCCTGCTTGGGCAGGCGGCCGTTCACCAGCAGGCACAGCAGCATGCCCACCGCAAAGGCCTCGCTGGCATCGCTGGGCGGCAGGCCCGCGGCCAGCTCGGGCGCCACAAAGGGCTTGGCGGCGCTGCAGAAGGGTGCGTCCAGGTTGTCGGCGGCATCGAACTGCGACACCAGGCCCTGACCCATCAGATAGAGATGCTGGGCCGGCGTGAGCCACAACATGCTGGGATCGAGCTCGCGCAACAGCATGCCCTGCTGATGCGCGCTCTCGAGCAGCTCGCACAGCTCCAGCACCAGTTGCAGGCGCTTGTTGAGCGGCAGGTCCATGGCCGCCGGCAGCAGGGGCTGGCCCTCCACCCAGGCGAGTACCAGATAGGGCAGGCCGGCCGGGGTGAGGCCGCTGTCCAGCGTGACGATCAGGCCGGGCCGGCCGAACTCGCCGCCCTCGCCCTGGCCATCGGCGAAGCGCAGCAGCACAGCCTTGGCATCGTCGGCATGGTGGAACACCAGCACCGCCGCATGATCATCGATCGCCAACGCATGTTCGGCCTTGTACCAATGGCCCGAGGCGCAGGCCTGCAGGGGCTGGACGATGCGCCAGACGCCCAGGCGCTCGCCCTCCGGCAGCAAGGGCACGGCGGCCGGTGCCGATGGGCTGACGGGGTCGGGGTCGCTGAGGTAGTCGTCGCTCATGGTGAACCCCGCATATTAGCCGCCCGGGCTGGCTGGCCGGTCCCCGCTTTCAGCTTCCCTCAAGGCGCGCTTACGATACTCGCCAGCCATGCAAGCCATCCTCGCCGTCACCCTGCCCTTCTTCGCCCTGGTGCTGTGCGGCTACCTGGCGGCGCAGCGCGGCGTGCTGGCGGAATCGGCCATCCCCGGCCTGAATGGCTTCGTGCTGTTCTTCGCCCTGCCCTGCATGCTGTTCCGCTTCGGCCAGAGCACGCCGCTGCTGGAGCTGCTGAACCCGGTGGTGCTGGGCATCTACCTGCTCGTGGCGCTGGCCGTGGTGGGCATCACCATCGCGGTGAGCCTCTCGGAGGCGGTGCATTTGAAGGACGCCGCCTTCGGCGCCCTGGTCGCCGCCTTTCCCAACACCGGCTTCATGGGCGTGCCCCTGCTGGTGGCCCTGCTCGGGCAGGCCGCCGCGGGGCCGGTGATCTGCACCATCCTGGCGGACCTGTTCGTCACCAGCTCGCTGTGCATTGCGCTGGCGCGCGCGCACGACGCCAATGGCGCCGATGCCCTGCGCATGGCGCTGCGCGGCGCGCTCTCCAACCCGCTGCCCTGGTCGATCGCGCTGGGCGCCGGCTGCACCCTGCTGGGGCTGCAACTGCCGGGCCCGCTGAACTCGGTGATCAAGATGCTTGCCGATGCGGCCACGCCGGTGGCGCTGTTCACGATCGGCGCGGTGCTGTGGCGCGCCGGCCAGCATGCACACCGCCGCACCCCCTGGCAGCGCTTCCTGCCGGTGGCCCTGATCAAGCTGCTGCTGCACCCGGCGCTGGTGTTCGCGCTGGGCCTGGTGGCGCGCCGGCTGGGCGCCCCGCTGTCGGATTTCCAGCTGACCGTGCTGACCCTGGCGGCGGCCCTGCCCAGTGCCAGCAATGTCTCGCTGCTGGCCGAACGCTATGGCGCCGACAACGGCCGCGTGGCGCGCATCATCCTGGCCTCCACCGCGCTGGCCTTTCTCAGCTTCACCACCCTGGCCTGGCTGCTCGGAGCGCAGCCGCGCTGAGGCACACTGCTGGCCATGCTGACGCTTGCCCGCTCCCTGCTGCTCGCCGCCGCCGCGCTCCTGCCCATCATCGGCCTGGCGGCGCCGGTGCACACCGG
>Ga0208634_100074_pt1 | contig 61484 bp, 59 predicted proteins | sample LakWasMe81_HOW10_2_FD_183907 | JGI IMG/M metagenome (GOLD analysis project Ga0208634, IMG submission 183907) | Freshwater sediment methanotrophic microbial communities from Lake Washington under simulated oxygen tension - Sediment Metagenome... | ecosystem: Environmental > Aquatic > Freshwater >... | reverse complement strand
ACACCGCCCAGAAGCACGAGTACCTGAGCTTCAAGCTCGGCGCCGAGGAATACGGCATCGACATCCTCAAGGTGCAGGAGATCCGCTCCTACGAGGCGCCCACCCGCATCGCCAATGCGCCGGCCTTCCTCAAGGGCGTGATCGATCTGCGCGGCGTCATCGTGCCCATCGTCGACCTGCGCCTCAAGTTCGGCCTCGCGCAGGCCGAGTACTCGGCCCTCACCGTGGTCGTGGTGCTGAACATCGGTCAGCGCGTCGTCGGTGCCGTGGTCGACTCGGTGTCGGACGTGCTTGACCTGGGCGGCGAGGCCATCCGGCCGCCCCCTCAGCTCAGCGCCGGACTGGTCGACACCGGCTTCATCACCGGCATCGGCACGGTCAACGAGCGCATGCTGATCCTGCTCGATATCGAAGCGCTGATGGGCCGCGCCGACATGGGCTTGTTCGACGAGCTCCGGCAGGCCGCCTGAGGGAGCCTGCCGGAGCGCGGGGCCGGCGGCCAACCGCTCGGCCCGCCGCTCAATCGGCGGCCTCGGCCGGCACCGCGCCGGCCAGCTGCAGCTCCAGCTGCTCGATCGGCACCGGCCGCCCCAGCAGATAGCCCTGGAAGCGGCGGCAGCCGTTGCGCACCAGGAAGGCCAGCTGCTCCTCGGTCTCCACACCCTCCGCAATCACCTCCAGGCCCAGGCTCTTGGCCATGCCGATGATGGTCTGCACGATCACCGCGTCGGTGTGCGAGCCCAGCATGCTGGCCACAAAGGTCTGGTCGATCTTGAGCTGGTCCAGGCTGAGGCGGGTCAGGTAGGCCAGCGAGCTCTGGCCGGTGCCGAAGTCGTCGATCGCGAAGCGCACCCCCAGCGCATTGATGGCCTGCATCTTGGCCAGCGTGTCGGCCAGGTTGACCAGCACCAGGCTCTCGGTCAGCTCCAGCTTGAGCAGGCGCGGATTGGCGCCGCTGCTCTCCAGCACGCCGCGCACCTGCTCGACGAAATCGATCTGCCTGAACTGGCGGGCGCTGACATTCACCGCCAGCTGCAGCTCGCGCGTGGCCGGCGCATCGGCCCAGCGGCGCAGCTGCTGGCAGGCCTCGCGCAGCACCCAATGGCCGATCGGCGAGATCAGGTCGGTGTCCTCGGCCAGCGCGATGAAGCTGCCCGGCGCCACCATGCCGCGGCGCGGATGCTGCCAGCGCAGCAGCACCTCGGCGCCCACCGGCTGCCGCCACTGGTCGACCTGCAGCTGGTAATGCAGCCTGAACTCGCCCTGCGGCAGCGCGTGGCGCAGATCGGCCTCCAGCGCGATGCGCGCTGCCATCGCCGCATGCGTGGCCGGGTCGAAGAAGCGGATCGCGTTGCGCCCCGAGCGCTTGGCCTCGTACATGGCGATGTCGGCGCGCTTGAGGATCTCGTCCAGCGAGACCTCGTTGCCGTACAGCATGCTGATGCCGATGCTGGCGGTGCTGTGCCATTCATGCTCGTCCAGCGCATAGGGCCGGGTCAGCACGGCGCGCACCTTCTCGGCCACCGTCTCGGCGTCCACCGCCGCCTGCTCGGGCGTCTCGCTCAGGTCGGGCAGGATCACCACGAACTCGTCGCCGCCCTGGCGCGCCACCGTGTCGTTGACGCGCACCGTCGCCTGCAGGCGGCGCGCCACCTCCACCAGCAGGCGATCGCCGACGTCGTGGCCGCGCGTGTCGTTGAGCTCCTTGAAGTGGTCGAGGTCGATGAACAGCACCGCCGCCGGGCGCAGGTGGCGCACGCTGGAGGCCTGCACCTGGCCGAGGCGGTCGCGCATCAGGCGGCGGTTCGGCAGCTCGGTGAGGGCGTCGTAGAAGGCCAGGTTGTGGATGGTCTCGTCGGCCAGCTTCTTCTGCGTGATGTCGGTGAACACCGCCACATAGTTGGCCACCGCGCCGTCCTCGTCGGTCACCGCGGTGATGCTGAGCCATTCCGGATAGACCTGGCCGTTCTTGCGGCGGTTCCAGACCTCGCCCTGCCAGTGGCGCTCGGCGCTCAGCTGGCGCCACATGGCCTCGTAGAACGCGGGCTCGTGCCGGCCCGAGCGCAGCAGGCGCCCCACCACGCGGCCATGCGCCTCGGCGGCGCTGTAGCCGGTGATGCGCGTGAAGGCGGGGTTGACGCGCAGGATGCTCTGTGCGGCGTCGGTGATCGCGATCGCCTCCAGCGAATCGAAGGCGATCGCGGCGATGCGCAGATCGGCCTGGGCGCGGCGGCGCTCGGTGACATCGGCGGCCACCGCCACAAAGCCTTCGGCCGCGCCGGCGCCATCGCGCAGCGGCTGCATGTCGATGTCGAGCCAGAGCTCGCGGCCATCCTTGCGGCGGTTCAGCACCTGGGCGCGCGCGCCACGCCCGGCCTGCACGGCGGTGTGCAGGCGGGCCAGCGCCGCCTGTTCGGTCGGCTGGCTCTGCAGCAGCCCGGCCATGCTGTGCCCGAGGGCCTCGCCGAGGCGGTAGCCGGTGAGGCGCGAAAAGGCCTCGTTGACCCACACCAGGCGTTGGCGGCCATCGGTGATCATGACGGCATTGGTGGTGAGCTCGGCCACCAGGGCCAGGCGCTCCAGCTCGCGCGCCTGCGTCGCCAGCTTCAGGTATTGCGAGCGCACCGCGCGGGCGGTGGGCTCGGCCACGATCACCGCCAGTGCGATCAGCAGGCTGACGGTGGCGGCGGCCCAGACCTTGGCCAAGGTCACCGCGCTGCGCTGCCTGGCCTCGGTGGCCTGCTCCAGCGCCAGCACCAGGCGCTCGGCCGCCAGCAGCGCCGGCTCGACCGCCTGCTGCAGGGTCGCGACCCGCGCGCTGCCGCGCTGCGGCGCAGCCTGCAGCAGCGCCTCGGCCTGGCGGTAGAGCGCAGTGCGCGTCTCCTCCCAGCCGGCCAGCACGGCCGCGTCCAGCGCCAGCGCCGAGCCCAGCCGCGACGAGCCCGCGTACAGAAATTCCTGCAGCACGCGCGCATCGCGTTCGGCGCGCTCCAGCACCGCGCGCAGCTCGGCCTGACTGGCGAGTTGCTCGCCCGGCAGTTGGCCCAGCAGCGAGGCGATGCGGCCGATGCGCTGGCTGTGCATGCGCTGCATGCCGGCCAGATTGGCGGCCTCGGTTTCGGCCTGGCGGCGCTGCAGCGAGGCATCGGCCTGCCAGGCCAGCAGGGCCGCATGGCCGGCCGCGGCCAGCAGCACCACATAGATGGCCAGGCGCACGCGCCGGTGTGCCGAGGCCCCCGACTCCAGCCCCGGCAGGCGCGAGCTGGGGCCCTCGGGCGCGCGCCGCCGGCCGGCCCGGTAGGCCAGCTGCACCAGCAGCAAGGCCAGCGCCAGCGCCGCGGCCAGCGCCCCCGCGATCAGCCAGGCGGTGCTGCCCGACATTCAGTCGCCGTGCCCGTGGGCGGGGGCATCGCCCAGCCGGAACACCTCCACCGCCTGCACCAGCTGGCGTGCCTGCTGCTTCAGGCTGTCGGCGGCAGCGGCGGTCTCCTCCACCAGCGCGGCGTTGTGCTGGGTGGCACGGTCCATCTGGCCCACCGCGGCACCGATCTGCGCCACGCCGGCGCTCTGCTCCAGGCTGGCGGCGCTGATGCCGCCCACCACGGCGCTGACCTGGTGGATCGCCTCCACCAGCTCCTCCACCGCCGCGCCGGTCTTGCCCACCAGCGCGCTGCCCTGGTCCACGCGCGCCAGGCTGGCCAGAATCAGCTCCTTGATCTCGCGCGCCGCCTGGGCGCTGCGCTGCGCCAGATTGCGCACCTCGCCGGCCACCACCGCGAAGCCGCGCCCCTGCTCGCCGGCGCGCGCCGCTTCCACCGCGGCATTCAGCGCCAGGATATTGGTCTGGAAGGCCAGGCTGTCGATCACCGCGATGATCTCGCCTATGCGGCGCGAACTCTCGTTGATGCCCTGCATGGTCTGCACCACCTCGGCCACCATCTGGCCGCCGCGCACCGCCACCTCGGTGGCGTCGCGCGCCAGCTGGTCGGCCTGGCGCGCATTGCTGGAGTTCTGCTGCACGGTGGAGCCCAGCTGCTCCATCGAGGCGGCGGTCTGCTGCAGCGCCGAAGCCTGCTCCTCGGTGCGGCTGGAGAGATCGCTATTGCCCTGCGCGATCTGGGTGCTGGCGGTGGCCACGCCCTCGGCATCGCGCCGCACGCCCGCCACCACGGTGGCCAGGCTGGCGCGCATGCGCTCCAGCGAGGCCAGCAGGCGCGCGATCTCGTGGCGGCCCTGCACCTCGACGCGCGCCGTCAGGTCGCCGCGCGCCACCGCATCGGAGGCCGCGATGGCCTGCTCCAGCGAGCCGCCGATGCTGCGCACCAGCAGTCGCCCGAAGCCCAGCGCCAGCAAGAGCCCGGCCAGTCCCAGGCCGATGGACAGATTGCGGATGCTGGCGTGGCGCTGCTGCGCCTGCGCATGCTCGGTCTGCGCGCCGCGCAGCAACAGCTGCATGAGGGCCTGGATGTCGGTGCCCACCGCCACATAGTGCGGCCGCACCGCCTCCACCACCAGGCGGTTGGCGCCGGCGATGTCGCCCGCCTTCAGGGCCGCCAGCGTCGGCAGCAGGCCCGCGCTGACGAAGCGCTGGCGATGCTCGGCAAACTGCTGCGCCAGGGCGCGCTCCTCGGGCTCATGGGCCCTGGCCATATAGCGCGTCCACAGCGCGCTGATGGCCTGGATATTGCCCTCCACCTCGGCCACGCTGCGCGCGATGGTGGCCTCGTCGGGCGTCACCAGGGCCACCGCCAGCGCCAGGCGGTTGCGCAACAGGCGCTCCTGGATCTCGGCCACCAGGGCCATGGGTTCGGCGCTGCGCTCATAGACCCGCTGCAGGCCCTCGTCGGCCCGCGTCAGCCCCGCCAGCCCGGTGCCGCCCACCAGCAGCATGAGGGTCAGCAGCATGCCAACCAGGAGGTGGAGACGGGTCGATATCTTCAGCTGATTCACCTGCACAACCTTTCCCTGTCAAACCCATGAGCCCGCCGCGCCGTTGCGGCAAGACCCGATCGCGGATTTATAGTAACGCGTACGCTACATGTTCACTTCAGGGTTTGTGCGGGCCTGGCAAGGCCTTGTGCGCTCTGCGGGGTGCTTGGGTTCAGGCCGGCGCGTCGGCCGCGACGCGCGCGCGCAGCAGCTGCTGCTCGAGGTCGTCCAGCATGCCGTCCAGCAGCTGCGCGGGCGCCAGCCTGGGCTTGGTGGACATGCCGATATTGGTGAACAGATAGCCGATCACCTTCAGCCGGCACAGGTCGTGGGCGAGCTGGCGCTGCGCCGGTGTGGCGTCCGGCCCCAGGCAGGCATCGATCAGGGTCTCGCATTCGCGCCGGAAGCCCGAGGCCGGGCCGGCGGCCAGGAAGCTGGGCGCAATTTCATTGCAGGGGTCGAACACCAGCTTGAAGTCCTGCGGCCGCTCCATCCAGAAGCGCACATAGGCCGCGTACAGCAGGCGCAGGCGCTGGATCGGCGCCTCGCCCGCCTTGCTGCGCGTGCGCGCCTCCTGCAGCGAGGCCTCCAGCACCTCGCCCCATACCTGCTCCAGCAGCGCCGACTTGTTGGGGAAATAGCGGTACAGCGACATCGCCGAGATGCCCACCGCCTGGGCCACGCCGCGCATCGTCACGGCGCCGTAGCCGCCCTCCAGATGCAGACGCCCCACCGCCTGCAGGATCTGCTCGCGCAACTCGTCGCGCTCGGCGCCACGGCGGCGATGGGTGGATTTGCGGGCGGGCTGGATGGGCATGGATGAAGGCTGGCGTGGCCGCCGATGTTCGCACTTTCAAGGGCGCGCAGCATACTCGTTCCCACCAAGCCAACTGGCATGGGCCAGGCCTCAGAATCGAACATCCGCAAGCGCAGGAAGCCCGGGCATGGTGGTATTGCAACGCAGTCTCGACCGCTCGGTGCAGCGCACCCTGCAGGGCCTGCTGTGGTGGCTGGGCGCGCTGCTGCTGCTGGCGGTGGCCTCGGGCCTGCTCGCCAGCCAGCTGCTGACGCGGCAGCTGGCCACCGTCTACGCCGATCGCGTGGTGCCGCTGCGCGACCTGCAGCGCATCAGCCAGCTGCTCAACGTCGACGTGCCGGTGACCCTGGGCGGCGGCGCCGACGGCGCGCTGCAACAGCAGCTGCTGAACGAACTGGTGCGCGAGCAGAACGCACTCTGGCGCAAATACCTGGCCACCTACCTGACGGCGGAAGAGAGCGCCCTGGCCGAGACCGCCGGCCAGCAGCTGGGCGCGCTGCAGACCCTGCTGGGGGCCGAGCGGCCGCCAGATGCCGCGAGCCGCTACATGCTGCAGCTGCGCCCGCTCAACACCACGTTCTCGGCCCTGCTGGACCTGCAGGTGCGCGTCGCCGACAGCGAGCTGAACAGCGGGCGCGCCTGGGGCCGCTGGGCCTCGGCCTGGGGGCTGCTGCTGGCCCTGCTGGGCCTGGCGCTGATGCTGCTGGCGATCCGGTTGGTGCTCACCCGCGTGCTGCGGCCGCTGGCGGTGGTGGCCGACGGCATCGCCAGGCTCTCCGAGGGCGAACTGACACTCAGCCCCGAGGCCCACCAGCTGTCCGGCGACTACGCCGAGGTGGGCGACCAGCTGCGCCGCCTGCGCAACTCGGTGGCCGAGCGCCAGCAGCTGCTGATGCATGAACAGGCCCTGGGGGCGCAGCTGCGTGAGGCCCAGGCCGAGCTGGTGGAGGCCGAGAAGCTGGCCTCGCTGGGCGCGCTGGTAGCGGGCGTGGCGCATGAGCTCAACACCCCCATCGGCGTGGCGGTGACGGTCTCCAGCGGGCTGGCCGACAAGGTGCGGCGCTTCCAGCAAGACCTGGCCCTGGGGCCACTGAAGCGCTCCATGCTGGACGGCCTGCTGGCCAGCATCACCGAGGCCGACCAGCTGCTGGCGCGCAATCTGGCGCGCGCCGCCGAGCTGATACGCAGCTTCAAGCAGGTGGCGGTGGACCGCAGCAGCGCGCAGCGGCGCCAGTTCGACCTGCGCGAGACGGTGGACGAGCTGCTGGCCTCGCTGCGCCCCGCCTACGGCCGCCATGGCAACGAACTGATCAACGAGCTGCCGCCCGGCCTGCGCATGGACAGCTACCCCGGCGCGCTCGGCCAGGTGCTGACCAATCTGGTCGTGAACGCGGTGCTGCACGGCTTCGATGGCCATGGCGGCGCGGTGCGCATCGCCCTGGCCGATCGCAGCGAGGGCACGCTGGACCTGATGGTGGAAGACCAGGGCCGCGGCATGTCGGCCGAGGTGCAGGCGCGCGCCTTCGAGCCCTTCTTCACCACCCGGCTGGGCCAGGGCGGCAGCGGCCTGGGCCTGGCGATCGTGCGCAATCTGGTGGTGGGCCTGCTGGGCGGGCGCATCGTGCTGCACAGCAGCGAGGGACAGGGCTGCCGTTTTCTGCTACACCTGCCGTTGAGCGCCCCGGCGGGCGCCGCCCCGGAACACCATGCCAGCATCACCGCCTGAGGACGACGCGCTCGACATCGTGGACGATCTGCACCGCGCCGCCGCGCCCGAGCGCAGCTGGCGCGTGCTGGTGGTGGACGACGAACCCGACGTCGTGCAGGCCACGCTGTTCGCGCTGCGCGACGAACGCATCGACGGCCGCCCGCTGAGCCTGCTGACCGCCGGCACGGCCGCCGAGGCCGAGCTGCTGATCCAGGCCGATGCCGAGATCGCGGTGCTGCTGCTGGACGTGGTGATGGAGTCTGCCGACGCCGGCCTGCGCCTGGTGGAGCGCGTGCGCGCCCTGCCCGGCCGCCAGGCGCTGCGCATCATCCTGCGCACCGGCCAGGCCGGCTACGCCCCCGAGCTGGAGGTGATACGGCGCTACGACATCAACGACTACAAGACCAAGGCCGAGCTGACCCAGCTGCGCCTGCTCACCTGCCTGACGGTGGCGATACGCGGCTTCCACCAGCTGCGCCGCATCGAGGCGCACCAGCGCGGCCTGGAAAAGGTGGTGCGCGCCTCGGGCCGGCTGATGAGCGAGCGCGGCTCCTTCCAGGCCTTTGCCGACGGCGTGCTGACGCAGATCTGCACCATCGTCGACGGCCAGCCCGATGGCGTGCTGGTGCTGCGCCTCGGCGCGGCGCCGGGCCCGCAAGCCCATGGCGAGATGGCGGCCGAGGTGGTGGCCGGGGCCGGCGCCTTCGCGCGCCTGGTCGGGCGCCAGGCCGAGACCCTGCCCGAGCCGCTGCGCGGCGCGCTCAGCCATGTCAACGGCGCCGACGTGGCCCACCATGGCGGCTATGGCGTGGTGCGCGCCCATGCCCAGGATGGCGACGCCCTGCTGGTGCTGTTCTCGCTGTCCTCGCCGATGGACGAGGTGGCCACCGGGCTGCTGGAGCTGTTCGCCGTCAATCTCTCGCTAGCCTACGACGATGTGAAAGCCTATATCGAGCTGCAGCACCGCGCCCATCACGATCGCGAGACCGGGCTGGCCAACCGCGCCGGCCTGAAGGCCCAGCTGGGCACGGCCACCGGCCTGGAGTTCGCCCAGGTGGCGGTGGGCGATCTGCAGGAGATCCGCGGCGTGCTGGGCGAGGCGGTGGCGCGGCGCGCGCTGCAAGACCTGGCCCTGCGTCTGCAGCAGGTGCTCGGCGGCCAGGCCCAGGTGGCGCGCCTGGAGGGCGACCGCTTTGCACTGGCCATGCCCGGCCCGGTGCCCGATGCGCTGGTGCAGCGCCTGCTGGCGGCGCTGGCGCAGCCGCTCAGCGTCGGCGACATGGCGCTGCAGCTGCCGATGGCGCTGGGCTGGTCGCAGGGCGGCACCAGCGTGGATCAGGCCATCGACGAGGCCGGCCTGATGGTGGCGCGCCAGGCGCCCGGCCGCCAGGTGCGCAGCGCCAGCTTCTCGGCCGCGGTGCGCGAGCAGGTGCATCGCCGCATGGCCCTGCTGGCCGACCTCGACGCCGCCCTGGCCGAGGACCGCATCGAGATGTATCTGCAACCCCAGGTGCGCCTGGCCGACCAGAACAGCGTCGGCGCCGAGGCGCTGGTGCGCTGGCGCACGCGCGAGGGCAGCCTCGTGATGCCCGACCATTTCATCGCCGTGGCCGAGCACACCGGCGCGATCGTGCAGATCGGCCAGCGCATGGTCGAGAAGGCGGTGGCCCATCTGGCGAGCTGGCCCGATCCGCGCCTGCGCATCTCGATCAACCTGAGCCTGCGCCAGCTCGAGGAGCCCGACTTCGCCGCCTGGGTCACGGCGCAATGCGATGCCCATGGCGTGGCGCGCGAGCGCCTGCGCCTGGAGATCACCGAGACCGCCTTTGCGGTGCACAGCGAGCAGGTCGGGCCGGCGCTGGCCGCGCTCACCGAGGCCGGCTTCGAGCTCTCGATCGACGACTTCGGCACCGGCCAGTCCTCGCTGGGGCGCCTGGCCGAGATCGCGGTGCACGAGCTCAAGCTGGACCGCTCGCTGGTGCGCGGCATCGAGCATGACGCGCGCGCGCGCCGCGTCGCCGGCCTGATCGTCGAGCTGGGGCGCGACCTGGGCGTGGAGGTGCTGGCCGAGGGCATCGAGACCGAGGGCCAGCTGGCGGTGCTGCAGCAGCTCGGCTGCGTGCTAGGCCAGGGCTGGCTGTTCGGGCGCGCCGAGCCGGCAGCGCAGTTCAGGCTGGAGGCCTGAGGGACCTCAGCGCTTCTTGGTCTTCTTGGCCGCCGCCGGTGGCGCGCTCGGCTGTTTCTGATCGCCGATCACGCTCTTCAGCGGGCAAACCTTGAAGGCCGGGCATTTCTGGCAGCCAACGGCCAGGGCAATGGGGCAAAGCGTCATGTGGAGATCTCCTGGACGCAGCGATGCCGCGCGCCTGCACTGTACGCGCAGCACCGTTGTCTGTGTGCCCCGGCACGGTGCGGGCGCGGCGCACCAGCAACGGGCATGGCCGCAGCAGTGCACCCGCAAGGCGCATTTCTGGCCCACACTGCACAGGCACAGGGCTTGCATTGCCTGTGTGACCTAGCCGGAGACCCCATGCACGCGTTGACCCTACCCGCCCCCGGCCACTTTGACGAGATGCTGCTCGCCAGCGGTGCGATCCGTCCGCATTACCAGGCCTTTGCCAACTGGCTGCATGCGCAGACGCCCGAGCACCTGGCGAAGAAGCGCGCCGAGGCCGATCTGCTGTTCCACAAGGTCGGCATCACCTTCGCCGTCTATGGCGACGAGGCCGGCGCCGAGCGCCTGATCCCCTTCGACACCGTGCCGCGCATCGTGCCGGCGGAGGACTGGCGCATGCTGGAGGCCGGCCTGCGCCAGCGCGTCACCGCGCTGAACCGCTTCCTCTGGGATATCTACCACGGGCACGACATCGTCAAGGCCGGCCTGATCCCGGCCGAGCAGGTGTTCGCGAACGCCCAGTACCAACCCGCCATGCAGGGGCTGGACCTGCCGCATGGCATCTACGCCCACATCACCGGGGTGGACCTGATCAGGCATGCGGACGGCGGCTACTACGTGCTGGAAGACAATCTGCGCGTGCCCTCGGGCGTCTCCTACATGCTGGAGAACCGCAAGATGATGATGCGGCTCTTCCCCGAGCTGTTCGCACGCTATGCGGTGGCGCCGGTGGCGCATTACCCCACCCTCTTGCTCAACACCCTGCGCCACGCCAGCACGGCAGACAACCCCAATGTGGTGGTGCTGACGCCGGGCCCCTTCAACAGCGCCTACTTCGAGCATGCCTTCCTGGCCCAGCAGATGGGGGTGGAGCTGGTGGAGGGCCAGGACCTGTTCGTGAAGGACGAGTTCCTCTACATGCGCACCACCGTGGGCCCCAAGCGCGTGGACGTGATCTACCGCCGCATCGACGACGCCTTCCTCGACCCGCTGGCCTTCCGCGCCGATTCCATGCTGGGCGTGCCGGGCCTGCTCTCGGTCTACAAGCAGGGCCATGTGATCCTGGCCAACGCCATCGGCACCGGGGTGGCGGACGACAAGTCCATCTACCCCTATGTGCCCGACATGATCCGCTTCTACCTCAAGGAGGAACCGATCCTGCACAACGTGCCGACCTGGCAATGCCGCAAGCCGGCCGACCTGGACCATGTGCTGGCGCACATGGCCGAGCTGGTGGTGAAAGAGGTCCACGGCGCGGGCGGCTACGGCATGCTGGTGGGGCCGGCCGCCACCCAGGCAGAGGTGGAGGACTTCAAGCTGCGCGTCAAGGCCAACCCCAGCAACTACATCGCCCAACCGACGCTGTGCCTGTCGAGCTGCCCCACCTTTGTGGAAAGCGGCATCGCGCCGCGCCACATCGACCTGCGGCCCTTTGTGCTGACCGGGCGCGAGATCAGCATGGTCGCGGGCGGGCTCACGCGCGTGGCGCTCAAGCAGGGCTCGCTGGTCGTCAATTCGTCCCAGGGTGGCGGCACCAAGGACACCTGGATCCTGGAGAGCTGATCATGCTGTCAAGAACCGCTGCCCAGCTCTACTGGATGAGCCGCTACCTCGAGCGTTCCGAGGATCTGGTGCGCATGCTGGACGTGACGCATTCGCTCTCGCTGCTGCCGCAATCGCGCGGCGCCATGACCGAGCTGGCCGCGCCGCTGGCCGTCACCGGCACGCTGGAGGCCTACCACCAGCGCCACGAAAAGCTGCAGGCCGAGCAGCTCTTCAACTTCATGGCGCTGGACCTGGAGAACCCCTCCTCGGTGCTGTCCTGCCTCAAGCAGGCGCGCGAGAACGCCCATGCGGTGCGCGGCCAGATCACCGCCGAGATGTGGGAGGCCATCAACAGCACCTGGCTGGAGGGCCGCACCCTGCCCAAGCGCGGCATCCCCAGCGTCTCGAGCTTCTTCGACTGGGTGAAGGAGCGCTCGCACCTGTTCCGCGGCGCCACCTATGGCACGCTGCAGCGCAACGACGCCTACTGCTTCATCCGCCTGGGCACCTTCACCGAACGCGCCGACAACACCGCGCGCCTGCTGGACGTGAAGTCGCAGCTGATCGAGCCCGCCGTCGCGAGCCTGGTGCCGGTGGATGCGCCCAGCGACAGCGCGCCCGACTTCTATGCCTGGAGCGCGCTGCTGCGCTCGCTCTCGGCCTTCGAGGCCTACCACGCCGCCTACCGCGACAGCCTGGACGGCCGCCGCGTCACCGAGCTGCTGATCCTGCGCCCCGATGTGCCGCGCTCGCTGCGCGCCTGCTGCGACGAGATCCGCGCCATCCTGCCGCAGATCGAGGCGCGCCCCGGCGCGGCCGATGCCGGGCGCGAGGTCAAGCGGCTGGCCGGCCAGCTGGCGCTGCGGCTGGAGTATGGTGCGGTGGACGAGATCCTGGACGCCGGCCTGCATGGCTGGCTGACGGGCTTCCTGGCCGAATCCGCCACCCTCGGTGACGCGATACGCCGCGCCTACTTCGAGGCCATGTGACCATGCACCTGCTGATCTCGCACGAGACGGTCTACCACTACGACGCCCCGCTGGCGCGCAGCACCCAATACCTGCGCCTCACGCCGCGGCCCACGCCGGGGTTGCGCGTGCTGAGCTGGGCGCTGACGCTGCCCGCGCCGGCCAGCGCCTGCCTGGACGCCTATGGCAACCACATGCATGTGCTGACCCTGGACGGGCCGCGCCGCGAGATCCACCTGTTCGCGCGCGGCGAGGTCGACACCCCCGACGGCCCGCCCCAGCCGGACCGCGAGGACGCGCTGCCGCCCGAGCTGTTCCTGCGCGACAGCGCGCTGACGCGCGCCGATGCCGCGCTGCAGGCCTTTGCGCAGCGCTTTGCCGAGCCCTGCCGCCAGGACGCCCGGCAAGGCCTGGCCCTGATGATGGAGGCGCTGGGCGTGCAGATGCCCTACACCCCCGGCCTCACCGACGCCGCCACCCCGGCCGCCGAGGCCTTTGCCAGCGGCCTGGGCGTGTGCCAGGACCATGCCCAGGTGTTCGTCACCTGCGCGCGCCTGCTGGGCCTGCCGGCACGCTATGTGAGCGGCTATCTGGCGGCCGACGCCGAACATGTGGCCAGCCATGCCTGGGCCGAGGTGCGCGTGCCCGACGCCGATCACGACCCGCAGGGCGGCGGCTGGCTGGGTTATGACGTCAGCAACCAATGCCTGGCCGACGGCCGCTATGTGCGCCTGGCCATCGGCGCCGACTACCTCGACGCCTGCCCGGTGCGCGGCGTGCGCCAGGGCGGCGGCGTCGAGGGCATGCGCGCCAAGGTGGAGGTCAAGCCGGGCCCCGGCGTGACGGCAGAGCAATTGCAGCAGCTGCAGCAGCAGTGAGCGCTGCTGGTAAATTCGCGCCATGACCTATTGCGTTGCCATGCGGCTGAAGGCCGGCCTGCTGTTCGCGTCGGACTCGCGCACCAATGCCGGGGTGGACCATATCGCCACCTTCCGCAAGATGAATGTGTTCGAGCTGCCGGGCGAGCGCCTCATCGTCATCCTCAATGCCGGCAACCTAGCCACCACGCAAAGCGTGCTGAGCCTGCTGCGCCAGCGCCTCACGCATGACGGCGCCAGCCTGCACAACGTCGGCTCGATGTACGAGGCGGCCGAGCTGGTGGGGCGCACGCTCAAGGAGATCGTCGCCCGCGATGCCAACGACGCCACCCTGGGTCAGGGCGTGGACTTCGGCGCCAACTTCCTGGTGGGCGGCCAGATCCGCGGCGAGGGGCCGCGCCTGTTCCATGTCTACCCGCAGGGCAATTTCATCGAATCGACCGAGGACACGCCCTATTTCCAGATCGGCGAGGCCAAGTACGGCAAGCCCATCATCGACCGCGTGATCCGCTACGACTCCACGCTCAGCGAGGCCACCAAGTGCACGCTGATCTCGTTCGACTCGACGATACGCTCCAACCTCTCGGTGGGCCTGCCGCTGGACCTGCTGATCTACCGCGCCGACAGCTTCGCGCCCGCCGCGCCGCACCGCGTCACCGGCGACGACCCCTACTTCAGCAAGCTGCGGCGCGGCTGGGGCGAGGGCCTGCGCAAGGTGTTTGCCAAGCTGCCCGACGAGGACTGGTTCAGCAGCGGCGGCTGAAGCCGCGCCGGGGCCGCTGGCTTAGCGGCGCGGCCACATGCGGCGCAGCACGCCGTCCTTGAGCTTCCAGTGGTGCCAGAGCGCCGCGGCCGCATGCAGGCCCGCGAGCATCAGCAGGGCATTGGCGCACAGCTCGTGCAATTCCACCGCGTCGTGGCGCAGCGCCTTGTTGCCCGGGTCGAAGGCGGGCACGGTGTAGAGATTGAACAGGTTGTCGCCGCGGATCCAGACACAGGCCGCACCCACCAGCACCGTCAGCAGTGCCAGCAGATAGAGCAGATGATGCACGCCGATCGCGGTGCGCCCGGCAAGTCCCCCTTGTGCGGGCGGCAGTTGCAGGCCGCCATGGCGGCGCCAGTAGATCCGCCACAGCAGCAGGCCCAGCACGACGCCAAGACCGATGTGCAGGCTGCGCGCCATGACGCGCGGCGTACCGCGCGGAAACCAGTCGATGCTCTGGCCCGCCAGCCACAGGCCGGCGATCAACAGGGCGCTCAGCCAGTGCAAGGCGATGCTGCGGCGGTCGTAACTGAGGGGCGTTTGTTTGAAGGCATGCATGATTAGATTCTAGGATTCGGGAACTTTTAGGCCCGCTCGCTGCAATAGACATCAAGCAGCCCCGCGCATGAAGCCACCATGTCCCACCCTCCCCGCCCCGGCACCGGGCCCGCCACGGTGCGCCGCATGAAAGGCTTTCTGCCCTTCGGCGCGGGCGCGGCCGAGGACACGCCGGCGCTGCTGCAGCGCCTGGCGCGCGGCGATACCAGCGCGCTGGAGCCGCTCTACCGCCGTGAATCAGCGGCCGTCTACCGCTACGCCCTGACCCTGGGTGGCAACCCGGCCTGGGCGGCGGATGCGATGCAGGATGCCTTCGTGGCGCTGGCCGCGCGGCCGCAGGGTTTCGATGCGGCGCGCGGCATCAGCCTGGGCGCCTACCTGGCCGGCATGGCCCGCCATGCCCTGCTGGCGCGCTGGCGCGACGCCCCCGCGGCCGAGGCCGAGGACGAAGCGCCGGGCGCGCCCGCGACCCATGCCTCGCCCGAGGCCCTGCTGGTGCGCGCACAGGACCAGGCCGCCCTGTGGGCCGCCGTCCGCGCCCTGCCCTGGCCGCAGCGGGAGGCGCTGCTGCTGGTGGACCTGCAGGAACGCCCCTATGCCGAAGCCGCCGCCATCGCCGGCATCGAACTGAATACCTTGCGCACCCGCTTGCACCGGGCGCGCCTGCGCCTGGCCGCGCTCTTGAACGCGGCCGGCGCGGATGCCGGAGCCGCAGCCTCATCATGAACCCAAGCATTCGCCCCCTGGCCGAACTGTTGCGTGAAGGCGCGGCGCAGCTGCAGCAAACGCCCGTGCCGGCGCCGCTGCAGGAGCGCACCCTGCGCGCCATGCGCGCCGCGCTGCCAACGCGCGCCGCAGGCAGCGGCTGGGCCGCCAGGCTGTCGGGCTGGTGGCGGCCGATGGCCTGGTCCGGCGCGGGCACCTGCGCGGTGATGCTGCTGGGCGCCAGCTGGCTGATGAGCCTGGAACCGCCCGCGGCCGCCGACACCGCCAGCGCCAGCGAGTTCCTGCCGCTGGTCTCCGCCGAGCGCTGGTCCAGCTATCTGCAGGAAGCCGGCGCGGGCCGCCCCGGCTGGCTGGTGGCCGCCGAAATGCCACGCGAGCGCATGGCCCTGCTGGGCCTGCCCTTCGATCCCGCCCGCGCCGGCCAGCCGGTGCGCGCCGAGCTGCTGATGCAGCCCAGCGGCGAAGTGCTGGCGGTGCGCTTTCTGCGCTGAATCGAGTCGTCATCGTCAATCAAGGAGTCCGTCATGACCAAGCGTTTGCACCCGATGCTGGCAGCCTGGGTGGCCGAGGGCCTGCTGCTGCTGGGCAGCGCCGCGGCCCAGGCACAGCCGGAGCTGCCCATGCAGCTGTCCCAGCTGCTGAGCCATGAGAGCCTGCGCTTCGCCGGCGATGAGCTGGGCCAGGAGCGCGTGGTGAAGGGCGCGCCCTATTGCGCCGAGGCCCAGCACGAGACCGTGCAGACCCTGGCCGACGGCAACCGCATCGTGCAGAGCCAGACCTCGCGCCTGTGCCGCGACGGCGAGGGGCGCACGCGCCAGGAGCTTGAGCGCAACGGCCAGCGCAGCATCTATCTGCGCGATCCGGTGGCGCAGGAAAGCTGGGTGCTGGACCCCGAGCGCAAGAGCGCACGCCGCCTGGGCGGCATGGCGGCGCCCGATGCCCAGGCCTGGCGCGAGTTTGCCGAGCAGATCCGTGCCCAGGTGCGCGAGCAGACCGGCAAGCTGCGCGAGCAGGCCCTGCGCGACAGCGAGCAGGCGCTCAAGCAGCATGAACTCGCCCTCAAGGAGCATGCCGCCGCGCTGAAGGCCAGGCCGCCCGAGCCGGTGGTGATCACGCAGCAGGAGCTGGACGGCGGCGACGGCAAGACGCAGCGCCGCATCGAGGTGCAGGTGCTGCGTCCGGGCAGCGGCCCCACGCCGCTGCCGCCCCTGCCCGGCCTGCAGGCGCCGCCCCTGCCACCGCTGCCGCCCACGCCGCCGACGCCGCCCGCCGTGCACCTGCGCGCCCTGCAGCTGGCACCGCGCGGTGCGGCGGTGGTGAGCCCGCTGCCCGCCAAGGAGATCGAGGGCCTGAGGGTGAACGGCGAACGCAGCAGCTGGACCATTGCCGCCGGCAAGCTCGGCAATGAGAAGCCCATCGTCATCACGCGCGAGGTCTGGAGCTCGCCCGAGCTGATGATCACGGTGGCCACGCGCGACTTCGATCCGCGCAGCGGCGAGGTCAACTACCGGCTCAGGAACATCCGCCGTGGCGAACCCGATGCCGCGCTGATGCGGCCACCCGCCGACTACAGCCAGCCCGAGCCGCGCCCCGCGGCCCGGCCGGCGCCCAAGGCCTCGGCCAGGGGCTGAGCGCCAACCGTCGAGGAAAAGCCGGTGGCGAGCCGCCGGCACTTGACGCACACTGCGCCTGGGGCGCCGGGCTCGGCGCATGACGGGATGCCGGATGTTGTTGCGCTTGTGCCTGCATGTTTGCCTGTGTCTGCTGTGCGGCGCCGTGCCGGCCATGGCCGAGACGCTGCGCACCGCGGCGCAGGACAACAACGCCCTCAAGTACGACCTCAGGAACGCGGCCAAGCCGGGCATCTGCGTGGAGGTGCTGCAGGCCATCGAGGCCGGCGATCCGGAGTTGCACTTCAGCGGCACCGAGCAGCCGATGTCGCTGCGCCGCATCGAGGCCCTGCTCGCCGAGGGCCAGCTGGACGTCTTCTGCGCCCTGATACGCAGCCCGGCGCGCGAGGCGCGCATGGCCTTCATCGAGGTGCCGATCTACACCGTGCGCCACCGCATCGCAGTGCGTGCCGAGGATGGGGTGAACGTGCACTCGCTGGAGGAGATCCGCCGCCTCGGCCATGAGGCAGCGGTGATCGTCAACAAGTCCACCGCCCATGAGGACCTGCTGCGCAGCGCCGGCGGCCTGCAGATCGATGCCAGCAGCCCGGACACGGCCGTCAACCTGAAGAAGCTGGTGGCGCAGCGCGGCCGCTTCTACTACCACACCGAAAACGCCTTGCTGCGCTATATCGAGGATGGCGGCCTGGAGGGCAAGGTCAGGCTGCTGCCCACGGTGTTCAAATCCGAGGCGCTCTACCTGGCTTGCAGCCCCAGGCTCGCGCCCGCCACACGCCAGCGCCTGCAGCAGGCGCTGGAAAAACTGGCGCGGCGCGGCGAACTCGAACGCATCTACGCCGGCTATCGCGAAAACTGATGCGCGGCGTAATTGCTGCAGTGCACAATAGACGCATTGCAGCAATACGGGAGTCCGGCATGCGACGCGTGGTGTTCAACCAGAAGGGTGGGGTCGGCAAGTCCACCATCACCGCCAACCTGGCCGCGATCGCGGCCCAACAGGGCCGGCGCACCCTGGTGGTGGACCTGGACCGCCAGGCCAACAGCAGCCGCTACCTGCTGGGCGAGGCCGCCGACGCGGTGCAGCCCGGCGCCGCCGAGTTCTTCGAGACCACGCTCAAGTTCAGCGTGCGCGCGCCCCGCACGAGCGACTACATCGTCGCCACGCCCTGGGAGAACCTGCACCTGATGCCGGCCAGCGCCCTGCTCGACGAGCTGCATGGCAAGCTGGAGAGCCGCTACAAGATCTTCAAGCTGCGCGATGCCCTGGTCGAGCTGGGCGAGGACTACGACGAGATCTGGATCGACACCCCGCCGGCCCTGAACTTCTACACCCGCTCGGCCCTGATCGCCGCCGAGGCCTGCCTGATCCCCTTCGACTGCGACGAGTTCTCGCGCCGCGCGCTCTACGAGCTGCTGGAGAACCTGCAGGAGATCCAGGCCGACCACAACGCCGGCCTGCAGGTGGAGGGCATCGTGGTGAACCAGTTCCAGGCCCGCGCCGCCCTGCCCCAGCGCACCGTGCAGGCCCTCATCGACGAGGGCCTGCCGGTGCTGCAGCCCTATCTGAGCACCAGCGTGAAGATGAAGGAATCGCATGAGCTGTCGCGCCCGATGATCCATCTGGACGCGCGCCACAAGCTGACGCAGGAGTTCGAGGCGCTGTACGCCGCGCTCGCCTGAGCCGCAACGAATGAAACAAGCCGGGCCGGCGCCGACATCGCGCTGATACCGGCGCGGCCCAGCATGGCGGCATGAACGCCCTGCTCGCCTCCTTCCTCAACATCCTCGCCCTGGCCGGCCTGGCTCTCGGTGCCTTCGGCATGCTGCTGGTGGGCGCCTCGTCCGACCCCGGCCGCGACGGTGGCCGCGCCCTCATGTGCCTGATGCTGAGCCTGCCGCTGGCCGCCGGCCTGCTGCTCAGCTATGGCCTGGGCGTGGCGCGCGATGGCTTCGGCTGGGTGGCGCCGGGTTCGCGCGGCCTGCAATGGCTGCTGGTGCTGGCGGCGGCGCTCTCGGCCGGCCTGGTGCTGGCGGGCAGCGCGGCCTTGCGCCTGGAGCCGCAGAGCCAGGTGCCCTGGGCGCTCTGGCCCTTGCGCGGCTGGGCCTTCGCGGTATGGGCGCCGCTGCTGGTGGCCGGCGCGGCGCTGGCGCTCTGGCCGGCCTGGCGCGCCGGCCTGCCCGCCTGGGCCTGGCGGCTGCCGCTCGCGGCCCTGGGCGGCATCTCGCTGCTGGCCGCCGCCGGCCTGCTGGTGCAGGCCGTGCAGCTCGGCGCCGAGCGCGACGCGGCGCGCATCGAGCAACGCCTGCAGGATGATGCAGAGCGCGATCGCTGGGTGATGGCCGAGGTCGAACGGGCCGAGGTGGAGCGCGATCTCGTCGGCCTGATGAACCAGACCTCGCGCTTCGAGTCGCCGGCGATCCGCGCGCGCGCCCTCGCCAAGGTGGCCAGCCATCCCGACCTGAACCGCGCGCTGGACGAGATGCTGCGCGGCGGCTGGCGCGACTACGCGCTCACCTATCTGGAAAGCAATGACGCGCCCGACAACCGGGCCCTGATGCCGGCGGTGCAGCAGGCCCTGCTGGGCCTGGCCGAGGATTGGCGCGACAGCATGCGCCGCACCCACACCCTGCAGCCCGACGCCTTCGACGCGCAGCTGCGGCGCGCGCTTGCGGTGGCCGAGAAATTCGATGCCCTGGGCGGCGACCACCTCGCCGCCATGCGCGCGCTGCGCGCCGCGCTGGACGAACCCCGCCCGGGCTACAGCCCACCGGTACGGCTGAACGCGGTGGCCACGCTGGATCGCTGGCTGCAGCAGCGCCGGCCACGCTGACGCAACAAACGAAACGATCGGGCCTCAGGTCTGAAGTGGCATTGAAACCGCCCCTGCCGACACTGACGCCATCGCAGCAAAAGCTACTGCGAAGACCTGAACACCAACACTCGCCATCAGAAAGGCCCATCATGACCCTCGCACGCTCCCTCCTCTGCGCCCTGCTGTGCGCCGCCGCCAGCACCGCCTTTGCCCAAGTCAGCATCGACCACAACAAGGCCCTGGCCGGTGGCGTCAGCGCGGGCGATGGCGCAGGCTATCCGATCACGATCAGCCAGCCGGGCCACTACGTGCTGAAAAGCAACCTCATGGTGCCGGCGGGTCTGAACGGCATCGACATCACCGCCTCCAACGTCACGCTGGACCTGAATGGCTACGCCGTCATCGGCCCCGGCAGCTGCAGCTACCAGAGCTATGTGGTGACCTGCACGGGCGCGGCTGCCAACGCTGGCATCGTGGCCGGCGGCAGCACCAGCAATACGACGCTGCGCAATGGCGCCGTGATGGGCTTCTTCATGGGCGTGCACGTCAAGAACGGCCGCGTCTCAGGGCTCACCTCCAGCCAGCACTCGGGTGACGGCTTTTCCTTCGGCACCAACTTCGACCGCGCCGGCGTCACCGCCAGCGACCTGGTGGCCGAGCTCAACGGCGGCCATGGCATCGTGGCCAGCTGGGGCGGCAACTTCGACCGCCTTGTCGTGCGCCGCAATGGCGGCTATGGCTTCACCGGCTCCGGCGGCACGGGCGCGGAGAAACAGGTGCTGGTGAGCCAGTCGGTCGCCACGCTGAACGGCGCTTGCGGTTTCTCCTACGCCAATGTGCACGGCTCGGTCTCGGGCGGCAACAAGAGCGGCGCCTTCTGCAGCGCCGTGCTGGTCGGCGGCAACGTCGCCGACGGTATCGCCAACTGAGCCCACAGCAGGCAGGCCATCCGCTCCATCTCCTTCATGGAGCACTTGCCGGTCACCCGTTTTGCGACCCTCGGCATGGCCCTGCGGGCACAATGCGCCTGCCAGTCTGCGGGCCCATGGCCCGCCATGGAGCCCCTGCATGACCGACCCTCTCACGCCCCGACCTGACCCCGCTCCCGGCGCCGGCGAGCTGGGCCTGCTGCAGGACGGCGGCATGCCGCTGCTGCAAGCCCTGCTGGAGGCGATCCCGGCGCGCGTGGTGCTGCTCAACCGCGAGGAGCAGCTGGTCTACGCCAACCACGAGTTCTTCGCCTTCACCGCCCTGCATCCCAAGCAGGTGCTGGGTCAGACGATCCGGCGCGTAATCGGCGACGAGGCCTATGCCGCCTACGCGCCGCTGCGCGCGCGCCTGCAGCGCGGCCAGCCCACCTCCTGGGAAGGCTGGATCACCCTGGCCGGCCGCGGCCGCCGCTATATGCGCGAGCAGCTGATCCCGGTGGGCCCGGCGCATGAGCCGCAGCAGTGCACCATCGTCATCAGCCTGGACTGGACGGCGCTGAAGCAGCGCGAGGCCGAGCTCTCCGCCAAGCTGCAGGAGCTGGAGGCCAGCCAGGTGCTCAAGTCGGCCATCGTCGACCACGCGCTGGCGGCCCTGGTCTCCACCGATGAGCGCGGCGTGGTGGTCGAGTTCAACCCGGCGGCCGAGCAGATGTTCGGCGTGGCGCGTGCCGCCGCGCTGGGGCGGCCGGTGTCGGAGGTGATCATCCCGCCGCGCTACCGGCAGGCGCATGACGAGGGCATGCGGCGCGTCAGCAGCGGCGGGCCGGCGCGCGTGCTGGGCAAGCGCATGGAGCTGGCCGCGCTGCGCGCCGATGGCAGCGAGTTCCCGGTCGAGATGGTGCTGTGGCGCACCAGCGTCGGCGGCCAGACCTTCTACACCGCCTCGATGTTCGACCTCACCGAGCGCCAGAGCGCCCAGGCCGAAATCGAACGCCAGCGCGATGCGCTGCGCCAGAGCGAGAAGCTCACCGCCATGGGCAGCCTGCTGGCCGGCGTGGCGCATGAGCTGAACAACCCGCTGGCGATCGTGATGGGCCGCGCCAGCCTGCTGGAGGAGAAGCTCGCCGGCCATGCGGTGGCGGCCGATGCGCAGCGCATCCGCGAGGCCGCCGAGCGCTGCGGCCGCATCGTGCGCGCCTTCCTCAATATGGCGCGCCAGCGGCCCAGCACGCGCGCCACGGTGGCGCTCAACGACCTGGTGCAGGCCGCGGTGGACATGCTGCAGTACGGCCTGCGCTCGCACGGCATCGAGGTGATGCTGGAGCTCGCGCCGGCCCTGCCCGAGGTCAGCGCGGACCCCGACCAGATCGGCCAGATCGTGCTGAACCTGCTCGTCAACGCGCAGCAGGCGCTGGTCAACGGCGACGGGACGCGCCGTCTGCGCGTCAGCACCGGGGTGGAGGCACGCCGCAGCGAGCGCGAGCCGCGCATCTGGCTGCGCGTGCTGGACAGCGGCGCGGGCGTGCCGGCGGCGCTGCGCGAGCGCATCTTCGAACCCTTCTTCACCACCAAGGCCGAGGGCGTGGGCACCGGCATGGGGCTGGCGGTATCGCGCTCGATCGCGCGCGAGCATGGCGGCAGCCTGGTGCTGGAGGAAAGCGCCCAGGGCGCCGCCTTCCGCCTGAGCCTGCCGCTGAGCGGCCAGGCCTGCCCGGTCTCCGAGCAGGCGCCGCTGGACGCGCTGGACGCCGGCAGCACCGCGCGCGTGCTGGTGGTGGACGACGAAAGCCAGATCGCCGATCTGATGCGCGACTTTCTCGACAGCGCCGGCTACGAGGTGGCGATCGCCGAATCGGGTGCGGTGGCGCTGGAGCTGCTGAAGGAGGCGCGCTTCGACGCCATCGTCTCGGACCTGCGCATGCCCGATGTGGACGGCGCGGCGCTGTGGCGCGCGGTGCGCGCGCGCGACCCGCAGCTGGCGCAGCGCATGGTGTTCGTCACCGGCGACACGCTCTCGCCCAGCGCGCGCGCCTTTCTCGACCAGACGCGCTGCCTCAGCCTGGACAAGCCCTTCACCAAGGCCGAGCTGCTGCGCGCGCTGCGCGAGGTGCTGTCGGGCTGAACGGGATGAACGGGCCGAGCGGCCTCAGGCGGCGACCGGCCCCTCCACCCGCATCGAGTAGTCCACCGCCTTCACGTCCTTGGTAAGGCGGCCGATCGAGATGCGATCGACGCCGGTGGCGGCGATCCAGCGCAGCTGCTCCAGTGCCACGCCGCCCGAGACTTCGAGCAGGGCGCGGCCGGCGTTCAGCCGCACCGCGTCAATCATCATGGCCTCGCTGAAGTTGTCCAGCAGCACGCTGGTCGCGCCGGCGTCCAGCGCCTGCGTCAGCTCGGTGAGGCTCTCGACCTCGATCTGGATGTCCACGCCCGCGTTGAGCGCCTGCGCCGCGCGCAGGGCCTCGGCCACACCGCCGGCGGCGGCGATGTGGTTCTCCTTGATGAGGATGCCGTGGTAGAGGGCCAGGCGCTGGTTGGCGCCGCCGCCCACGCGCACCGCGTACTTCTGCGCCAGGCGCAGCCCGGGGATGGTCTTGCGCGTGTCCAGCACCGCGCAGCCGCGCGGATTCGGGCTGGCGCCGGCGATCGCGTCCACATGGGCGCGCGTCAGCGTGGCGGTGGCGGAGAGCAGCTGCAGGAAGTTGAGCGCCGGGCGCTCGGCGCTCAGGAGCGCGCGGCCGTCGGCCTGGATGCGGCACACCAGGGTGTCGGCGCCCATGCGCGCACCCTCCTCGTAGCACCACTCGATGCGGCTGCCGGCGTCGAGCGCGCGGATGACGCCCTCGAACCAGTCGCGCCCGCACAGCACCGCATCCTCGCGCACCCGCACATGGGCGCTCACGCGGCGCCCGGCCGGCACCAGCTGGGCGGTCCAGTCGCAGCGGCCGATGTCCTCGAAGAGGGCATCGCGGATATTGCGCTCGCGCGCCTCGGCCAGGGTTTCGTCGTGGTCAAACATGGGCGATGTGGGCTTACTCGGGATCCGCTATTGTCAGGCTCAGCCGGTCCAGGCCCGCGATCTCGCCACTGATCACGTCGCCCGGCTTGACCGCCCCCACGCCCTCGGGCGTGCCGGTGTAGATCAGGTCGCCGGGCTGGAGGTGGTAGTACTGCGACAGGTTGGCAACGATCTCGGGCACGCTCCAGATCATGTCGGCGAGGTCGCCGCGCTGCTTCTCGGTGCCGTTCACCGCCAGCGTGATGGCGCCGGACTTCAGTTCGCCCAGCCGGCTGGCGCGCGTCAGCGGCGTGATCACGGCGCTCTGCTCGAAGCCCTTGGCGGTGTCCCAGGGGCGGCCGGCGGCCTTGGCCTCGGCCTGCAGGTCGCGGCGCGTCATGTCCAGGCCCGCGGCATAGCCCCACACGGCGGCCCTGGCCACCTCGGGCGTGACCTTGAAGACCGGTGCGCCGATCGCGATCACCAACTCCATCTCGTAGTGGAAATTCTTGGTGCCGGGCGGGTAGGCGATGGTCGCGCCCGAGGCCACCAGGGCGCTGGCCGGCTTGGTGAAGTAGAAGGGCGGCTCGCGGTCCGGATTGCCGCCCATCTCACGCGCATGCGCCGCGTAGTTGCGGCCCACGCAGAAGATGCGCGCCACCGCGTAGCGGGCCTCGCTGCCGTGCACCGCCACGCTGGGCTGGGGGGCGGGCGGGAAGATGTAATCGCTCATGTCTCGGGATCTCCGGCAAGGAAGTCGCGAAAGCATAGTGGCTGGGCGGCGTGGCGGCCATGTGGAGAGCACGCATGCCGCACTCGCCAAGCGGCGCGGGATCGGCTAGGGTTGCGGCCATGTTGAATCCGCACCGCCATGCGCTGATCCTGCTGCCGCTGTTGCTGCTGGCGGCCTGCGCCAGCCGCGCGCCGGCGCCCAATGCCGGGCCAGCCTGGCCGGCCGGCCGCGATGGCCCCGAGGCGAACCCACCCGCCGATCTGCAGCGCGTGCCCGACGCCGCGCCGCAGCTGGAGGCGATCCGCAAGGGCGGCCCCAACAAGCCCTACGAGGTGCTGGGCCAGCGCTACGAGCCGATCACCGAAGACAAGCCCCTGGTAGAGCGCGGCCTGGCCTCCTGGTATGGCAAGAAGTTCCATGGCCGGCCCACCTCCAGCGGCGAGGTCTACAACATGTATGCGATGACGGGCGCGCATGCCACCATGCCCATCCCCAGCTATGCGCGGGTGCGCAACCCGGCGAATGGCCGCGAGGTGATCGTGCGCATCAACGACCGCGGGCCCTTCCACCCCGGCCGCATCATCGACCTCAGCTATACCGCCGCGCTCAAGCTGGACCTGCTGCGCGGCGTCGCCCCGGTGGAGCTGGAGCGCATCACCTACGAGGACATCCGCAGCGGCGCCTGGCAGCGTGGCAAGGAAGGCGACGCGCCGGTCTATGCGGCCGCCGAGGCCAGCGATGCGCCCGAGCGCCTGAGCACCGCGCAGCTGGCGGCGCCGCAAGACCTGACCCCGGTGCCGGCCGGCCCGGCGCGCGCCGCCGCCCCGGGCTTCTGGGTGCAGCTGGGCGCATTCGCGCGCCTGGATGGCGCCGAGCAGTTCCGCCAGAAGCTGGTCAAGGAGCTGGACTGGATGGCGCCGCTGCTGGCGGTTTTCAAGGACAGCAGCCTGCATCGCCTGCAGGCCGGGCCCTATGCCAGCCGCGAGGATGCGCGGGCGGCGGCCGAGCGCGTGCGCCTGGCGCTCGCGCTCACGCCGGTGGTGGTGGAGCGGCGCTAGGCTGGCGGCTAACGCCCGCCGGCCACGTCGAGCATGCTGCCCATGGTGTAGCTGGCAGCGTCCGAGAGCAGCCAGGCGATCGCTTCGGCCACCTCCTCGGCACGGCCCAGGCGCTGCATCGGGATGCCGGCCACGGCCCCGGGCAGCAGGTCCGCCATGCCGCCGCTGGCATGGATCTCGGTATCGATGATGCCCGGGCGCACGCCGTTGACGCGTATGCCCTCGCCGATCACCTCGCGCGCCAGGCCCAGGGTGAAGGTGTCGATCGCACCCTTGCTGGCGGCGTAGTCCACATAGAGGCCGGGCGAGCCGAGCTGGGCGGCGCGCGAGGAGACGTTGACGATGGCGCCGCCCGCCCCGCCCTGCCGGCGGCTCATGCGCGCCACCGCCTGCTGGGCGCACAGAAAGCTGCCCAGCACGTTGACGCGGAAGATCTGCTCGATGCGCGCCGGGCTCATGGCCTGCACGCGCGCCGCCGGCGCCACGATGCCGGCGTTGTTGACCAGGCCGGTGAGCCGGCCCAGCCCGGCATCGATGCGCTCGAACATGGCCAGCACCTGCCCGGCCTCCGACACGTCGGCGGCCAGCGTCAGCACGCGCCGCCCCTGCGCGCGCAACTCGGCGGCCAGGGCCTCGGCGGCGCCGGCGTCGCGCCGGTAGTTGAGCGCCAGATCGTGGCCGCGCGCCGCCAGCAGGCGGGCGGTGGCGGCACCGATGCCGCGGCTGGCGCCGGTGATCAGGGTGATGGGGGTCAGGGCTTGCGTGGGCATGCGGCGATTCTGCATGAGGCTGTACGCCCGGCCCGCACTTTGCGATGATGGCCCAAACAAGCCATGCAAGCCCTGGACTCCACCACCCTGCTGATGGTCAACGCAGTCTTCAACTGCTTTGGCGCCATCGTGTGGCTGACCCTCGCCTTGCTGTTCCGCATCGCGCCGCGCGCGGCCTACCTGATGACGGCCGCCCACCTGAGCCTGCTGCCGGCCCTGTTGCCGATGGCGCTGGCCCCCTGGTCGGGCTGGTGGGCGGACGCCTTCAAGCTCGTCGCCACCACCTTGCTGGCATTGGCGGTGCGGCAGTTGCTGCGCATGCGCCAGTCGGCGCTGGACATCCTGCTGATCAGCGGCGCATGCGCGGTGATGCTGCTGGTGCTGGCCCTGGTGGGCGCACGCGACGCGACGCTGCTGCCCACCTCGGTGGCCATGGGCCTGCTCGGGCTGCTGAGCTTCCGCGACGTACTGACCGGGGCGGCGTCGGGCTTCCGCACCATCGTCACGGCCCTGATGGCCGCGCCGTTCGCCGGCCTGGCCTTTGCCAACCTGCTGCGCGCGATCGCCGGCCTGGGCCTGCTGCCGGGTGGTGACGCCCTGTTGATGCGCCACTCGCAGAGCGCGCTGCTGGCCGCCGTCTGGTTGCTGCTGTGCCTGAGCATCAGCATCGGTCTGGTCGCGCTGGTGCTGTACCGGCTCATCACCCGCATCGAGTTGTTGACCAACACCGACACCCTGACCGGGGCGCTGAACCGCCGCGCCCTGCAGCAGCAGTTGCTGGCTTTGCAGGCGGCGGTGCCGCGCGGCCATCCGATGACGCTGTTGATGGTCGACGTGGACCATTTCAAGCGCATCAACGACAGCCTGGGGCATGCGGGCGGCGATGCGGCCCTGGTACATCTGGTGGGGCTGCTGCAATCCGGCATCCGCGAGGTGGATGTGCTGGGTCGCATGGGCGGCGAGGAGTTTTGCCTGCTGCTGCCCGACACGCCGCTGGCCGACGCGGCCGGTGTGGCTGAACGCCTGCGCCAGCGCCTGCAGAGTCAGCCCTTTGTCTGGCAGGGCCGCAGCCAGACTCTCACGGCCAGCTTCGGCCTTGCCGCGGCGCAGCCAGAGGATGCCAACGGCAGCAGCGCGCTCTCGCAGGCCGATGCCCAGCTCTACCGGGCCAAGGCCCAGGGCCGCAACCAGGTCTGCATGGCACCGGCATGAACATCGTCTGGCCAGCCACCGATCCCAACACGCTGCTGATGGCCATCGTGCTGGTGTTCTTCTTTGCCGCCGTGGTGTGGTGGCTGTTCGCCACCGGCATGCGCGTCACGCCCAAGGCCTCGCTGTGCCTGGCCGCATCCAACCTCTTGCTGGCCGGCTCGCTGGGCCTGCACGCGCTGCGCGGCGTGGCGCCGGATCTGCTGGCCTTCTGGGTGTCGGACCTGCTGGGGCAACTCGCCTTCGCCCTGCTGTGTCTGGCGGTGCCCCTGATCGCCGACGAACGGCCGCGCCTCCTGCTGCCCGGCCTGCTGGCCGGCGCGGCCTCATTGACCCTGTTGCTGATGCCCTATGAGGGCGACCTCTCCAGGCACGCCATGGTGGTGTATGCGAGTCTGTCGGCGCTGTGCCTGCTCGCCGGCAGCGACGCCTACCGGCTGCTGCGCCAGCGCGTCAAGCCCGGCCTGGCCGGGCCGCTGACCGCACCGCTGTTCGTCGTCACGCTGCTGCTGCTGGCGCGCTTGCTGGAAACCTGGGTAGCACCCGGCGTGACGCCCGACATCCGGGTCGCCTCCGGCTTCAATATTGCCTGGCTCTGGTCCACGCTGGCCTTGAACCTGGTGCTCAACGCCACCATGGCCTTCTACGTGCTGATGCGGCTGATCCTGCGCATCCAGCGCCTGACGCAGCGCGATCCGCTCACCGATGCGCTGAACCGCCGCGCCCTGGCCGAGGCGATGGACCATGAGCATGCGCGCCTGCAGCGCGGCGCCCCCTACGCGCTGGTGATGGTGGACATGGACCGCTTCAAGCAGCTCAACGACAGCCATGGCCATGCCGCCGGCGATGCCGCGCTGCAGGCCCTGGTGCAGGCGCTCAAGCCCTGCGTGCGCGCGGTCGACCGGCTCGGCCGCCTGGGCGGCGAGGAGTTTTGCGCGCTGCTGCCCGACACCGGGCTGGCGGGCGCGCTGCTGGTGGCCGAGCGCATGCGCGTGAACCTGGAGGCCTGCGGCTTCAGCTGGGATGGCAAGACCTGCCCCCTGACGGCCAGCTTCGGCGTGGCCGAGGCCAGCCTGGCGGACGCCAGCGCCGAGCAGGTGCTGATGCGCGCCGACCGCGCGCTCTACCAGGCCAAGGCGCAGGGCCGTAACGTGGTGCAGGCCAGCGGCGCCTGACGCGGCCGCTCAGGCGAGCGCGACGCGGTTGCGGCCCAGGTGCTTGGCGCGGTACATGGCCGCATCTGCGCGCGCGATCAGCATGTCGGTGGAATAGGGCGGCGCGCTCGCCAGGCCGATGCTGAGGCTGACCTGCAGGCCCGGCGCCAGCTCGTCCCAGCCATAGTTCTCGACATTCGCGCGCAGGCGCTCGCAGACCTCGAAGGCGCGGTCCGCCACGGTGTCGGGAAACACCACCAGGAATTCCTCGCCGCCATAACGCAGCAGCAGATCGCTGCTGCGCGTGTTGTCGCGCAGCATCTGGGCCAGCACCTGCAGCACCTGGTCGCCCACGGCATGGCCATGGCGGTCGTTCACGCTCTTGAAGTGATCGGCATCGATCAGCGCCAGGGTGAGCGGCCGGCCGCGCGCCTCGGCCTCGGCCATCAGGGCCGGCATGCGCGATGCCAGGCAGCGGCGGTTGCCCAGGCCGGTGAGCGGGTCGCGCTGCACATGGGCCTCCAGCTCCACCGCCTTGGCGGTGAGCGCATCGACGGCGCTGTTGGCAAGCTCGGCCTGGGCGCGCACCTGCTCGGCCTCCAGCCGGGTCACGAAGAAGCGTGATTGCGCCATCAACTGGGCCACGCTGCGCTGGCGCTCCAGGCGCTGGTAGCACTCCAGGTGCGCCAGCGCATCGTCGCTGCGGCCGAGCGCACGCGCGGCGCGGAAGGCGTTGTGATGCAGGCGCAGCGCGATGAAGGCCGGCAGCGCGCCCGCGGCGTCGGACTGCAGGGCCTGCACGATGTGCCAGGCCTCGCGCACCTCGCCGCGCGCCAGCATCAGCTCGGCGAGCGAGCAGCGCGTGCGCCAGGCCAGGTTCTGGTAGCCCAGGCTCTGCGCCTGCTCGAGCGCCGCGTCCAGAAAGCTCTGCGCCTCGTCCAGCGCACCCAGCAGCATCAGCACCTCGCCGAGGTTGCCGTCGGTGAGCGCGAGCGCGAACCGGTCGCCATGTTCGCGCGCATGCGGGCGCACCTCGCGGGCATAGTGCAGGCCGCGCTCCAGCGCCTGCCGGCAGGCGGCGTCGTTGCCGCTGTCGCGCATCAGGTGGTAGGCACCGAGGGCGACGCTGCAGAGGTTGTTGAAGGTCACCAAATGCTCGTAGGGCGTGGCCTGGTCGCGCACCAGGGCCGCGGCCTCGTTCATCAGGCGCTCGGCCTGCCAGGGATCGCCCATGCGCTCGAAACAGGCGCCCAGCGCGTTCAGCGCTACCGCCTGGATGCGCACCTCGCCGAGCTCCTGCGCCAGCGCGCAACCCTCGTTGGCGCAGGCCAGGCCGGTCTCGAAATCGCCGATCTCGGAGGCCGCCAGGCTCATCCAGCGCAGCAGCTCGCAGATGCCGGGCTGGGCGCCCAGCGGACGCATCAGGGGCAGCACCTCCTGGCCGGCCGCCAGCATGCCGGGCAGGTCGCCGCGGCGGAAGCGGAAAAAGCTGCGCAGGCGCCCGGCCTCCACCTGCTCGGCCAGATAGGCCTGCTGCTGGCTGGCGGCCCAGGCCTGCTCGGCCAGTGCCAGGCCCTCCTCGAGCCGGGCATCGCGCTGGGCCGCGCGCGCCTGCTCCAGGCATTGCACGATTTGCTCGGCGGACAGCTCGGCGGGCTTGGACATCGGGTTACAGGTGGTCACAAGCGGCGAGCGTAGCCGATTCCTCCCCTGCAAGCCGCCGGCCCGGCCCGTCAGCCCATGACCTTTGCCACTCGCCGTGCGAAATTCGCACGCGGTGGCGGCCGCGCGCGCGCTTTCCTACTTGCTGGTGGGCATCACAAACTCGGCGCCCTTGCTGATGCTGGCCGGCCAGCGCTGCATGATGCTCTTCTGCTTGGTGTAGAAGCGCACGCCCTCCTCGCCATAGGCATGCATGTCGCCGAACAGGCTCTTCTTCCAGCCGCCAAAGCCCTGCCAGGCCATCGGCACGGGGATGGGCACATTGATGCCCACCATGCCCACCTGGATGCGGCGCGCGAACTCGCGCGCGACATTGCCATCGCTGGTGAAGCAGGCCACGCCGTTGCCGTACTCATGCGCGTTCACCAACTCCACCGCCTGGGCGAAGTCGGGCACGCGCACGCAGGCCAGCACCGGGCCGAAGATCTCTTCCTTGTAGATGCGCATGCTGGGCTTCACCTCGTCGAACAGGGTGCCACCGGTGAAGAAGCCGTTCTCCAGGCCGGCCACTTTGTGGCCGCGCCCGTCGACCACCAGCTTGGCGCCCTCTTCCACGCCGATGCCGATGTAGTTCTCGATGCGGTCGCGCGCCTCGCGGGTGACGATGGGGCCCATCTCGGCATCGAGCTCCATGCCGTTCTTGATCTTGAGCGCGCGCGCGCGCTCGGCCAGCTTGGGCACGATCTGGTCGGCCACATCGCCCACCAGCACCGCCACCGAGATTGCCATGCAGCGCTCGCCGGCCGAGCCGTAGGCGGCACCGATCAGGGCGTCCACCGCCTGCTCGATGTCGGCATCGGGCATCACCACCATATGGTTCTTGGCACCGCCCAGGGCCTGCACGCGCTTGCCGTTGCGGGCACCGGTTTCGTAGATGTACTGGGCAATGGGCGTGGAGCCGACGAAGCTGATCGCCTTCACATCGGGGTGGTTCAAGAGCCCATCCACCGCCAGCTTGTCGCCTTGCAGCACATTGAACACGCCGTCTGGCAGGCCGGCCTGCTTGAACAGCTCGGCGATGAACAGGCTGGGCGAGGGATCACGCTCGCTGGGCTTGAGGATGAAGCTGTTGCCGGTGACGATGGCCAGCGGGGCCATCCACATCGGCACCATGAAGGGGAAGTTGAAGGGCGTGATGCCGGCCACCACGCCCAGGGGCTGGCGCAGCGTCCAGTTGTCCATGCCGTTCGAAACCTGCTCGGTGAAGTCGCCCTTGAGCAGCTGCGGCGCGCCGCAGGCGAATTCCACGATGTCGATACCGCGTGCCACCTCGCCCTGGGCGTCGGTGAAGACCTTGCCATGCTCGGCGGTGATCATGGCGGCGAGCGTGTCCTTGTGCTGGTTGAGCAGCTCCAGAAACTTGAACATCACGCGGGCGCGGCGCAGCGGCGGCGCATCCGCCCAGGCCGGGAAGGCCGCCGTGGCGGCCGCCACGGCGCTCAGCACATCCTCGCTGCTGGCCAGCTGCAGCTGGCGCGCCACCGCACCGGTGGTCGGGTTGTAGACCGCCTGCGAACGGCCCGAGCTGGCGGCCTGCGGGCGGCCGTTGATGTAATGGGTGAGGTCGGCGCTGGCGCTGTAGGCGGGGGTGCTCATGGCAGGACTCCAATGGAAATCGAATGCGACCAGTCTAGGCTTGCCCCCCCGCCCTGCCAATCCGCTTTTGCTGACTTGATTGTTTGATAATCCGAACAATCATGAGCCCTGCCGCACCCAAGCCCACGCTGCGCGAAGACCTCCTCTGGGGCCAGTTGCATGCCCTGACGGTGATCGCCCATACCGGCAGCTTCACCAAGGCGGCCCAGCGCCTGGGCCTGTCCAAGGCCGCGGTGAGCCAGCGCATTGCCGAGCTGGAGCGCGCCGTGGGCGTCACCCTGGTGGCGCGCACGACGCGCTCGGTGCGGCTCTCGGACGCCGGCCAGCGCCTGGTGGAGGACACCGAGGCCAGCTTCAACCACATCGCGCGCAGCCTCGGTGCGGCGCGCGACGCCGCCGGCCAGCCGCGCGGCCTGGTGCGCGTGACCGCGCCGGTGGCGCTGGGGCGCCAGCATGTGGCGCCCGCCCTGCCCGGCTTCTTCGCCCAATACCCGGAGATCCGCATCGAGCTGGACCTGTCGGACCGGCTGGCGGCGCTGGCGCAAGAAGGCTTCGACCTGGCCATCCGCCATACCAGCACGCCGCCCGACACCCATGTGGCCTTCAAGCTCTGCGCCTCGCGGGCGATGCTGGTGGCGGCGCCGGCCTATCTGGCCCGCGCCGGCACGCCCGCCCATCCGGCCGAGCTGGCGGCCCATGCCTGCCTGCCCTATCTGCGCTCGGGTCCGGCGGTCTGGCACTTCGAACATGGCTCGGCCAGGGCGCCGGAGCGCGTGCGGGTGCCCGTGCAGGGCCCGCTGCGCGCCGGCAACAGCGAAATCATCCGGGATGCCGCGCTGGCCGGCCTGGGCGTGGCCCTGCTGCCCGACTTCAGCGCCGCACCGGCACTGGCCAGCGGCGCCCTGCAGGAGCTGCTGCCGCAATGGCGGCCGGCCGGCTTCTTCGGCGACAGCATTTACGCCATCCACCCCTGGAGCAGCACCACGCCGCGCCCGGTGCGGCTCCTGATCGAACACCTGCGCGCGGCCCTGGGCAAGGGTTTCTGAGGCGCACAAAAAAGGACGCCCAAGCAGCGAACTGCTCGGGCGTTGCAAAGTCCTTGAATCAAGGACGTCGTTGGGACTGCTGCTCGCCTTGCGGCTTGCTTGGGTCGAACTCTAGGGCCCAACCCTGGGTTTCGCCATCCCCACGAGGTGGGATGGCCGAGCCTGGATAATGTGGCCATGAACGCTGCCAAGCCGCCCGTACGCAAGCCCAGCCCCGCGCCTCGTCCGGCCCGGCCCACCGCAAGCACCAAGCCGGCGCCGCAAGCCCGCAAGCCCGCCGAGCCGCTCAGCGACGGCGAGCTGGAGCAGCTGCAGGCCCTGCTCGACAAGGTGCCGGCGCCGCTGGAGCCCCTGGACGTGAGCATGCTGGACGGCTATCTGATCGGCGTGCTGCTGCAGCCCAAGCCCATTGCCATGTCCGACTGGGCGCCGCATGTGCTGGACAGCGAGGGCCGCAAGCCGCCGCCCAGCTACAACGGCGAGCAGCTGTTCGAGCTGATACGCCGCCGCCATCGCGAGCTCAACCTGGCCATCGTCGACCGCCAGTGGTTCGACCCCTGGGTGTTCGAGCTTGAAGACGAGGCCGACCCTTCCGAGGTGGTGTTTCCCTGGGTGGCCGGCTTCGCGCTCGCCACCGAGCTGTTCCCCGAGCTGATGCGCCTGGATGCCGCCCAGCTGCTGGAGCCGTTGGCCGCGATCTATATGCACCTGGACCCGGACGATCTGGAAGACGCCGACGAGTTGCTGGAAGAGATCGAGACCCTGGAGCCGCCCGCCGATCTGGAGGAGGCGGTGGAAAGCCTGGTGAGCGCCACCCTGCTGCTGGCCGATGTGTCCAGGCCCCAGCCGGCCCAGCCAAGCCCGAAGCGGCCGCCGGCCCGCAAGGGTCCGCCGCAGCGGCGCCGCTTCTAAGGCCGGCGCTCAGCTGGTGATCAGCGCGTGAACAAGCGTGCCGCGTGCAGGCCGAGGCCGGTGGCCACCGAGGCAAAGCGGTCGCCGCGCACCTCGCGCGCCTTGGGGTAGTCGGCAGCGATGCGCTCGGCCAGCACGCGCAGGCCAGTGGAGCCGCCGGTGAAGTAGAGCGCATCCACATCGTCCGGCTGCAGGCCCGCCTGCGCCACGGTTTCGCGGCCGGCCTGGGCAATGCGCTCGATGTCGGCGCGCAGGGCCTGCAAGGCCTCGGCCTCGCCCAGCTCCACCCGCAAGCCCGTCTCCACCAGGCCCAGGTCGATCTGGGTATCGCCACCGCCGGCCACGGCGATCTTGGCATCCTCGGCGCGCGCCGCCAGCTCGTGGCCCAGGCGGTCTTCCACCACCGTCATGAGGCGCTGGTGATGCACGGGGTTGCCGTAGAAGCTCTTCATGCTGCGCAGCTCGGCGCTGCGCAGCGGGCTGTAGACGGTGTTGATCAGATGCCAGGTGGCCAGATCGAAATAGACCCCGCTGGGCACTTCGCGCGCCACCTGGCCGGGCTTCTCGGGCCCCAGCGAACGGTAGCCCAGCTCCCGCAGGATGCTGGCCAGCTCCACATGGCGGTCGAAATCGGTGCCGGCGATGTGCACGCCATGGTTGGCGAGGATGTCGTCGCGGCGGTCCAGGCGCTGCATGCGATCGGGGCCTACGCGCACCAGCGAAAAGTCCGAGGTACCGCCGCCGATGTCGGCCACCAGCACGATCTGCTCGTGCTGGGTCTGGCTCTCGTAGTCGAAGGCGGCCGCGATCGGCTCGAACTGGAAATGCACCTCGTCAAAGCCCACCGCATGGGCGGCGGCCTCCAGCGAGGCCTGGGCGGCGGCATCGCGCGCCGGCTCACCGTCGACGAAGAACACCGGCCGGCCCAGCACCAGCTTGTTGAGCGGCGCACGGGCGCCCGCCGCGAGCGCGCTGTTGCGCAGGCGCTTGAGGTAGCCGGCCAGCATGTCGAAGTATTTGACGCCGCGGCCGCCACCGACATCGGTGGTCTGGTCGATCAGCGAGGAGCCGAGGATGCTCTTCATCGAGCGCATCAGGCGGCCGTCGGTGCCCTCCACATAGGCGGCCACCGCGGCACGGCCAAAGGCGCGCGGCGGGCCGTCGGCATCGTGCCGGCCCTCGACGAAATAGAACACCGCCGTGGGCATGGTGAGATGGCCGGGCTCCAGCTCCACCAGGCGCATGCCCGGGCCGTCGCTGCGCGGGATCGCAATCGCCGAATTGGAGGTGCCAAAGTCGATGGCACAGAAGGAAGCGGGCGATGGCATGGCGGCGGGCGGATGGAGAGCGGGGCGCGGATTGTAGCGAGCCCCGCCTCCAGGCCTCAGGCCGGGGCCATGCTGTGCATGCGGCGGGCCGGCAGCGCGTCGCCGTAGAAATTGAACTCGATCTCGGGCCGGCGGCCGCAGATCAGCTCGGACAGCGCATGGCCCGAGCCGGCGCCATGGGTCCAGCCCAGCGTGCCGTGGCCGGCGTTGATCCAGAGGTTAGCGGCCTTGCGGCTGCGGCCGATGTAGGGGATGTTGGTGGGCGTGCTGGGGCGCAGGCCGGTCCAGTAGTTGCGCTCGCCCAGGTCGGCCACGCCGGGGAACAGTTCCTCGTAGCGCTTCACCAGCGCATCGCAACGGGTGCGCGAGGTGGGCGTATCCAGGCTGGTGTCCATGCCCACCAGCTCGGCGGTACCGGCGATGCGGATGCTGTCGCCCAGGCGCGAGATCGCGATCTTGCGGGTGTCGTCCAGCAGGCTCACCACGCTGGCCTGTTCGGGCTTCTTGAGCTTGAGGGTGGCCGAGTAGCCCTTGGCCGGATAGATGTTGAGGCATTCGCCCAGGGGCTTCAGCAGCGCCGGGGTGTAGGAGGCCATCGCCGCCACATAGGCATCGGCCTTGAGCGTGCGCTTCTGGCCGCTGCGGCAATCGGCGATCTGCACGCCGGCGATGGACTGGCCCTCGCGCTGCAGGGCCAGCACATCATGGCCGTAGTGGAAGGTGGCGCCGCGCTGCTGGCACAGCTGGGCCAGCTTCTGCGTGAACACGCGCGCATCGCCCGACTCGTCGCTGGGTGTGAAGGTGCCGCCAAAGATGTTGTTGCCGAAGCTGCGCAGCGCCGGCTCGACCTTCAGCACCTCCGCACGGTTGAGCACGCGGCGATCCACGCCATGGCGGCGCATCACCTCGGCGCCGGCCGCACCGGCATCGAAATCGGCCTGGCTGGAGAAGAAATGCAGGATGCCGCGCTCCAGGCGCTCGTACTCGATGCCGGTCTGGGCCACCAGGCTCTTCAGCGACTCGTGGCTGTAGCGACCCAGCTGTACCAGTTGCTCGACATTGCGCTCGAAGGCGGCCGTGGTGCACTGGGTCAGGAAGCTCAGGCCCCAGCGCCATTGCGCCGGCTCCAGGCGCGGGCGGAACAGCAGCGGCGAGTCGTCGCGCAGCAGCCACTTGGCCACCTTGAAGGGCGCGCCGGCATTGGCCCAGGGCTCACAGAAGCTCACCGAGATCTGCGCGCCATTGGCGAAGCTGGTCTCCATCGCGGCATCGTCCTGACGGTCGACCACCGTGACCTCATGGCCTTGCTCCAGCAGATACCAGGCGGTGCTCACGCCGATGATGCCAGCACCCAGAACGACGACTTTCATGTGGGACTCCTACAGCGAACCCAGGGCTATCTGTGTTTCGGCCAAGGCGGCTCCGTACTGGAGCGCTGCGTTGACCAAGATCAGGGGACGGCGGATTGTCATCAAGCTCCGTGTTTATCAGAAGCCACATTCATATTTCTAGTCTTACATTAGAAGTACTTATGAAAGACCTGGACTCCGCCGGCCTCGATTGCCTGGCCGCGCTGGCCGATGAGCGGAGCTTCGAGCGCGCCGCCCAGCGACTGGCCATTACGCAGAGCGCGGTATCGCAGCGCCTGCGCAGCCTGGAGGCGCAGGTGGGCCAGTTGCTGGTAGTGCGCTCGCGCCCGCTGCGTCTGACCGAGCCGGGCAAGGTGCTGCTGCGCTTTGCGCGCCAGCTGCAGGCCTTGCGCACCGACGTGGCGCGCGAGCTGGGCACGCGCGTGGCGCCCCATGAGCGCATCGCCATCGCGGTGAATGCCGACAGCCTGGCCACCTGGGTGCTGCCGGCGCTAGACCCGCTGGTGCAGGCGGGGCTGCAGGAGGGCTTCGGCCTGGAGCTGATCGTCGACGACCAGGACTTCACGCACGACTGGTTGCGCCAGGGCGAGGTGCTGGGCTGTGTCAGCACCGTCAAGCTGGCCCTGCGCGGCTGCCTGGTGCGGCCGCTGGGGCTGATGCGCTACATCGCCGTGGCCAGCCCGGCCTTTCTGCGCGAGCGCCTGCCCCAGGGGCTGACCGCAGCCAACTTTGCGCAGGCGCCCTTCCTGGTGTTCAACCGCAAGGACGACGATCAGGTGCAATGGGTCAGCAAGGCCTTTGGCGTGAAGGCGCCGCGGCTGCAGGAGCGTTATGTGCCCTCCAGCGAGGCGCGCGTGCGCGCCGTGTGCATGGGCTGGGGCATCGGCGTGGTGCCCGAGTTGCAGGTGCGCAGCCTGCTAAGAAGCGGTGAGCTGGTGGCCTTGAGGCCCGAGCTGAGCGTGGACGTCACGCTCTACTGGCATCAATGGAAGCTGGGCTCGGAGCTGGTATCCGCGCCCTTGCGGGTGGCCTTGCTGGATCAGATCGGTCAGGCCTTGGCCAGTGGCGCTCAGCGCGCGCTCGGGCCGGCCGAGGGTTCGGACGCCGCCGGCCCCCGCGGCAAGGCCAAGCGGCGCTCGGCCTGAGCGGCATCGGCCAGATGCAGGCCGGCAGCGGCGTCCATGCCGGGCAACTGGCTGGCCAGCCAGGCCGCGCTGCCCACCGTCGAGGCGATGACGGTGGCAGCCACACATTTGAGAACAGGCAGATTCATGAGGCGGCCCTTGAGCCGTGAACAAGTCACATCGGGAGGCCGAGCATAGTCAGATGCAGGGCCGTGGCAAATCCTACGTTGGTGGGTAGTGATGTCTTTGCGCCGCCCCGGCAGGACGGCCCCGTTGGCAGTGGCTTTCACAAAGTCTTACGCGCCGTGCGTTTTTTCCAACTAAGCGGACATGACCACCCAATTTGGGGATTTGTAGCGGCAGCGTCCGGCGCACACTAGGGCCATGCCTTCCTGAATCCAGCCCTGTCGAGGTGTGATATGCGATTCGCTCCAGCACTGCGCTTCTTCCGTCGCACCCCGGTCGCCCACCATGTCCCCGAGCCCGCCGATCTGGGCACCGCCTTCGGCATGGAGGCCACGCTGGAAGGTGATGCCGGCTTGCAGGACTACCGCGCGCCCAGCTACGAGCTGGAGTCCGAGCGCGCCAAGACCGCGACCGAATCGCCGCTGGCCTGGCTCTCGCGCCGCAGCTCCTGACGCCACGCCGCGCTCATCGCGAGCGCGGGCCGATGTTCAGCGGATCAGCAGCACCGGCACTTCACATTGCGACATCACCTTGGTCGCCACCGAGCCCAGCACCAGGTTGCCGATGCTGCTGTGGCCATGTGAGCCCATCATCACCATCTCGAACTTGCCCTTGCCGGCCAGCGCCGAAATGGCTTCGGCCGCGGGGCCGACCTTGGTGACGAACTCGGCCTTGATGCGCTGCTTGTCGAAGAAGCTGCGGATGGGCTTCAGCACCTTCTCGGCTTCGTCCTCGTAATAGCCCTTGAGCACGGCCTTGTCGAGCACCGCCGCGGCACGCGGCGGAATCGCCGCCACGGCATGCACGACGGTGTAGCGATGGGCATCGCCCAGCCATTCGTCGTGGGCGGCCAGATAGGCCAGCATGCGCTTGGAATAGCTGCTGCCATCGACAGCGATCAGAATCTTCATGGCCTCTCCTTGCATCCGGGCCTGAACGCAGGCCCACCATCTTCAGTCTGGCACAGCGCGGCCCGCCCTTCTTGACGCCGCTCAAGACAGCGTGGCTAGACGTCCACACAGAACAGCGCGTCGCAGCCCTGCGATTCACCCTTGTGCGCCAGGCCGCGCGCATTGCAGACCACGCGGGTGGTGCCCGTGCCATGGCCGAAACGGTAGTCGTAGCGGCAGTGCAGATGACCGTGCAGCCAGAGATCGGCCAGCGGCAGCAGGTCTTCGTCGTTGTTGCAGAAGCTGCCGGTGCCGGGTTGGCGGCCATAGCGCGGGTCGGCGCTCTTCAGGCTGGGCGCGAAATGCGTCACCACCACGGTCGCGGCAACGCCGGCCGGCGGCCGCTGCAAGCTCTCGCGCAGCCAGGCCTTGCAGCGCAGGGCCTCGGCGCGCACCGCCTCGGCGTCGAAGGGCTGGCCCGCGCGCGTGGCCGCCATGACGCGCTGGAAGTAGCCCGCCGCGCGCATGGCGCGTTCGCGCTGCGCGGCACCGAAGACCTCGAAGTCGCTCCAGCGCGTGCTGCCCAGAAAGCGCAGCTGCCGGCCCTGGCCATCGCTCAGCAGCAGCTCGGTCTCGTCCAGCCACAGAAAGCCCAGGCGGTCGGAGAGCGCACGCAAGCCACGCCGTGCCTCGTCGACATCGCGGCCGTCGTACTCGTGGTTGCCGGGCACGAACAGCACCGGCACCGGCCAGCCCTTGAAGGCTTCCAGCCCGCGCCAGCCGCTGTCCACATCACCGGCCAGCACCAAGGCCTCGGCGCCGGGCGCGGGCCGGGGTTCGAAGGTCTCGGTCTCCAGGTGGAGGTCCGAGAGCAGTTGCAAACGCATCAGCCGGGCGTCAGTTGGCGCCGTGGCACTGCTTGTACTTGCGGCCGGAACCGCAGGGGCAGGGATCGTTGCGGCCGACCTTGGGCGTGTCGCGGCGGATGCTCTCCACCTTGTAGCGGTGCGCTTCGGTGAGGTCGCAAAGGTCCGCCACCGTCACCACCAGCTCCTCGATCGCATCGTCCAGATCCTTGAGCGGATGCTCGCGGTCCAGGGTGGCGACGATTTCCTTCTCTTCCGGCGTCTCGGCCGGCAGATGGCGGTACAGGCGGGCCAGCGAGGCCATCACCGCGTCATCATCCATCTCGCTGAGTTCGGGGAAGCACAGCGCGGCATGCTGGAAGCCCGCCACCCAAGGCATCAGGGTGCGCGAGATCGGGCCCATGGCTTCGTAGGTGGCGCGCGCCTGGGCCTGCTCGGCGTCCTCGCCCTCGGGGGGCGGCGGGTCCACCGGGGCCTGCTCGTCGAGGTCCAGCACGACGGGGTCGAACCAGCCGTCTTCCACCATGGCGCGGTTCAGCGCGGCATGGCGGCGCGCCACCAGTTCCCGGATGCGCGTCAGCCAGGCGGGATCGACGCTCTCGGGCAGCAGGCCGCCGTCATAGTCGAAGATATTGGGCAGCCACTCGTCGATCTCGATCAGGCGGGGTTGCACCAGCACGCCACAGAGGTAGCCGTCGAGCATGGAGGCATCGAGGGCTTGCAGCGGGGCTGGCGTGGTGGCCAGCAATTCGTCGAGTTCCTCGAACTCGGCATCGGTCAGGTCGGTGGTCTTGCTCATCGCGCGATTGTCGCCGTGTTTGTCGCCGTGGTTGTCGCAGCTTCGGCCGCCGCGGCGATCAGCCGCCCGCGCAACCAGCGCTGCGCGCTGCGGTCCTCGTTGCGCAGATGCCAGAGCATGTCCACATGCACCGGCGAGAGCGCAATCGGCAGGGGCTGCTCGACCAGGTCCTGCTTGTAGCCGGTCGCCTCCACGAAGGAGGCCGGCAGCACCGTGAGCAGATCGGACTGCGCCACGATGCGGCCCGCGGTGAAGAACTGGTTCACCGTCAGCACAATGCGGCGGCTGCGGTTCATCGCCGCCAGGGCCTCGTCGACGAAGCCGTGCGGCCGCCCCGAAAAGCTCACCAGCAGATGGTGGGCGGCGCAGTAGCCGTCCAGCGTCAGCGGCGCGCCGGCCAGGGGATGGCCGCGGCGCATCACGCAGACGTAGGCGCTGTCATAGAGGCGGTGCTGGCGTATCGACGCCATCGGCCCCTGCGCCTGCAGGGCCGCCACCGCGTTCGGGAAGTAGCCCAGCGCGAAATCGGCCTCGCCCTGCTCCAGGAGGCCGCGCGGGTCGCGCGTGGTGAGCGGCAACACATGGATGCGGGCATGCGCACCCGAGCCCTCCAGATCGGCCACCAGCGGCGGCAGCACCAGGGCGGCGGTGGCGTCGGCCATCGCGATCTGGAAGGTGTAGTCCTCGGCCTGCGGGTCGAACTCGCTCGGGTCCAGCACGGCGCGCAGGCGCTCGAGCGCATGGCGCACCTCGGGCCACAGGCCTTCGGCGCGCGAGGTGGGCTTCATGCCGAAGGCCTGGCGCACGAACAGTTCCTCGCCCAGGGCCTCGCGCAGGCGCTTGAGCGCATGGCTCACCGCCGGCTGGCTCATCGCCAGGCGCTCGGCCGCGCGCGTGAGGTTGCGCTCGGCCATCACCGCATCGAAGACACGCAGCAGGTTGAGGTCGAGGTTTCGGAAACTCATATTCACGCTATTTATATAGCAAATTCAGACAATTCATTTGCCTCATGTCTAGGGTTAACCCGATACTCTCGCCATCGACTCCAACAGAGTCATCAACGCAAGGAACCGCCATGAGCGTCGCTACCCAAACTTTCGGTCTGCCGTCCTACCGTACTGTGAGCCACGGCGCCTCGTTCACCTCCATCGGCGCTCGCCTGTGGCTGAGCCTGATCGCTTCGGTCAAGGCCCGCCTGGCCGCCGCCGCCGAAGCCCGCGCCGAGCGCGAACTGCTGGCCCTGGCCCAGGAATACGAGCAGAGCATGCCCTCGTTTGCCGCCGAACTGCGCGCCGCCAACTGCCGTCGAGACTGATCGCAGGCACCGGCCCAGCAAAGAAAAAGCCCGCTCTTTGAGCGGGCTTTTTTGTGCGTGCGTGGCGGCGCGAGCCGCCATGCCGGGCCTTATTCGGCCGCCAGACGCGCCTCGATCCTGGCCTTGGTGGCCGGCAACTCGGTCGGCAGGTGGTAGGCCAGCTGGGCGAAGAGCTCGTCGTGCAGCTTCAGCTCGGCGGCCCAGTCGGCCTTGTCGATGCGGGTGGCGACGTCGAACTGCTCCTTGCTGAAGGCCAGGCCGTCCCAGTTGATGTCCTCGTAGCGCGGGGTCACGCCGAAGGCATGCTCCTCGCCCGACTGGCTGCCGGTCACGCGGTCCAGCATCCACTTCAGCACGCGCATGTTCTCGCCATAGCCGGGCCAGACGAACTTGCCGTCGGCGCCCTTGCGGAACCAATTGACGCAGTAGATCCTGGGCAGGGTGGCACCCGAGGCTTGCAGCTTCTTGCCCAGATCCAGCCAATGCTGGAAGTAGTCGGCCATGTTGTAGCCCATGAAGGGCAGCATGGCGAAGGGGTCGCGACGCACCACACCCTGCTGGCCAGCGGCCGCAGCGGTGGTCTCGGAGCCCATGGTGGCGGCCATGTAGACGCCTTCCACCCAGTCGCGCGCCTCGGTCACCAGGGGCACGGTGGTGGAGCGGCGGCCACCGAAGATGAAGCCGTCGATAGCCACGCCCTCGGGGTTGTTCCAGTCCGGGTCCAGCGCCGGGTTGTTGGTGGCGGCCACGGTGAAACGTGCGTTCGGGTGCGCGGCCTTGGCGCCAGTTTCCTTGGCGATGGCAGGCGTCCAGTCCTTGCCCTGCCAGTCGATCAGGTGCTCGGGCGGTGTCTCGGTCATCGATTCCCACCACACGTCGCCATCATCGGTGAGCGCCACGTTGGTGAAGATCACGTCGCGGTGCAGGCTGGCCATGCAGTTGAAGTTGGTCAGCGTGTTGGTGCCGGGCGCCACGCCGAAGTAACCGGCCTCGGGGTTGATGGCGTAGAGGCGGCCATCGCTATGCGGTTTGATCCAGGCGATGTCGTCGCCCACCGTGGTGACCTTCCAGCCCTTGAAGGTCTGGGGCGGGATCAGCATGGAGAAATTGGTCTTGCCGCAGGCGCTCGGGAAGGCGGCGGCAAAGTGGTACTTCTTGCCCTCGGGCGAGGTCAGGCCCAGGATCAGCATGTGCTCGGCCAGCCAGCCCTGGTCGCGACCCATCGTCGAGGCGATGCGCAGCGCGAAGCATTTCTTGCCCAGCAGCGCATTGCCGCCGTAGCCGGAGCCGTAGGACCAGATTTCCTGCGTCTCGGGGTAATGGACGATGTACTTGGTCTTGTTGCAGGGCCACTTCACATCGGCCTGGCCGGCTTCCAGCGGCGCGGCCACGGTGTGCACGCAGGGCACGAAGGCGCCATCGCTGCCCAGCACGTCAAGCACGGCGCGGCCCATGCGGGTCATGATGCGCATGTTCACCGCCACATAGGGGCTGTCCGACAGCTCCACGCCGATATGCGCGATGTGCGAGCCGATCGGGCCCATGCTGAAGGGCACGACGTACAGCGTGCGGCCCTTCATCGCGCCCTTGAAGAGGGCGGGGGTTCCGTCATCTTGGCCGGTCTGCAGCAGGGCGCGCATCTCGGCCGGGGCCATCCAGTTGTTGGTCGGGCCGGCGTCTTCCTGCTTGGCCGAGCAGATGAAGGTGCGGTCTTCCACGCGCGCCACGTCGCTGGGGTCGCTGCAGGCCAGAAAGCTGTTGGGGCGCTTGACGGGATCGAGCTTCTTGAAGGTGCCCGCATCCACCAGTTGCTGGCACAGGCGGTCGTACTCTTCCTGGCTGCCATCGCACCAATAGACATCGCGGGCCTGGGTCAGCGCGGCAATCTCGGCCACCCAGGCGATCAGGCGCTGGTGCTTCACATAGGCCGGCACGTTCAGGCGCAGCCCTTCCATCACGGGTTGGTTCATGGCAAGTCCCATTCAATATAAAAAGCAGAATTGGGCCAAGCTCGGCGGGCGGCTGCCGGCGTCGTGGAAGACGGGCGTCGCGGGCCGGGCCTGGCCCAATGCCGCTCATTGCACTACCTGAGATGGGGCAGCTTGCTCTGAAGGCACGCCGGACCTGGATGAGGCCGGCGGGGTTCCGGGCCTCGGTGAAGAGCCCGAGCAGTGGATTGTCACCCCAATGTAACCATGCCGTAACCACCCGAGCGGGCGTGGTTATGCATTTCCCGAATGAGTTCATGCGCACTTCCGGGGGGGCTATCGGCAATCGTGCTTTGGGCGACATTTGTCACGAACGGCCGCCTCCGGGACTGCGATCACAATCACGCCACCGCATCAGGAGATAGCAGCAGCGTGAAGGGTCTGGACATCAATTGGCACTTGGCGGCCTTGCTCGTCGCCATCGTCGCGGCCATGGCCTACGGCCTGTGGCGTCGCTATGGCAACGAGCAGGCGCGGGCCCTGGCTGCACGCCTGCGCCTGCAGCGTTTTTGCAAGGCACTGTCAGAGACCCATCAGCTGATCGTGCACGGCGCCGCCGATGTGCCGGCGCTGTATGCGGGGCTATGCCGCATCTGCGTCGAAACAGGCCACGCCAGTCTGGCCAGCGTGGTCCTGCTGGACGGCAAGGAATTCGTGCGCACCGCCTTGCATGGGCCGGCGGAGCTGCTGATGCCGGGCGTGCCGCAGCGCTGGGCGCTGCAGTCGCGCTTCGGCGCCAGCTCGCTGAGCACGCAGGCGATCTCGCAGAACCGCCATGTGATCAACAACCGGGCCATGCAGGACCCGCAGTTGCTGCAGCCCGCGGCGCCCCTAATACCGCCCGGGGTCGAAGCCATGGCCGCCTTTGTGCTGCGCCGCGACGGCAAGCCCATCGGGGCGCTGAGCCTGCTGGCGTCCGACCCCGACTTCTTCGACAGCGAGCTGACGGCACTGCTCGATGCAATGGCCTCCAAGCTGTCCTGCGCACTCGACAAGCGAGCCCATGAAGCGACCAACCCCGAGCCGCCGAACCCCTGCATATGAACATCCTCAGCCTTAACACCGGACGCGCAGCGCCCATGGAAATCGATGGCCGCAGCGTGCTCACCGGCATCCGCAAGACGCCGCGCGGCGGGGCCGTGGCGCTCGCCACCCTCGGCCTCGAGGGCGACGAGCAGGCCGACCCCAGCGTGCACGGCGGCCTGTCCAAGGCCGTCTACGCCTATCCCAGCGAGCATTACGAGTTCTGGCAGACGGTGCGCGCCCAGGCCCAGGTGGCGGCCTGGGGCCAGGTCTTGCCGCCCGGGTCGCTGGGCGAGAACCTCACCCTCAGCGGCCTGCTCGAGAAGGACGCCTTCATCGGCGACACCCTGCGCTTTGCCGGCGGCGTCGAGCTGCTGGTGAGTGAGCCGCGCTTCCCCTGCTTCAAGTTCAACGCCGTGATGGGCTTCAACAAGGCCGCCAAGCTGATGGCGCAAAGCCTCTGGTGCGGCTTCTACCTGGCGGTGAAGATCCCCGGCGAACTGGCCGCCGGCGAGACTTTCGAGCTGCTGCCGGGGCCGCGCGAGTTATCCATCCCCGAGCTGTTCCGCGCCAGGATGAAGGGCTAATCGCGCAAGGCTTCGATATCGGCGATGCGCCTGGGCACCTGGCCGGTCAGCAGCTCCGGGCCGGCGGCCGTCACCAGCACATCGTCCTCGATGCGCACGCCGATGTGCCAGTAGCGTTCCGGGATGTCTTCGGCCGGGCTGATGTAGATGCCCGGCTCGGCCGTCAGCACCATGCCGGCCTGAGCCGGGCGCCATGTGCCATCGGGCCGATGGTAGCGGCCGGCGTCGTGCGTATCCAGACCCAGGTAATGGCCGGTGCCGCACATCAGAAAGCGCAGATAGGCCTTGCTCTCCAGCACGGCGTCCAGGCTGCCCTGCAACAGGCCCAGGTCCAGCAGGCCTTGGCTGACGCCGCGCACATGGGTCTGGTGCAGGCGCTCCAGCGATTCGCCCACCTGCAGCGTGGCGATGCCCCGGTCCAGCGCGCCCAGCACGATCTCGTAGAGCTCGCGCTGCAGCCCATTGAAGCGCCGCCCTATCGGCAGGGTACGGGTGATGTCGGCGTTGTAGCCCTGGAAGTCGCAGCCGGCGTCGATCAGCAGCAGCTCGCCCTCGTTGAGCCGCATCTTGTTCTCGACGTAATGCAGGATGCAGGCGTTGGCGCCACCCGCCACGATGGGGTTGTAGGCCGGCCCGCGCGCGCCGCGGCGCCGGTACTCATGCAATAGCTCGGCCTCCACCTCGTACTCGTACTGGCCCGGCCGGGCAAAGCGCATCGCGCGCGTCATCGCCGCGCCGGAGATCTGTGCGGCCTCGTGCATGAGGGCGATCTCGGCCTCGTCCTTGATCACGCGCATCTCGTGCAGCAGCGCGCGCGGGTCGTGCAGGGCGATGGGGAAGACGCTGCCCTGGCGGATCGCGCGCGCGCCGCGCAGGCTGTTGAGTGCGGCAAAGATGCGCTGGTCGCGCCCCGCATCCACGCCGAAGGGATAGTGCAGGCTGCGCTGGCCCTTCAGCAGCTCGGGCAAACGCTGCTCCAGCTCGGCGATCGGGTAGGCCTCATCCAGGCCCAGGACCGCGGCCGCGGCGGCGGGTCCCATGCGGCGGCCATTCCATTGCTCCAGCGCCGCATCGCGCGGCCGGCAGAACAGGATGCTGCGCGGCGCGGCGCCACCGATCAGCAGCAGCAGCGACTCGGGCTCCTCGAAGCCGCTGAGGTAGTAGAAGTCGCTGTCGGGCCGCCAGGCCTCGTAGCCATAGCGCCAGCCGTGATAGCGGCTGGCATCGTCCTCACGTTGCGGCAGATGGCTGTTGGGCAGCAGCAGCGCGGCATCGCCGATCGCGGCGAACACGCGCGCGCGCCGCGCCGCCAGGGCTTGAAGCTGGTTCACAAGCAGGCTTTCGATATAAATATATCTAAAGCATACTTGAAATCAACTCAGGCGGCCAGGCTCGGATAGTCGGTATAGCCATGGGCGTCGCCACCGTACAGCGTGGCGCGGTCCAGCGGCTGCAGCGGCGCGTTCAGGCGCAGGCGGCGCACCAGGTCCGGGTTGGAGATGAAGTCGCGGCCAAAGGACACCAGGTCCGCCTGGCCCTCGGCCACGGCCTTCAGGGCCATCTCGCGGTTGTAGCCGTTGTTGACCATCCAGGGGCCGCCGAAACGCTCGCGCATGGCCCGGTAGTCGAAGGCGGCGATGTCGCGCGCGCCGCCGGTCTGGCCCTCGATGATGTGCAGGAAGGCCAGCTTGAGCGGCGCCAGCTGCTCGGCCACATGGTTGAACAAGGCCTGCGGATCGCTGTCCTGCCCGGCGTCGTTGACCGGCGTCACCGGGCTCAGGCGCAGGCCCGTGCGGCCGGCACCGATGGCCTGGACGATCGCCGTCATCACCTCCACCGTCAGGCGCGCGCGATTCGCGATGCTGCCGCCGTAGGCATCCTGGCGGTCGTTGATGCTGTCGCGCATGAACTGGTCGAGCAGATAGCCGTTCGCGCCATGCACCTCCACCGCATCGAAGCCCGCCTCCATGGCGCAGCGCGCGCCATGCACAAAGGCCGCGATGATGGCGGGCACCTCGTCGGCCCCGAGCGCGCGCGGCGCCGAGATCGGCACAAAGCCCTCGGCGGTGAAGGTCTTGCCGTGCGCTGGGCGCGCGGTGGACGAGACCGGCGCGCGGCCCTCGGGCTGGAACACCACATGCGAGATGCGGCCCACATGCCAGAGCTGGGCGGCGATCTTGCCGCCCGCGGCATGCACCGCATCGGTGACCTTGCGCCAGGCGGCGATCTGCGCGGGCGTGTGGATGCCGGGGGTGTCTAGATAGCCCTGGCCCTCGGGCGCCACCTGGGTGCCCTCGCTGATGATCAGCCCGGCGCTGGCGCGCTGGCGGTAATACTCCACCGCCAGCTCACCGGGCAGCAGGCCCTTGGAGCGGCTGCGCGTCAGCGGCGCCATGACGATGCGGTTGGCAAGGGCGAGGTCGCCGATCTGGATGGGGTCGAACAAGCTGGGCATGGCGGGGTCCTGAAGAAGATTGGCCGCAAGCCTAACCAAGCTGGCCGCGCAGCGCCGCCACGCGAGCGACAGCCGCCCGCGATTTGTTGCCTTGCCTTGCGCGCCGGCAAGCTTTGCCGCCAGCCGCTAGACTCGCGCGCACGCCCATGCTGACCCGCCGCCATCTGCTCAGCGCCCTGGCGCTCTCGCCCTCGCTGCCCGCTCGTGCAGACGCGCGCGTGCTGCGCGTCGGCCCTGCCGAGCGCATTCGCAGCCTGGCCGAGGCCGCCAGCCTGGCGCGCGACGGCGATCGCATCGAGGTGCAGGCGGGCGACTATGTGGGCGATGTGGCCGCCTGGGAGCGCCATCGCTTGCAGTTGGTGGCCGTGGGTGGCCGGGTGCGCCTACTTGCAGAGGGCGCGCATGCACGCGGCAAGGGCATCTTCGTCGTCAGCGGCGAGGGCGTGGAGATCAGCGGCTTCGACTTCATCGGCGCCCACGTGCCCGACACGAACGGCGCCGGCATCCGCTTCGAGCACGGTTCGCTGACGCTGCGCAACTGTCTGTTCACGCGCTGCGAGACCGGCCTGCTAAGCAACAACGACCCCGCCGCGCAACTCACGCTGGAGGGCTGCGAGTTCTCGCATGGCCATCGCGAGGGACGCTTCAGCCACCTGCTCTATGTCGGCAGCATCGCCAGCCTGAGCGTCAGCGCCTGCTACTTCCACCATGGCGAGCTGGGTCATTTGCTGAAGAGCCGCGCGGCACGCAACCTGGTCCGCTACAACCGGCTCAGCGACGAAGCGGGAGGCAGCGCCAGCTATGAGATTGAGTTTCCGAATGGCGGCCAGGCCCTGGTGCTGGGCAATCTGATCGAACAGAGCGCGACGACCGACAACCCGCTGATGATCTCCTTCGGCGCCGAGGGCTACCGAGGCCCCGCGCAACAACTGACCCTGGTGCACAACACCCTGGTCAACCGGCGCCCTGGCGACACCGCCCTGCTGCGGGTCGCGCGCGGCACGGTGGCGGTTGGCATGCACAACAACCTCATCGCCGGCCCGGGCCATCTGCCCGCCGAAGCCGGCTGGAAGCTGGGCCCGAACCCGCAGCTGGGCCTCGCGGACCTGCAGGGCTATGCCCTGCCGCCGGCATCGCCGCTACGCGGCACGGCGGGCCCATTGCCGCCCGACTGGCGGCCCACGCATCAGTACCTGCACCCCTGCCGGACCCAGGCCCTGAGCGGCCCGGCGCGCGATCCCGGCGCCCTCCAGCAGGGCTGAGGCGCTACAGTCCGCACATGCTTGCTTACCGACACGCCTTCCACGCCGGCAACCATGCCGACGTCCTCAAACACCTGGTACTCACGCAGGTGCTGCGCTACATGGGCGAAAAGGAAAAGCCTTACACCCTGGTGGACACCCACGCCGGTGCCGGCGGCTATTCGATCGAGGGCCGCTACGCCCAGAAGAAGGGCGAATACAGCAGCGGCGTGGCGCGCCTCTACGACGCCAAGGACCTGCCGGCGCCGCTGGCCAACTACGTGGACCTGGTGCGCCAGTTCAACACCGATGGCCAGCTGCGCCAGTACCCCGGCTCGCCGGCCATCGCCAATCTGCTGATGCGCGAGCAGGACCGCCTGCGCTGCTACGAGCTGCACCCCACCGATTTCCGCATCCTCGAGAGCTATCTCTCCACCCGCCCCAACACCCAGGTGAGCGACAAGGACGGCTTTGTCTCGCTGAAGGGCGAGCTGCCGCCGCCCTCGCGCCGCGGCGTGGTGCTGATGGACCCGCCCTACGAGATCAAGACCGATTACGCCAAGGTGCTGGCCGCCCTGCGCGAGGGCCTGCAGCGCTTCCCGGACTGCGTCTTCATGATCTGGTATCCGCAGCTGGCGCTGCTGGAATCCACCCAGCTGGCGCAGCGCCTCAAGGCGTCGGCCGACGCCGCGGCCAAGAAGGGCTGGCTGCATGTGCGCCTGACCGTGGACCAGCCCGACGAGCGCGGCTTTGGCATGCTGGGCAGCGGCATGTTCATCGCCAACCCGCCCTTCACCCTGCACGACGATCTGCAGGCCTGCCTGCCCTATCTGGTGGAGAAGCTGGGCCAGTACGACGGCGCCAACTTCGTGCTGGAGCAGCGCGCGGTTTGATCAATAGGCCAGGGTGAAGCGCTGCTGCAGGTGCTTGGGCGCCTCCAGCTCGTCGACGATGGCCAGCGCCAGGTCGGCGACCGAGATGTGCGAATGGCCCTCGGCGTCGGCCAGCAGCTCGTCCCGGCCCAGGCGATAGCTGCCGCGGCGCTCGCCCGGCTCCAGATGCGCCGGGGGCGAGACAAAGCTCCAGTCCAGTTCATTCTCTGCACGGATGCGGTTCAGCGCCTCGCGCGCCGCCAGCGCGCCGGGCTTCCACTGCGCGGGGAACTCCGCCGTGTCCACCAGCTGCACGCCCGCTGCCACGAACAGGCTGCCGGCGCCGCCCACCACGATCAGGCGCTTCACGCCGGCCTGCTTGAGGCCGGCGTTGATGGCGGCCGAGCCGCGCAAGAATTCTTCATACAGATTCGGGTTGGTCCAGCCGGCGTTGTAGGCGCTCACCACCGCGTCCACGCCGCGCACCGCGGCGGCCACCGAATCGGGCTGCAGCACATCGGCCTGGCGCACGTCCAGGCCCGGCTGGGCGGCCAATTTGGCGGGGTCGCGCGCCAGCGCCACCACGCTGTGGCCACGCGCCAGCAGTTCCTTCAAGACGGCCGAGCCGACGAAACCGGTGGCGCCAATCAGGGCGATCTTCATACGAGTCCTTGGTCTGCCCTGGGCTGTAGCCCTTGGGCGTTTGTTGCGATGGGTTGAACTGTATGGACTTCACAATCACCGCATAAGTCCTCAAAATCACCATCCATTGTTTAGATCATCTACATGCTCGACCAACTCAAGCGCATGGCGGTGCTGGCCACGGTGGTGGACCAGGGCAGCTTTGTGGCCGCCGCCAAGCGCCTCAAGACCACCACCTCGGCGGTGAGCCAGCAGGTGCGCGCGCTCGAGCGCGACATGGGCGTGACGCTCTTGCACCGCTCCACCCGCAAGCTCAGCCTCACGCCCGCGGGGGCGCGCTTCCACGCGGGCTGCGCCGCCATGCTGGCGGCCGCCCAGGGGGCACAGGCCCAGCTGCTGCAGCTGCGCGATGCCCCCGAGGGCGAGCTGCGCATCGCCTGCCCGGTGGGTTTTGCACGCCAGCTCGGGCCGGCCCTGGCGCCGCTGCTGGCCGCCCACCCCGGCCTCAGCCTGCATCTGGAGGTGGAGGATGGCTTCACCGATCTGGTGGCCCAGCGCATCGACCTCGCCATCCGCTTCGGCCGCCTGCCCGACAGCAGCTGGGTGGCGCAGCGCATCGGCGCACAGGCCCTGTCCCTCTTTGCCGCCCCGGCCTATCTGGCCCGCCATGGTGTGCCGGCCAATGTTTCCGACCTCACCCGGCACGACTGGCTGGCCCTGCGCCCCGGCACCGACAGCGTCCACACCCTCCATCTGCAGCAGGGCCAGGAAGCGCCGCAGACCCTGCGCATCAGCCCGCGCGCCAGCAGCAACAACCAGCTCAGCCTGCAGCAGCTCTGCGAAGCCGGCCTGGGCCTGGCCATGCTGGGCCATGACGATGTGCGCGAGGCCAGCCTGGCGGGCCGCCTGCTGCCGCTCATGCCCGGCCTGCAGCTGCCGCCCCTGCCCATCTACGCCCTCACCCCGCAACGCGACGCCCAGCCCGCCAAGGTGCGCTACGCGATCCAGGCCCTGCAACAACATCTCGCCTCCGCATGAACCAGCACGACGCACTCAAGAACGGCCCCCTCACCGGCCTGAAGGTTCTCGAACTCGGCCAGCTCATCGCCGGCCCCTTTGCCGGCAAGACCCTGGGCGATTTCGGCGCCGAGGTCATCAAGGTGGAGCCACCCGCGAGCTCAGACTCACCCGGGGGCGACCCGCTGCGCCAGTGGCGCATGCTGCACGAGGGTGAAAGCGTCTGGTGGCAGGTGCAGAGCCGCAACAAGCAGAGCATCACCCTGGATCTGCGCGAGCCGGCCGACCGCGCCATCGCGCGCCGCCTAGCCGCCGAGGCCGATGTGCTGATCGAGAACTTCCGCCCCGGCCTGATGGAGGAATGGGGGCTGGACTACGCAGGCCTGAGCGCCGCCAACCCGCGCCTGATCATGCTGCGCATCAGCGGCTACGGCCAGACCGGCCCCTACCGCGACCTGCCCGGCTTTGCCGTGGTGGCCGAGGCCATGGGCGGCCTGCGCCATCTGATGGGCGAACCCGGCCGGCCCCCGGTGCGCGCCGGCGTCAGCCTGGGCGATACGCTGGCGGCCCTGCACGGCGTGATCGGCGTGCTGCTGGCGCTGCAGGCGCGCGCCAGCACCGGCCGCGGCCAGGAGATCGACGTGGCGCTCTACGAGGCGGTGTTCAACTGCATGGAATCGCTGCTGCCCGAATACAGCGCCTTCGGTGCGGTGCGCCAGCCCGCCGGCTCGGCCCTGCCGGGCATCGCGCCCAGCAACGCCTACCGCTGTGCCGACGGCCAGGTGGTGATCGGCGGCAACGGCGATTCGATCTACAAGCGCCTGATGACGGCGATCGGCCGCGAGGACCTGGGGCAAGACCCGACCCTTGCCGGCAACGCCGGCCGCGCCGCGCGCGTCGACGAGCTCGACGCCGCCATCACCGCCTGGACCGTGCAGCGCCCGGTGGCCGAGGTGGTGGCGCTGCTGCAGGCCGCGCGCGTGCCGGTGGGCCGCATCTACACGGCCAGGGACATTGCCGAAGACCCGCATTACCGCGCGCGCCGCATGATCGAAACCATCACCACCGCTGGCGGCCTGCGCCTGGACGTGCCCGGCATCTGCCCCAAGCTCAGCGACACCCCCGGGTCGATACGCAGCCTGGCGCCCGCCCTGGGTGAGCACAATGCGCAACTGCGCGACCCGCTGCGCTAATCCCATGCCTCCCAGCCCTGCCGCCCTCGCCCGCATCCTGCCCTTCGCCGCCTTCATGGCCCTGCTGGGCCTGCGGGGCATGTTGCCGGAGCTGCCGGGCCTCGATGCGCGCTGGATCTACAGCCTCAACCTGCTCATCGTCGGCGGCCTGCTGGCCTGGTACTGGCGCGAGTACGGCGAGCTCTACCGCCAGAACCTGCCCACGGCGCGCGAGGCCGGCTTCAGCGCCGCCATCGGCCTGGTGGTGTTTGCGCTCTGGATCGAGCTGGACGCGCCCTGGATGCAGCTCACCAGCCCCACCGCCAGCTTCTTCCCGGTGGACGCCGGCGGCGCGCTGATCTGGCCCCTGGTGCTGGTGCGCTGGCTGGGCGCGGCCCTGCTGGTGCCGGTGATGGAAGAGCTGTTCTGGCGCAGCTGGCTGATGCGCTGGCTGGAAAGCCCGCAGTTCGAGGCGGTGGCGCCGCAGCGCGTCGGGCTCAAGGCCGTCGCCCTCTCCACCTTCGTCTTCATGCTGGCCCACACCCTCTGGCTGGCCGCCATCATCGCCGGCCTGGCCTATGCCCTGCTCTACATCCGCACCGGCAAGCTCTGGTGCGCGGTGCTGGCGCATGCGGTCACGAACGGCGCACTGGGGATCTGGGTGGTGCAGACGCGGCAGTGGCAGTTCTGGTAGGCGCGCGCTGCAGATGGCGGAAATGCTCGAACAGCCACGCGCGCATGCCCATCACCAGGCTGTAGGCGCGCTTCTCGGCCTCGGGCAGCCGCTGATCCAGCAGATGCTGACGCGCAAAGTCCTCGGCCACGCGCTGCAGCCGCTCCTTCAATTCGCGCGCAGCGCCATGGCCCAGCTGGCCATGCACCAGCATCAGCAGCTCGGCCTCGCCGTCGAAGCCGCCTGAGAAGAAGTCCCCCATCACCTGCTCGCGGAAAAACTGCATGACCGGCCCCTGCGGGCGCCAGCGGAAGGTCTTGGCCACCTGCAGCTTGTAGCGGTTCAGGGGCTTGAGCTCGATGATGCCCAGGCGGTCCAGCTGCGCCAGGTAGCGCGTCAGCTCGGCCTCGCTGACGCGGTAGCTGGCCAGGATCTGCTCGGCGCTCCACTGGCTCAGGCAGCAGATCGCCGTCAGCAGCAGCTTGGCATCGGCCACCACCGCGCGCTCCTGCGCCAGCGTGAGCTCGCGGCGCTGCGGCTGGCGCTGCGCCAGGCGGGCCGCGAGTTCGGCAAAGTCGGTCTTCAGCACGCGGCAGACCTCATCCACGCGCGACAGCGGCATCTCGCCGCCGGCCGCGAACATGCGCTTGACGCTGGACTCCGACAGCTTCAGCTCCACGGCCAGCGCGGCATAGCTGATGCCCGCCTGCTTGAGTTCGGCCTTGATGAGATCGACGAGGGCGGAAGAGGTACTCATGCCGGCACGGTAGCGCATCTTGCTACCGGCGGGCGCGGCCCGCGACACCGGCGCAGGCCGATGCAGACATCGCACCGCGCCAGGAACAGCATCCGCCCCATGCAAAGACGACACCTGCTCTGTTGTGGCGCCGCGGCGGCGGCCGGGCTGTTCAGCGCGCTCACCAGCCCACCGGCCCGGGCCATGCTCGCCAACTCCTGCCACGGTGCGCCCGGCCCCGACGCGCGCGCGCTGCTGCAGCGCTGCTGGCAAGACCTGGCCCCCGACCAGCTGTGGGACGTGCACACCCATCTGCTGGGCACCGGCGATGCCGGCTCGGGCTGCCGCATCAACGCGCAGATGACGCAGTGGTGGCACCCGGTGGAGAGCCTGCGCCGCCGCGTCATCATGAACGGCGCTTGCGTGCCGTCCGATGCCCCCAGCGTGGACCGCGCCTATGTGCAAGGCCTGCAGCAGCTCACCCAGGGCTTCCCGGCCGGCGCGCGCTGGCTGCTCTATGCCTTCGACGAGGCCTTCGATGCGCAGGGCCAGGCGCGCCCGGCATGGACCACCTTCCATGTGCCCAACCGCTACGCTGCCGAGGTCGCCCAGGCCCTGCCCGAGCGCTTTGCCTGGGTGGCCTCCATCCACCCCTACCGGCCCGATGCGCTGGCGCAGCTGGAGGGCGCGATCGCGGCCGGCGCCGTGGCGCTGAAATGGCTGCCCAGCAGCATGAACATCGATCTGCGCGACGCCCGCCTGGCGCCCTTCTACGCCCGCCTGGCCGCCGCGCGCCTGCCCCTGATCGTGCATTGCGGCGAGGAGAAGGCCGTGCCGGGCGCGGGGCGCGAGGACCTGGGCAACCCGCTGCTGGTGCGCGCACCCCTGGCCGCCGGCGTGCGCGTGATCGTGGCACATTGCGCCTCGCTGGGCCAGGCGCTGGACCTGGATCTGGCCAGGCCGCGCCTGGTGCCTGCCTTCGAGCTGTTCGCCCGCCTGCTGGACGAGCCGGCCTGGCAGGGCCTGCTGTTGGGTGATGTGTCGGCGCTGTTCCAGTTCAACCGCCGACCCGAGGTCTGGCAACAGATCCTGCAGCGGCAGGACTGGCACGCCCGTCTGCTGCACGGCTCCGACTATCCGCTGCCCGGCGTCGGGCCGCTGTACCGGCTGGGCAACCTGGTGCGCGCCGGGCTGCTGCAGGCCGACGACGCCGAGACGCTCGAGACATTGCGCGCCCACAACCCTTTGCTGTTCGACCTGGCGCTCAAACGCTGCGTGCAGTGGCGGGGTCAGGGCTTGCTGCCCGCGGTGTTTGCCACGCGGCGGCATTTCGAGGCCGTCGGGACCGAGAACAATTACCGAGGCCGGGCGCTCGCAATGGCCCGATGATCGCGCCATTCAAAACAAAGGGAGGATGAAAGCCATGCACCAACAGTTCAACAAGGTCCGCCGCGACACCAATGCCTGGCGTTATCAGGTCTGGATCTCCTTCGGCATCAGCTTGTCGCTCTGCGCCATCGGCCTGGCCTGGCTGCCCGGCAACGACCTCGACCGTGCCTTCATGGTGATGGGTTATGTGTTCTGCCTCTCCACCGCCTTTGCGCTCGCCAAGTTCGTGCGCGACAACCAGGAGCGTGTGGTCGACACGCCGATGTGGCAGCTGGTGGTCTGGGGCGGTTTCGTCCTGGCCATGTCGCTGACCGGCTGGGGCCTCTGGCGCATGGAGATACAGCCGGTCTGGAAGGCCTATCTGCTGGTGTGCTGGCTTTACCTGATCTCGAATGTGTTCACCCTCGCCAAGATGCTGCGCGATGCCCACGAGGCCAACCTGCAGGAGGCGCGTCAGCAGGGCCGCCGCGAAGCCAGCCGCGAATTGCCCGACGCCGCTTGAGGAACGAAACGCCATGACGAAACATCTGCTGCAAGCCAGCCTGCTGTGCCTCGCCCTGCTGGGCCAGGCCCGGGCGCAATCCACCACCGCCTCCGAAGCGAGCGCGATCTCGATGCTGCCGGTGGCGGTCTCGGTGGCGGCGCCGGCGCTGCTGCTGTCGGCCGGCGCGACGCTGACGGTGGTGGCGGTGGAGGCCAGCGCCAGCGGCACTGTCTGGGTGCTGCAGCGCGCCTCCGATGGCGCGCGCCTGAGCGTGCGCTTTGCCAGCCAGGCGCTGGCCGGCACGGCGCTGGCGGTGGGCACGGTGGTGACGGTGGCGGTCATCAGCACCGGCACCCTGCTCTCGGCCGCCGGCGAGGCCATCGCCTTCATCCCGAACGAGATCGGGGCCTCGCTGCTCTACAACGAGAAGCTGACGCGATGAGGCGCTGGCCGATGCTGCTGGTGCTGCTGGCCGCGGGCGCCGCCCAGGCCGGCCGGCCCTGCGAGGACAAGCCGCTCAGGCCCGAGCAGGTCGAGCGCGGCATGGGCCTGGCCCTGGCCACCGCGCGCCAACTCGATGCCAGCGGCGCCGAGGTGGTGCTGCTGGCGCGCGCCGGCCAGGACCTCGGCAAGTACGGCCTGCAATGGTCGCACCTGGGCTTCGCCTATCGCGATGGCAGCGGCGGTGATCGAGCAAGGCCGGTGTGGCGGGTGCTGCACAAGCTCAACCAATGCGGCACGGCGCGCAGCGATCTGTATCGCCAGGGCCTGGGCGAGTTCTTCATGGACCGGCCGTACCGCTACGAGGCCGCCTTCGTGGTGCTCACGCCGGCGCTGCAGCAGGCCCTGTTGCCCCTGCTGCACGACAACGCCCAGCTGCCGCGCCTGCACGAGCCGCGCTACAACATGGTGGCCTATCCCTGGGGCGGCGGCTACCAGCAAAGCAACCAATGGGCGCTGGAAACCCTGGCGCTGGCGGCCGATGCGCAGAACCGCTCGCGCGCGCTGGCGCAGGGCTGGCTGAAGGCCCGGGGCTACCAGCCCAGCGACCTGCGCCTGTCCACCGCCACGCGCCTGGGCGCGCGCATCGCGCATGGCCAATGTCACATTCGATGATCATCCTTCGGCGCGGCGCTTCGCCGGCCATATCGAAACCGTCACGGTCGATTCCATCTTCGCCTGGCTGCCCCGTGCGGGCCTGGGCGGCGCGATGCAAGAAGTGAAAGAACAGTGAAAGTCCACCCATGAGCTCACCAGATCACGCCAACCAGTTCGCCCTGCTCGCGCAGCGCCGCTTCGCGCCCTTCTTCTGGACCCAGTTCCTCGGCGCCGGCAACGACAACCTGTTCAAGTTCGCCTTCACCGTGATGGTGACCTACCAGCTGCAGGTGAGCTGGCTGCCGCCGGCCCAGGCGGGGCTGGCGATCGGCGCGCTCTTCATCCTGCCCTTTGTGCTGTTCTCGGCCACCAGCGGCCAGCTTGCCGACAAGCTCGACAAGACGCTGCTGATGCGCTGGGTCAAGAACCTCGAGATCGCCATCATGGCGCTGGCCGGCTGGGGCTTCATGCAGGCCAAGGTGCCGGTGCTGCTGGCCTGCGTGTTCCTGATGGGCCTGCACTCCACCCTGTTCGGGCCGGTGAAATTCGCCTACCTGCCGCAGCAGCTGAACGAGCGCGAACTCACCGGCGGCAACGGCATGGTGGAGATGGGCACCTTCGTGGCCATCCTGCTGGGCAATGTGGCCGGCGGGCTGCTGATCGCCACGCCGCAGGTGGGCGCCAGCCATGTGGCGATGGCCGCGCTGGGCGTGGCCCTGCTGGGCCGGCTGACGGCGCAGGCGATTCCGCTCACCCCCGCCACCGACCCCGGCTTGAAGATCAACTGGAACCCGGTCTCGGAGACCTGGCGCAATCTCAAGCTGGCGCATGAGCAGCTGGCGGTGTTCCGCTCGCTGCTGGGCATTTCGTGGATGTGGTTCTTCGGCGCGGTCTTCCTGGCCAACTTCCCGGCCTTTGCCAAGGAGGTGCTGCATGGCAACGAGCAGGTGGCCTCGCTGCTGCTGGTGGTGTTCTCGATCGGCATCGGCGTCGGCTCGCTGCTGTGCGAGGTGCTGTCCAAGCGCCATGTGGAGATCGGCCTGGTGCCGCTGGGCGCGATCGGCATGAGCGTGTTCGCGATCGATCTCTATGTCGCCGCGCATGCGCTGCCGCCGGTGACGCAGCAGCTCGGCCTGGGCGAGTTCCTGGCCCAGCATGCGCATTGGCGCGTGCTCGCCGATCTGTGCCTGCTGGCGCTGTTCGCCGGCCTCTACAGCGTGCCCATGTATGCGCTGATCCAGCTGCGCGCGCAGCCCACGCACCGCGCCCGCATCATTGCCGCCAACAACTGGTTGTTAAGTCGGGTGAATTTGTTCATGAAATTGAACTTGAATTGGCTGTTGGGAGGGGGCGCTTCAGGTGTGCCTGTGGATAACTTTGACTTGCGCGCGCAGCGTTTGATGGAGGCCGCGACGTGAACACACCCAGCACTGCCAATTCGCCGGTCACGGAACATGCACCGGAGGGCGCCGAAGGCGGTCGTGGACGGTCGCAGTTCCGCCTTCTCACTCAGCGCCGCTTTGGGCCCTTCTTCGCGACACAACTCGCCGGCGCTTTCAACGACTCGTTTCTGAAGCAGTTGGTCATCCTGCTGGTCACGTTCCACGCCGCCGAGTACACGACGATGTCTGCGGGACTGGTTGCGAACATGGCCGCAGGCCTCTTCATCCTGCCGTTTGTGCTGTTCTCGGCCTATGCCGGCCAGCTGGCTGACCGCTTCGACAAGGCGAAGGTGATCCGCGCCGTGAAGGCTGCAGAGGTGGCGATCATGGTGGTCGCCAGCGCGGGCTTCTACATGAAGAGCCTGCCGGTCCTACTTACCTCCATCTTCGCGATGGGGTGCCACTCGGCGTTCTTCGGCCCAGTCAAGTATTCGCTGCTACCGCGGGTCCTGGCCAAGGAGGAGCTGACTGGCGGCAACGGCCTGCTGGAGATGGGCACGTTCCTCAGCATCCTCTTGGGCACGCTGGTGGCTGGCGTCATTGCTGCGATGACGACCAATCCGCTCTGGCTGTCCATCGCCCTTCTGGGCTTCGCCATCCTGGGTCTCGTCGCCAGCCTCTTCATCCCCGCAACCGGCGAGGCGGCTCCCGACCTAAAGCTCCGTTTCAGCGTGGTCAGCGAGACCCTTGCCACAGTGAAGATGAGCAAGCGTGAAGGCGAAGGCGTCTGGAACAGCCTCCTCGCCATCTCATGGTTCTGGTTCGTTGGCGCTGTGGTGCTCTCGCAGATTCCTGCGCTTGGCAAGGACGTCCTGCAGGGTGACACCACCGTCGTCACCGTCCTGCTGGCCACCTTCTCCATCGGCATCGCGACGGGCTCGCTCTTGTGTGAGCGCCTGTCGGGCCACAAGGTGGAGATTGGCCTGGTGCCCATCGGCTCCATCGGCCTGTCGGTGTTCACAGCCGACATGGCATGGTCCAGTGACCGCTTCGCTGCAGCGCTTCAGACCTCCGCCTCCAGCGCGCCTCTGAGCTGGACCCAGTTCCTCGCCACGAGCGGCAGTATCCACGTTCTCGCGGATGTCTCCCTGCTTGGCCTGTTCGGAGGCCTCTTCATCGTCCCGCTGTACGCCTTCGTCCAACTGCGCACGGCCCCTGAACGGCAGTCACGCATCATCAGTTCGAACAACATCCTGAACGCCGTTGCGATGGTGATCGCTGCCGGGATGTCCGCCGGCCTGCTGGCCTACGGCATCTCTGTGCCGGGCCTCATCCTGGTCTGCGCGGGCTTGAACGCCCTGGTGGCCATCTACATCTACCGAACTGTCCCCGAGTTTCTGTGGCGCTTCCTGAGCTGGTTCGTGGTCCACGCGATCTACCGCCTTCGCATCACCGGCACCCACAACATACCTGAGGAGGGTCCCGCCATCCTGGCACCTAACCACGTCTCATACGTGGACGCGCTGGTCCTTAGCGCGCTCTGCCCACGGCCCATCCGGTTCGTAATGGACGCGAGCATCTTCCGGGTGCCGGTGCTGTCGTGGCTGTTCCGCCAGGTCAACGCCATCCCCATCGCTTCGGCAAAGAAGGAGCCGGAGACCTTGGAGAAGGCGCTGGCCTCAGTGGATGCCGCCCTGCGCAACGGTGAGCTGGTGTGCGTCTTTCCTGAGGGCGCGCTCACCCGTGACGGTCAGTTGGCCGAGTTCAAGCCTGGCATCCGCCGGATGCTTGACGCCAACCCGGTGCCGGTCATCCCGGTGGGGCTCAACGGCCTGTGGGAGACTGCGTTTGCCAGGAACGGCAAAACAATGGGCGCTCGCTTGGCGAGTCTGCGTCCGGGGCGTGGGCTCGACGTCAACGTCGGTGCCCCTCTGCCTTCGTCGGTGACCGTCGATGAACTTCGATTGAAGGTTCAGGGGTTGATGGGGCAAGTTGCTCCGGACGGCGCAGCTCAGCCTGCGGAGGTGCGCGGTTAGTCCGGAATCGGGAACGAGCTATGGCAACGAAGAATCACTGGGAAGACGAGTTCGACGCGGACAGCTTCGCTGACTACAAGGAAGCCGCCGTCGAGCATGGGCGTTTGAGGCAAGAGAACTCTGTAGAGGGCTGGATTTACGTCGGGCGGGACTCGCGTTGCGACGACGAAGCCAAAATTGGCTTGACGACCGGCAAACCCGGAACCAGGGCGAGCAGTCCGCAGAACCCTCGCTTTTCGTTGCACTGTGCATTCAAGGTAAAGGAGGGAGTTTCACCGGAAAGGATTGAGGAAATCGAAGCTGCGACCAAGGCCGCGCTCAGTCAAAACTTCGAACGAATTCCTCACGAAACGTCCGGGTTCCCATCCGAGTGGTTCAAGGTATCCCCCAAGCACATGCGAGAGTTCGCCCACGAATTTCTGTATGACAACTTCAGCTCAGAGATGCATTGCTATCACTGCCCAGAGCGTGACATCGGGGTGATTTACTCTTGGGAGAACAACCGGTCGCTAATTAAGGGGAAGCCAGTTCCCTACGCGGCCACCGATTTGAGCAATCCCCCCGTGGATTCCGCTTGCCTCACACCGCCAGGCTGCGGTGCCGATTGCAATTGCTGGGCTTAGGCTGCGCAATTTCTAGGCTTCTAGGCGCGGCTGGCTCACCTCGGTTCGCTGACGATGAAGGGATGCAGCAAGCCTTGCTCAGGCGGCCTCAAGTCGGTCTGGCGCCCGGAGGCTCACGTCGATGACGCTGTGTGCAGGGGCGCCAGCCTGACGGCGAACCAACTCGGCGAGGAGGATAGCTGCGGCATAGCACCCCACAAAGGGTGTTGCGGTCGACCGAAAACTGAGCCACATCTGAGGGTTGTGCCGACCTAAAACTGAGCCAGGTGTTCAACCTACCCTGCCCGGGTTATCCACAACGGGCGGGGTGTGCAGGAGTGATCACCATGG
>Ga0208634_100072_pt1 | contig 62714 bp, 52 predicted proteins | sample LakWasMe81_HOW10_2_FD_183907 | JGI IMG/M metagenome (GOLD analysis project Ga0208634, IMG submission 183907) | Freshwater sediment methanotrophic microbial communities from Lake Washington under simulated oxygen tension - Sediment Metagenome... | ecosystem: Environmental > Aquatic > Freshwater >... | reverse complement strand
ACTTCCATGCCTTCTACCTTACGTGCGGCTTCAACCGCCAAGCGACGCTTTTCATGTCGGCTACCCGGCATCGCAATCATGCAATGCTGGCAATCATGGCGCGCTGCAATCTGCGCCATATCCTCCAAACCACCTTCGACCTTGGTGTGCATGATCTCACGGCCAATCAGCTTATTACTGGGGTCTATCATCGCCACAACGCGCCACTCAGGGTTTTTGCTCAGCTCTTTAATTAGATTAAAGGATGCATCTTCGACACCAATGACGATCACTGGCTTTCCCTGTAGCGCAATGCTGTTGAATAAGCGACGTTCTTTCCAGGCGCGGTAAATAAAGCGGCTGCCACCCATAGCTAGCACTAAGAGCATTGGATTTAGAATGAGAACTGAACGAGGGATGACGATAGATGGATGCACGAGCAATGCAAGTGTCGCTGTAAGCAAGGTAGCAAATACAACTGCGCGCATAATGCGCTTCAAGTCTGGCAGACTAGCAAAGCGCCACACGCCTTTATATAAGCCAAATGCATAAAAGCTCACACCATGAAACACGAAAATGACTGGCAATGTTTGCCAAATGTAGTGCTTGAATTCAACTGGAATGTGAAAGTTAAAACGCAAGGAAAATGCTATCCACCAGGCAGCAAAAATAACAACAGCATCGTGGAAAAATGCCAGCAAAGATAAAAAGCGAGCCGGAAGTTTAAGCATAAGTAACGACCAAAGAGTCAATGCGTGATGTTATCACGTCTTAACACCTTGATCGCAGTGAGTGCAATAATCTTAAAGTCTAATGGTAGCGATTGATGATGCAAGTAATAAGTATCTAAAGCAACTTTCTGCTCGATCGGTATTTCATCACGTCCATTTATTTGTGCCCAACCTGTAATGCCAGGTTTCAATTTATGAACGCCATATTCACTTCTTAAAGTAACTAAGTCTTTCTGATTAAATAGTGCGGGGCGAGGACCCACAAGTGACATATCCCCTTTTAGCACACTGAATAATTGCGGCAACTCATCAAGGCTGGTTTTACGTATAAAGCTGCCTACTGGGGTAAGGAAGCTATTAGGATTGCTTTGCTGATTCATTAAGTGGGTTGCAATTTGAGGTGTTCCCATGTGCATAGATCGAAATTTAGGCATTCTAAATAATTGATTATCTTGCCCAATTCGTTGACTCCAATATAAAGCAGGACCTTTAGATGTAAGTTTAACTATGAGGTATGTGAGCACAAACAATGGAGAAAGTAGAATTACGGCAATAATTGTTAATAAAATATCTAAAATTATTTTGTTGAGTTTACTCTGTGACAGCACGTTTGATTCCCTCACGGAAACTTAATTTGGGTTTCCAAGCTAATAGTGTAATAGCTTTAGTAATATCCACTTGAAGATTAGATATTAATTGATCACTTAGATTGTTTTTACCTAAAGATTTAAAAAGAAAATTTAAAATCAACGGCGGAATTGGGGCTAACAACGGTTGTGCATTAAGCGCTTCTTTGATCGTCAGTATTAGCTCTGTGGTAGATACATCAAAATTGTCAGATATTAGAAAAGTTTGATTTGCCGCTGCCGGGTGTTCGCTACAAACCTCTATAAAGTCACATAAATTATCAATACCAATAAAACTTCGTCGATTGTTTATTGCCCCAAAAGGTAAAGGAAACGGAAGCTTACATAAGTAAACAAGATGTTTGAAATTTGCTTTTGCATTGGCTCCATAAACCAACGGAGGCCTGATTATTGTGAGTTCTGTAGAGGAACCATCAAATAATTCTTGTAGGGCAATTTCGGCTTGTAATTTGCTGGTTGAATAGGGGTTGTGTGGATTGGGGACATCTTTCTCCGTGAAAGGAGTGTTTTCTGTTTTTTTTCCATTGACGCCTATAGAACTAATAAAAACAAATCTTTTGACCTTTAGTTTTTTTGCAAGTTGAGCAATTCTTAGTGAGTAAATTAAGTTTGCATCTGTATAAAGCTCGTGGTTTTGTAGACTTGTTCTATTTTTTACATGGGCCAAACCAGCTAAATGAACTAAACAGTCAAAATTATCATTTGAATATTTTTCTAGGTCAGGGGTATAGCTTTTTTCAATTCGTGTAACCTTGTGTCCATTAGTAGACAGTCTTAAGCATAGGGTTTTACCTATAAATCCATTTGAGCCTGTTATAAGGAAATTCATAAAAGTTCATTATATAAATCATTGTAAGCATTACCTAAAGCTTTACTTGAGAATAGATCTTCATATCTTTGGCGTGCGGAAAGTCCAAAAGAATTTGTCTGTACTGGGTGATCAAGAATATCTTGCATGGCCTCAGCTAGCTGTTCCGGATTGTTGGGCTCAACAACAAAACCAGTTTTAAGATGTTTATTCACAAATGAGGTGCCAGTACCTATTTCACATGTAATCATGGGCTTACCAAAGATTGAGGCCTCAATCAACACAACTCCAAAAGCTTCTGAGCGGACGTGTGATGGTAGTATAAAAGTGATACAGTTTTTAATTAATGTTGCTTTTTCCGCATCAGTTACCATACCAGCAAAAATTACGTTGTTTAAATTTAACTCTTTAGACAGTTTTTTTAAACTAGCCTCATCCCCTCCTGCACCAGCAATGATAATTTTTGCGTCTACCTTACCTGCAGACTTAATGAGTGTATGGATGCCCTTGTAATAACGAGGTACTCCGACAAAAAGAAAATAAGGTTCATTTTTTTTAATATTTAATTTATCAAAAATATTTTCATCGTGAAGGCTTAAAAGTCTTCTATCATCAACTCCGATTGGAATTACTCTAACTTTATCCCGTAACTCAGGTGCTGATAACACGTGGCTGCTATTTACATAGTTGGGAGAGGTCGCGACAATAATATCCATTCTCATTAATGTTGACATCATTAAAGGTCGGTAAGCTTTCAGTAAAAACTGCTGCCTTATGATATCTGAATGGTAAGTTAAAACCTTAGGCTTATTTTTGTCTGATGCGTAGTTCAATATGTCCCCAAATGGCCATGGGAAATGATAATGAATGATATCGTTCTTTTTTGACTCATTGTGAAAACTAGTTAATGAGAATGGAGTGGAGATTTCGCATGACGCAAAAGAAAAAAGAGCTTTTTCCCTAATAACTTTTGCCTCTTCAAAGTTAATAATTTTGGGTGTAGGTTTTTTTGTTAAAGTAAAAATTGTATTCTCAACATTAAAGCTCTTAGATGTAGACAAGCATATTTGTTTTATCACCTCATGTACTCCACCAGGAGGATCTGGATAATATGTTTTATATACGCTGAGTACTTTCATATATGGCTTTGGTAGCAAAAATTTTGAGCTAAATCAACGAATGCTACAAGACTCGTTTAAGAATGACATCGCAATGAGTGATTTTCATTAGGTCATCAAAACTTGATGCTTTAAGCGTAGAGTCATGGTTAATTATAAAAAACTTGAATTCTAAACTAATTATGTAATCAAAAAATTCTTTAAGTTTATAGTCAGGTTTGTCTAACAGAGTTGGTGACCACTCCATCATGAGAGCAATATTCTTGTTTTTTCTAAGTGTATTTTCCGCACCTTTTAATATATAAGGCTCTGCACCTTCGGCATCAATTTTGATAAAGTCAACTTTTTTATCCTTAAACATTGAGTCAATCGTAATGGTTTCTACAGTAATTCTCTTTAAACTATCATTAAATTCGCTAGCAGTTTTTTCATCAACGAAAATACTGGAAGAGCCTTGATGTTTTTCAAATACGTTGAAAGTGATCGTGCCATTTTCTGAAAAAACAGCTTTATTTACGATAGTTGTATTTTGTAACAGGCCATTAATTTCAACGTTGTTATGAAGAAGTTCGCATACCTCAGGATTTGCCTCAAATGAGTAGAGCTGGCCATGCAAGCCTACGTTTTTTGCTGCGAGCAAAGAGTAGTAACCGATATTGGCGCCAATATCCAAGACTGTCATACCCTCTTGAATATTGTCCATGAAAACTTTTGTTATCCACTGTTCCCAATAACCATCCATGAGAATGTGAGGAGATAATGATAAGTCATCTGTTCTAACGAATATTTTTTGATTGTATATGGTAGTAGTTAAGGCTTTGTTGTTCCCTAGATACGCAATTGTTCGGTTCTGTTTAGAGGTTAAGCCATGTTGAGTTCCACTAAGTCCAACTCTAAACACTTTTTGTATGACTGAGATTATTTTATTTTTAATTGTAAACAACATTCCAGAGCTCCCTACTAAAATTCTGATGAGTATATTTTGATTGAACAAAGTTTATTAATTTACGGCTACTCTCTTCAGATTGTTGAGTTGAGCATACTGATTGTATTTGATTTGAGATGCTTTCTACTGAGTATGGATCGCAATAGGTAGCGTGTTCCGCAAAAATTTCTCTAAATACTGGGATATCTGAAACTATGCATGGAGTTCCAAACCACATTGCTTCGAGAACAGGCAAGCCAAAGCCTTCAATGATTGATGGAAACACAAAACATTTTGCATTTTTTTGTAGGATCGCTAATTCAATCTCGGGAAGGAACCCAAGGTATTTAACTTTATCTTTTAATTCATTAATTAATGCTCTCTCTTCGTTATATGCCCATGCAAATCCTCCAATGATTACTAATGTCGGGAGGTCTTTTTTTATTTCAATTGCACGTAGCAAATTTATGAGATTCTTTTTAGGCTCTATCGCACCATTAAACAAAATATAATTTTGGGGGGAGAGGTCGAATTTCCCTAATGTATTCTTTTCTGTAGCATCATTTATTAAGCTGGTAATCGCCGTAGTGGAGTATTTACATGGTTGATAAATAACGTGAAGTTTAGCTGGATTGACACTTAGTCTGTTGATTAACTCGCTCTTTGTGTAATTGGATATGCAGATAATTTTGTCCGACTTCTCTGTAATTGCCTTCATGCCATTTATAAACGCTTTACTTGTTAATCGCCAATTGCTGTCTAGAAGCCAAGGATGAGATATTGGTATTATGTCATGAACGGTAGTAATGGTTTTTTTCCCCTGAATTAATAATGGTATAGGGGATGTTTGAAAGAAGATTGAAGCTTGGCTGTCTTTAAGGCTAATTTTTTTTATACTCAAACCAAGTGCTGACTTGTAAAAGGATTTTATGAATATTGATGGTGACAGCACGATACGTTTAATAAAGCACCAATCTTGAGAGCCTAATCGATAAAAATTTTTCTTTGAAATAGAGTCATCTAATAGTTCGACTTTCTTCAGTGACTTCAAGGTTAGGAGTGATTTACCCAAAGCAATTAGTTTGGCTTTGACCCCTCTGGTGTTGACTTTTCCTGTACTTAAACAATGTGCTAAATATGCGTCTGCTGGATTGACATGCTCAATATTTGGTATATTTTGCTCTGAAAGTAATTCTAAGTAAGCGTTTTGGTCACTCAAGGCTTTAATTACTGAGCTTGAGTAGGTTTTTATCCCTGTACCTTTTTGTTTTTCAAAGTTGATTCCGTCTATAATTATTTTCATTTTAAAGTTTCGTTTCCGTCAATTTGCCATGTTCTAGTTTAAAAACCCTATTGCAATACTCTTTTATAAGATCATGAGAGTGTGAAGCGAAAACAAAAATTTTAGAGTTACTTATAAGTTGACGCATCCTTTTTTCAGCCTTACGTTGGAACTCCGAATCCCCTGTACCAAACATCTCATCTATTAAAAGAATTTCTGGCTGAACAGATGTGGCAACAGCAAACATGAGCCTCATAACCATGCCTGATGAATATGTTCTGACTGGTAGACTTAAAAAGTCTCCAAGCTCAGTAAAGTCTTCTATTTCACTGGATATTTGCTCGATTTCATAGAAGCTCATCCCCATCAAGAGTCCCATTCTCTTTATATTCTCGTAACCGGAGAGATCGGTATCCATCCCAGCACCTAAGTCGAAAACTGTTGCAACTTTGCCTGTAATTTTCACAGCACCACTCGTTGGTGGATAAATGCCAGCCATGGCCCGTAGCAATGTTGTTTTACCTGCCCCGTTGTGACCAATAAGGCCTACTGAGTCTCCATCTTTTAAATCAAACGATACATCACTGAGTGCGGTAACAACATTTACGCTGCCTGATTCTGATTCGATACGCCCGCCAGTTGTTATTCTGACGATTTGATTTCTTAATGATTTTGCCCTTCCATCAAGAATTGGGTAACGCAACGAAACATTTTCAAATTTTAGAATGGCCATTTTATATCCAGAAAACAATTTTATTTCTTGTTCTATTAAATAGACAAATTGTTATTATCCAACCTAGGGCTAACATGGATAAAGAGACTATCCAAATCTTTGTTGATGGCATATTCCCGAGCAATGGAAGTCTTACTATTTCAATTAAATATGTTATTGGATTAAACCATATTAAATTTGTACTCAGGTTGTTTGGTCTGTAGATGACAGGGCTTGCAAAAAAAAGGAGTGGGATTATTGAGCCCATTGCATATTCAATATCCCGGAATCTTGCACCTAAGATTGAAAGAAATAAAATTATCCATGTTAAGTTCAAAATGAAAATTAACAAACATGGAATGAATAGTAGTGTGTGCGAGTTTACCGGTACGTCGAGAATAAGTGCAACGAACACAAAAATAACTATGTTGTGTAGAAAGTTTATTAGGTGTCGAAGAAGCAGTTGTTGAATATGTAAGAAATATGGAAGCTTTAGGTTCCTGATAATGCTGGCTTGTTTTAGAAAATTGGAGGACGACTCTGTTAGGCATCCAGAAATAAACTGCCAAGTAATTAGGCCAATGGTAAGCGGGGGAATGAATTCTTCACGAGGAATCTTTAAAAGACTACTCCAAAGCCAACCTAACCCTGCAACTCCAATTGCAGTTCCAAGTGTTAGCCAAAGAGGACCTAAAGTGCTTCTTTTATACCTTGCACGGATATCACTTAATGCAAGATATAACGTGACTCTCCAAATTTTAATACTTTCGAAGATGTCGATTATGCCGCTTAGTTTGTTCTTTTGCATTTTCAATATAGTTTTAAGAGGGGGTAACTCAGTAAATTAGCGTGATCAGCTATCTGTTTTATTTGTTACTACAGGAGCCGGTATTTTGAGCGCACCTTTAAATTAGAATTCAATTTCTTATGCCTCATCGCTTGTATCAAAGCCATGTATTTCTAATGCGTTAGATAGACGTATAATTAAAAAATATCAACTTTAAATGATAGCATTTTAACAGTTATCAACCAACTCATTTTGGGTTTTTGATGCTTATTGGGTCTGGTTTTGACTAAGGTTTTGGAGTAATTGCAGACTCGTTTATACTGGGCTGTACGTCATACTCGTGGTAAGCCTTAAGATTTATTTTTGACTCAGCATCGCCTTAATATTCGCCATCTTGCTCTTGCCATAGTCTTTGCTCAACACTTGATCTGGCCCGTTAAACGGGTTGCCAAAGTGTTTGACATCGTCTTTTGGTAATTCACCGATAAACCGGCTGGGTTCACACGCCTGCATTTCGCCGCCGCGTTTGCGTTTTTTGCACCAGGTGATGTTGAGCGATTTTTGCGCGCGGGTGATGCCTACATACATCAGGCGGCGTTCTTCTTCAATCTGGTCCGCATCAATAGAGTTTGTGTGCGGCAAAATGCCTTCTTCGCAGCCGATTAAAAAGACGTGGCCGTACTCCAGGCCTTTGGAGGCGTGCAGGGTGGAGAGCTTGACGGCATCGGGTTCGCTGTCTTCGCGACCCTCTAGCATGGTGATGAGCGAGACCAGTTGCGTCAGTTCGAGCAGGTTTTTACCGTCGGATTCATTGCCGAACTCGGTAGAGCCTTCGCCTTTTTTGCTGAGCCAGGCGACAAACTCCATGACGTTGCCCCAGCGTGTTTCGGCAGCGCGTGCTTCTTCACCATCATACAAATAGGTTTCGTATTGAATGGCGGTCAGCAGGTCATTGAGCACCTCATTGGCCGGGTCTTTGACGGCGCGGCCTTGTAATGTCTGGATATAGCGGCAGAAGGTGAGCAGGTCTTCGAGCTGCTTGGCACCGACGTCGTGCTGAAAGCCGCCTTCAAAGGCCGCAGCAAACAGCGACATTTTGTGCGCGCTGGCATATTCACCCAGGCGTTCCAGTGTGGTATTGCCTATGCCTTTTTTCGGCGTGGTAGCTGCACGGATGAACGCTGGATCATCGTCTTCGTTGGCGATCAGGCGCAGGTAGCTGATGATGTCCTTGATTTCAGCTTTGTCAAAAAAGGATGAACCGCCAGAGATGGTGTAGGGGATTTTGTGGTTGCGCAAAAATTTTTCAATAATGCGCGCCTGGTGGTTGCTGCGGTAGAGGATCGCATAATCTTTAAAGGTCGTGCGATGCTCGAATTTGTGCGCCTGCAACTTCATGACGACGGTTTCGGCTTCGTGTTCTTCACTTTGGGTGGCGGTAACATGTAACAGGTCGCCGGTACCCAGTTCACTCCACAACTTTTTCTCAAACAGCTTGGGGTTGTTGGCGATGACCTGGTTGGCTGCACGCAAAATGCGCACGGTGGAGCGGTAGTTTTGCTCCAGCTTGATGACTTTGAGTTTTGAAAAGTCTGTGGTGAGCTGGCGCAGGTTTTCCACGTCGGCGCCACGCCAGCCGTAAATGGCCTGGTCATCATCACCTACGGCGGTAAACTGGCCGCGCAGGCCGGTGAGTTGCTTGATCAGTTTGTACTGGCAAGCGTTGGTATCCTGGTACTCGTCAATCAGCAGGTAGTGCAGTTTGCGCTGCCATTTATCCAGGGTGTCATGGTGTTGCTCAAACAGTTCCACCGGCACTTTAATCAAATCGTCAAAGTCTACCGCCTGGTAGGCGCGCAAGGTTTGCTGGTAGAGCTGGTAAACACGGGCAGCGGCATGCGCCATTTCTTCATCAGCCAAAGACTTGGCCTGGTCCGGGCTCACAAAGGCGTTTTTCCAACTGGAGATCTGCCATTGTGTCTTGCGCAGCAATTGTTTGTCAGTCGTCGCCAATATATCACTGAGGATTTTAAAGCTGTCTGAGGCATCCAGAATCGAGAATTGCGGTTTATAGCCGAGCAGGGCGGCTTCCTGGCGCAGTATCTGCAGCCCCAGCGAGTGAAACGTAGTCACCGTCAGGCCTTTGCCGCTTTTGCCTTCCAGCAATGGCGTGACGCGCTCCTGCATCTCGCGGGCGGCTTTATTGGTAAAGGTGATGGCGGCGATCTGGTTGCCTTTATAGCCGGCCTGGTTAATCAGGTAGGCAATTTTTTGCGTAATCACGCGTGTTTTACCACTACCGGCACCTGCCAACACCAATAAGGGGCCATCCAGATAATGAATTGCTTCGCGCTGTGGGGGATTTAAAAGATGCTGCATGGGACTTCAGAGGTTTGTGGTAAACAACAAAGCGGTAGAGGAATTAGCCTGTATGGACTATTTAACCCCTTCATTTATATGGGTATAGTCGCTCAACCATAGTATTATGTTTTTCAGGTAAACAAACTTTGTCCGCCCCTGTGTTTGATCTCAACAGTGTCATTCTATCATCAATTGGACTCACCTTAACGCTGGTTCTGGTCTTGTTGATTTTTGGCGCCTATCAGCAACGTAGCCTGATTATGCATTGGGTACGTGGCTTGCTGTTATTGGGCGCCGGGCTAACTGTTTACTTTGTATCGCAAACCTCGTTCATCTACGGCCCGCCTAGCATCTACCAAGCCACTGCCGTTACCATCATAGCGCTTGGCGTGAGCCTGTTTGTCAATGGTATCCGCATGCTCAGGGGCTACCGTGTCTATCGTTATTGGTCATTGCTGGTGGTGACGACCTTACTTGCCTGCAACGCGGTGATGATCAATACACACACACCAGATAAATGGATATTGCTGAGTAATCTCATCGTGCTGATGTGGGTGTTTGGCTATGGCAGCCGCAGCCTGGTTGGGCATGGCAAAGACTTTGTGGCGCATGTGTTTTGGCTGTGCTGCAGCCTGTTTGCTGGTATTAGTGTCATGCTGGCGTTTTTGGCGGTCAAAGTGATGCTGGGCGATGAAGGCAGTTTGCACTCGTTTTCACAGTGGCATATCCACGCCTATTTGATGAGTACCGCCATGCTGGCCATCACCGCCGTGACCAGCTTGCTGCTGCTGGTGATGCATGTGCGTGCGCAGGCCGGTTTGCAAGCGATTGCCACGCTCGATGGCTTGACCGGTGTGTTGAATCGTCGCGGTTTGCAAGAGGCGGCGACACGTATGCAAGCGGTATCACAGCGCATCCGCTTGCCGATGGGGATGCTGATTGTCGACCTGGATTACTTTAAAAAGGTCAATGATGTGTATGGCCACCTGGTGGGCGATGTGGTGCTTAAATCCTGCGCGGGCACGATAAGGGCGGCATTGCGTGGTGGTGATGTGATTGGCCGTTATGGCGGCGAAGAATTTTGTATCTTAATGCCTAACACGGGCGAACATGAGGCGATGATTCTGGCGGAGCGTATCCGCCGTATTATTGAAGTGACGCCGGTGAGTATTGCTGGTGTTGAGAGCATGAGCAGTGATACGCAGGCCATCAAATGCACCGTTAGTGTTGGTTCGGTGAGTTCTGAAACTGTAGGCTATGTGCTGGAGGGCCTGTTTGCCGGGGCGGACCAGAATCTGTATAAAGCCAAGCAAAATGGCCGTAACCGCATTGCCAGCAATATTGACCAGTTGCTTAGTAAACCGCCTGACGAAGGCAAACCTGCCAAGCGACACGCCAGCCTGATTGCCTGATCAAACAACTATAAGGTATCTGGTTCAGGCGCGGCCTGGTCTTCTTTGGCTTTTTTCGCTGCTGCGGCCTGCGCTTCAGCCAGTGCCAGCATCTCGGACCGGCTTTGTGGTGACTCCAGGCTGACGCGACCAATGGCACCGCTGCGGTAATCGGTGAGCAAGGCCATCGCCGTGCGCTCCATATCCCATTCACCATCGTTACGTTTGTAGGTGCGGCGTTTGGCAATCGCTTGCAGCAAATCAATGCCGTCTATGCTGCTGACATCCAGCTTCATCACGTCCAGTTTATAACGCGTGTTCATCAAGGCCGGGTATTGCTTTAATAACAGGTTGCCCAAAAACTCAGCCACGTCTTCATCAATCACCGCATTCCGGCCAATGGCGTGGCTGGCGGCCAACAGATAACCATCTGACTCATGCTCGATTTTTGGCCACATCATGCCCGGGGTGTCGGTAATGTTGGTGCTGTCGCTCAAGTCAAAGCGTTGCTGGCTTTTGGTCACCGCAGGCTCGTCGCCCACTTTAGCTGCGCGGCGATTGAGCAGGGCGTTCATCAGAGTGGATTTACCGACGTTAGGGATGCCCATAATCATCATGCGCAGCGGCTTGAGTGGCGTGCCACGGTGCGGCGCCAGTTGGCGGCATAGGCCGGGGATTTTTTTGGCGTCACCTGGCTTTTTGCAAGACAGCGCGACTGCTTTGGTGTTTGGTTGTTTATTAAAGTAATTCAGCCAGGCCTGGGTGACTTGCGGGTCGGCTAAATCTGCCTTGTTAAGGATTTTAAGGTTAGGGCGCTGGCGAAAATTACGCATTTCCTCAATCATCGGGTTATGGCTGGCGGCGGGCACGCGTGCATCCAGCACCTCAATCACTACGTCGATATGCTCAAGTGTTTCTTCTGCCTTTTTGCGCGCAGATGTCATGTGCCCAGGAAACCATTGTATCGCCATATTTTTGCTCCATCCTCAACTCAAAAAATACGGTATCAATGTCCTTTGCCGTACTCGGTATTGGTTTATCCCAGGTTTGCAATGCGGTGATTGCCATGGGGTAAACCAACATAAGCGCCTATTTTAACATTTAAGCGGCAACTCCCTAAATGTTGCCGGCATCTCTGTACTATTTCCAGCTATAACCGAGTGTAAACAGGGCACGTGTATCGCCTTTGACGCGGTCATCCACCGGGCGGCTGTCATAGTTGTAGTCGACTTGCGTGGAGGCGCTCAAGCCAAAAATAAACGGGAAGCGCAGGCCGGTGGAGCTATAAACCAGAATTTGTGAGGGCGATCTTGCCGTGTAAAGCACCTCATGGCGATGGAACGCCTGTACAAATGAGTCAAACAGATATTGGTTGTAGTTGACCGCCCAGCGCAAAGCGGCATGGTTGTCATCACTCTCTTCGTAATAATCCTGCTTGATCAGCGATACACCGCCTTCGACTGACAGATTCAGTTTTTCACCTTCAAAAATCTGGTAACCGGTACCCACACCATAGGTGCTGCGTAATTTAATATCCCTGAAGCGGTCTTTTTCTTGAATGGTGTTGAGGTAGCTAAACCATTTTTTGGTAAAAAAGTGGTCATACTGGCCGCGCACGCGGGCGTTGTTCTGTGTTTGCTGGTCGTTATCCTCGGCCCAGTAGTAATAGCCTTGCACCGTATAACGATTGTCCAGCCCACGTAACACCGACTCACCGTTAAATTGCATGTTGCGGTTGGTGCTGTTGCCATTGTTAAAGGCGCCGCCCAGGCTTAAGTTGCCTGTCCACACATAGCCTTCACCAATCAGGTCGCGGCTGGGGTTGATGTAATGAATTTCGTCCAACTCGGTGTCGACCAGTGGCGTGTTTGTTTCTTCATCCAGAATCACCTGGCCTTCGTCAGTGTGTACCAGGCGACCATTGACAATGCTGCCGTCAGACAATTGCATCAATATCGGCTTGTCGGCGTCTATGCTGTGAATATCGTTCCAGTTGATTTTAACTTCGTCAGCATAAGTGGTTTTGACGGTGAGTTTGTTGGAGATTTTCACGCCTAGCGTGCCGGTGATTTTGTCGCCATTTTTGAGCCAGATGGTATCTGCAAGCACTGGAGTGGCGAGCAGAGAGAACGTGGTAAGCGGAAATAGCGTGAATTTAACCGTCTTGTCTAGATATAAAAAAGCCCATTTGGCTAAGCGCTGTGGCATAGATACTCCCTCATACGATTGAACAACTGCGCTGCTAGGCAGCGAATTGATGCAGCGCTAACGTGCGTCGCTGCAGTGGTGGTCGAGCCCGCTATGCACGAGTTCACGTTGGCCACCATGATAGACATGATTACTAAAACAGCCTTTGAGTTCCCGAGCGCTTGCCCGACATGCCCACGCGAACCCATGCTGATGAAGCTGGCACATGTTAAACTGATTGTTTAGTATTTTAAAACAGCAACACGCATGGTCAAGCCAAACCTACCGCCAGAAGTCAAACCCGGCCAATCTCTCCCGCTATTGCAAGCGCTGCATATTCTGACGCGTGATGGCAAGCTGAACCAGGACAGTCGCCGTAAACTCAAGCAGGTGTATCACCTGGTGAATTTTATTGAGCCACTGATGCAAGCGGTGATGGATAAGCAGTCACAACCTGTGTTGGTAGACCATGGCGCGGGCAAGTCTTACCTCGGGTTCATTTTGTATGATTTGTTGCTCAAGCAACATGCCGCCGGGCAAGTGATTGGCATTGAAAGCCGCGGCGAGTTGATTGAAAAATCACGTCAACTGGCGCAAGAATGCGGCTTTGACCGCATGCAGTTTGAGCATTTAACCGTCGCCGAGGCGATGCAGTCGCAACAATTGCCAGCAACGGTGGATATTGTCACGGCCTTGCATGCCTGTAATACGGCCACCGATGATGCCATTGCGTTTGGCTTGCAAAAACAGGCGCAATTTATGGTGCTGGTGCCCTGTTGCCAGGCCGAGGTGGCAGAAGTGATGCGTCAGCATAAAGCTGAAACGTTAGCGCAGACGTTTCTCAGTGAGTTGTGGCGGCATCCAATTCATACGCGTGAGTTTGGCAGCCAGGTCACCAACGTGTTGCGCTGCCTGGAGCTTGAGGCGCATGGTTACCAGGTGACAGTGACAGAGCTGGTTGGCTGGGAACATTCAATGAAAAATGAACTCATCATTGCTAAATATACCGGGCAGCGCAAACGCAGCGCCCGTGAGCGCGGGCAGCAATTGCTGGAGCAGCTTAATTTAAGCAGCCTCTCGGCGCGCTTTAACTTTCAATAAACACTTGCATTGCCTGCAAAAAAGCCTCTGACACTGGGGAGGCATCAGAGGCGAATGGAGCGTGTGACATGCCCCAGGGAAGAGACTTTACGAAAAGTGGGTTAGAAACGTTTGCCGAAACCTACGCTGACCACCCAAGGATTAATGTCCAGAGAGTCGATTCTTGCCCAGCGATTGCCCGTGGTTGCGCTCTTCATTTCAACGTCGGTATCCATCCAGACGTACTTCACATCCGCGTTCAATAACCAGCCATCTTTCAGGTTGATATCCACACCCGCCTGCAAGGCAGGGCCAAAGCTACTGCGGTCAATTTTGATTTTTTCGCCTGCGGTCGCGCCAGAAGTAAAGCGCAGGTTACGGTCTAGCATAAAGGTGGCGTTCAAGCCTGCACCCACATAAGGGTCTATGGTTTGGTCAGGGTTAAAGTGCCATTGCACGGTGAGTGTCGGTGGCAATGCATCAATGCTACCCAAATGCTGGTTACCAACCACACCAGCACTGTCGCCACTGATTTTGACATCATGTTTACTACCCAGCGCCAGAATCAGCTCGGTCGCAATGTTTTTGGTCCAGTAGTAACTAATATCCAGCTCTGGGATGGTGTTGCTGTCGACTTTCAGGTCCGCACTTGGCGTCATCACATTGGCCCCTACCGCTTTGTTCACGGTGCTGCCGAGGCGGCTGCTTTCATTTGGGCTGACATTTGTCGCACGCAGACGTACAACCCAGTCACCTTGTTCTGCATAGGCATTCATGGCAGGCAATAAGCCGGCCAACATTAAACTGATTGCGATTTTTTTCATTGTGATCACTCCATTAGGTGCATTGAATTTAGGGTCATTGTAGGTTTGCTGGCTAAACCTGGTATTGACCCAAATCAACTCGACACGGCTTTGTGCTGCGTGAGTACACCTAAGGGGTGAGGGGATGCGGATAGCGCGGTATGGCTATCCGTACAAGTGTGCTTTGGTAAAGCTAGTAGTCGTTGCGCTGTTTCCAGGCATCATCCAACAGTTTGGATTTCTGCTCAAAAATCACTTTTTTATTCTCGAGGTCTTTTTCGGCCTGCGCTTTATCGGATTGATATTGTTTTAACTTTGCCTGTTCCTGGGCAAGCAGGGCTTCCTGAGATTTGATTTTTTGTTCCAGGTCAGTCAGCTTGCTCATGGCATCACCCACGGCATCACGCGCAGCAGCCGCGTCCGTTTGTTCATTAAGGATATTGCGCGCAAACACCGGCTGGCTCAGTGTGGCGATGAGGAATAAAACGGCAAGGGGATGTAAACGCATGAAACACTCCATAAAAACGACATCACAAAATTTCGACACGATTATAAAGCCAAAATGCCCTCCGGCTTGATATTCGCTAGTTGCTTCATATTTGATAGTTACTTGATATTTTCTTGTCACGATCAATCGCAGGGGATGCCTCATTAGTAAGCTGCAATAGCATTAGGTTCCTGCATCCGCAAATGTGAGTCAGGCTGCTTTCGTGTCAGTTTGGTCAATCATTCGGCAGATTTATTGATCTATCTCAATATGTAATTTATTAATTAAGTTATTGTATTTAAAAATAAAAGTTATGTTTTTTGTAAGACAAATTCTGACATGGCTAACAGACAAAACGGATATTCAATCACGTATTTTTTTGTGTATGAAGTGATGGCTATCCTGTTGGGAGAAGCACAGATTCAAGCAGTCTCTTTTGGGCCGCCACTGGGGTATGAAAGCGTTGGCATGGTTGCAATAAGGGGCGCATTGACTCTCCATTATTAAATAAATTGTCTCAATGACTCAGGGATAGAAAGCGATTGATTATGAAATTAAATTTGCCAGTCACTGCCACAGAAGTTCAGTTTGATGACGCCCAGTTTATGCTGACGAGAACAGATCTCAAAGGCGTGATTACCTATGCTAACAAAGACTTTATTCAAGTCAGTGGTTTTAGTGAGTCTGAGCTGGTCGGCAGCAGCCACAACATTGTGCGCCACCCCGATATGCCCGCTGCCGCTTTTGCTGACATGTGGCGTAGCCTGAAAGCCGGTAAACCATGGACTGGTTTGGTCAAAAACCGCACCAAGCATGGCGACTTTTATTGGGTGGTGGCGAATGCGACGCCAGTGACCGAAAACAACCAGGTGGTGGGCTACTTATCGGCGCGCCGAAAACCGACCCGCGAACAAATTAACGAGGCAGCCGCAGCCTATGCCTTATTCACGACAGGCAACGCCAAGAGGCTGGCGATTGTTGATGGCAAAGTAGTCAATGTATCGTGGCTGAACACCTTAAAAAACAGGCTGGGCGCGATTACCGTCAAGCAGCGCTTAATTGGCCTGGCAGCGTCGGCTTTTGCGTTAATGGCTGTGCAGGCTGGGTTGGATATTGACAATACTGCGCAATCATCAGCCATGATGTTTGCCAGTTTGGGCCTTGCCTTGCCTTTGTTGCTAGGGTTGGCGCTGATGATTGCACGTTCAGTGACCCAGCCGCTGGCGCAAACACTGCATGCGGTGAAGGAAATCACCACGGGCAACTACAGCACCTATATTGATGCGCGCGGCAGTAACGAGCTCAGTGAGGTGCTGCAAGCGTTGAAGAAAATGCAGACCTTGCTCAGTGTGAACGAAAACGCGTTAAAAGAATCTGCCATCGAAACCCGTGAGCAGGCCGCTTTGTTTGAAAATCAGCTGGCGGCGATTAACCGTTCTACTGGCTCGATAGAGTTTGATCTGCAAGGCAATATCCTTGCCGTGAATGATATTTTTCTGGATGTGCTGGGCTACACGCGCGATGCGCTGGTTGGTCTGTCGCATCGCCAACTGGTTGAACCGGCGTTTGTGAGCAGTGGCGAGTATGAGGTTTTTTGGCAACGTCTAAGACGTGGGGAGTCTATCGCTGGTGAATTTTTGCGTTTAGGCAAACAAGGCCAGGAAATCTGGCTGGACGCAACCTACAACCCGATTTTAGATGCCGACGGCAAGCCTTATAAAGTAGTGAAATATGCCGCCGATATCACCGCACAAAAGCTCAGAAACGCCGATTTTGAAAGTCAGATTACGGCCATAGGCAAATCACAAGGCGTGATTGAGTTAGGCCTCGATGGCACTGTGCTCAAGGTTAATCAAACTTATCTGCAGATGCTGGGGTATGCCGAGCATGAACTGGTTGGCCAACACGTGAGCAAGGTGCTGGAGCCTGCCTTTGCCAGGAGTGAGGCCTACACGACCTTGTGGAATAAGCTGGCCAATGGCGGCTCTGATATGGGGCAATATAAACGCATTGCAAAAAATGGCGCAGAGGTATGGATACAGGCTTCGTATAACCCGATTTACGATTTAAAAGGCAAACCTTACAAAATTGTGAATTACACCATGGACATCACCGAATCCAAGTTGATTGCGGCGGATAATGCCGGCCAAATTTCTGGCATCCATAGAACACAAGGCGTGATTTCGTTTGAGCTGGATGGCACCATCACTTCGGCGAACGACTTGTTTTTGCAATTATCCGGCTATACAGAAGCCGAGATTGTCGGCAAAAATCACAGCATGTTTGTCGACTCCGTGTATCGATCTAGCCACGATTACAAAGTATTTTGGGAGGCTTTACGACATGGTGAGGCGCAGGTAGGGCAAGTCAAGCGTATTAAAAAAGGCGGTGCCGTGGTGTGGATGCAGGCCATTTATAACCCGATTCTGGACATGAATGGCAAGCCGTTTAAAGTGGTGAAATATGCCACGGACATCACCGAGCAGCATGAAAGTGCAGCGGCGCTGGCCCGCGCGGTGCAGGAGACCAAAGCCATTATTGAAGGCGCCAAAGCCGGTGATTTAAGTCACCGAGTATTGTTAGATGGCAAAACCGGTGACATTGCCGCCTTGTGTGAAGGCGTGAACGCGCTCATCGATAAAATGAGTGAAGTGATTTTGCAGGTGCGCGAAGCCACGGTGACGATTAATACGGCGGCCACTGAAATTTCTGGCGGTAACAATGATCTTTCCAGCCGCACCGAGCAGCAAGCCTCTAGCCTTGAGGAAACCGCGGCGAGTATGGAGGAGTTAGCTTCTACCGTGAAGCAAAATGCAGATAATGCCAAGCAGGCTAGCCAGTTGGCTGTGAATGCCTCTGAGGTGGCCTCCAAGGGCGGCGTGGTCGTTGATGAGGTCGTGGAAACCATGAACGCGATCAATGAGAGCGCAAAACGGATTGAAGATATTATTTCGGTCATTGATGGGATTGCTTTTCAAACCAATATTCTTGCCTTGAATGCAGCCGTGGAAGCCGCCAGGGCAGGGGAGCAAGGGCGTGGGTTCTCTGTGGTGGCTGCCGAAGTGAGAAACCTTGCCCAGCGCTCTGCCTCTGCTGCCAAGGAAATTAAAGTGCTGATTGACGACTCTGCGGCAAAAACAGCCCGCGGTAGCGAATTGGTGTCACAAGCGGGCAAGACCATGCAAGAGGTGGTGAATTCGGTGCAGCAAGTGACCGATATCATGAGTGAGATTGCGGCGGCCTCTGTCGAGCAAAGTACCGGCATCAATCAGGTAAATCAGGCAGTGATGACCATGGATGAAGTGACCCAACAAAATGCGGCGTTGGTTGAAGAAGCGGCAGCCGCTTCTGAATCGCTGGTAGATCAGGCAGAAGGCCTGGTGGAAGCGGTCAGTGTGTTCAAGCTGGCAAACAATGCCAATACAGACAAGCGTTCTTCAACCGTGCGCCATCTTGATGTCCGTACTAGTAGGTCCAGAGTGAGCGGGTCACATTCAGCGGGATTGCGTACCGGAACGGATGATGTGGAATGGGCGCAGTTTTAATGCTGTTACCTTGTTTGAGGCAATAAAAAACCGCCGGATTCCGGCGGTTTTTTACTCAACATTATCTTAATTGCTTAAGATAATGGCTGATTATTTGTTCATGACGTACATCGTTACTTCAAAGCCAAAACGCATTTCAGTCGCAGCTGGTTTAGTCCACATAATGATCTCCTTGGGTTGTTTGTGAAGTACATCGTATTTGATGTGCTTGTATGACTCTCACTATACGCCAGTGTTTCAAAACCACCCTGAAGCGAATCCGTAAAACGGGCTCATGATTTTACCTAGAAATGACGCTGTTTATTCATGGGGATTCTGGGTGTCAAACATGGGTAGTTGCCTGAATGCCTCTGTGGTCAATGGCTTTTCATCAAACAATGCAGGGTAGATGGCATGCCGCAATTGGGTATGAAACTCTGTGATGCGTTGGCGATGTGCAAGCAGGTGGGTCACATTGCTTTGTGCTACATTTTCGAGGCTGCGCTGCACCCACACGCTGGGCAATAGCATGCCTAACAGTTGGGTGGCGTGGTCACGTTGCAGCAGGCTTTGTTCTCTGGCCGTGACTTGCGCCTGCAGGTGAACATCCGCCATGTGCTGAAAAGCGAAATACCACTTCCAGTGAAAGCGGTCAGTGACGGGGGCTGAATGTTGCCATTGTGGATACAAAGCATAAAACGGCTCCAGGGTGTCGGCTTTGGGTAAATCCCATGCGCCATGGACTAGTTGCCGGTGTTGCAGCGCAATCTGGCTGCCATCTTGTAACGGCAACTGTTGGTGTAGCCAGAGCTGGCACAGGTTAGGGAGTAACACGCAGCACAACAACCAAACGCTTGCTAATGCCAGCGCGTTGAAGCTGGCGTTGAGTGCGCGGGCATGCAGACTAAAGGCCGCGCAGAGTATTGTCCAACATAAAATGTAAAGCAGGCTAATTGCCAGTACCTGTAACAGTGGCAAAATAGACAGCGCATGGATGGCTGCGAATAAGATCACCGGCAGCGTGAACGTCGCCGCAATCAGCAGCCCGCGGGTCAGTACGCGCTTTAACCAGAAGTGTCTCGGAGAAGCGACCAGGCTTTGCAAAAACAGTAATCGTTGTGCCTGATGCTCGCCGGCTTTGAGGTCGTGCAGCAAGGCGATGCAGAGCAGGGGTGAAAAAAACACCAGCCAAAATGCATAATCAAAACTGCCCAGCATGACGTATTCCGGGTGATGTGATTCACCATCATACAATTGTCCTTGCAGGCCAAGCAGACGGATGCGCTGTACGTATGGTGTCACCAGCCGATTGCCCAGGGCAATAAAACTCCACTCGGCAGGCCGGTGGTAGACATTATGAAAAACGTAGTAACCGACTTCACCGGCATCCAGACTACCTTCATGTTGGTGAAGGTGCACAAAGTCCTGCTTGCGCCTGGCTTCTTCTTGCTGGGCATGGCTGATTTGCTTATGGATATGTTGCATATTTTGCCAGCCATTGAGCAGGCTTAGCGCCGTGAGGGCTAAGCTGAATAGCAACAAGGCGACCATGCCGCGCTGTTTAAGTAATAGCTTGAGTTCGTGTTTCATGTGCGTTGGCTCAGCTTGAAAAGTAATACGCCGGGCAGCAATATCCAGCCCAGCAGGATGATAAAAGCCGCTTGCAGGCTGGGCTGGCTGACACTCATCGGTGCTAGAGTCACGGCCGGGCGTGGGGCATCTTTCCAGAAGTTGGCAGATACACGGGTGTTTTTATCGTCAGCGTGTACGACTTTGTGGCTATGAATGCTGTTGAGATATTGAATCAGCTGGTAGCGGCGGTTTTCAGCCTGCCTGATGAATGCCTGGTGATGCAGCAGGTCATTGCCACTGCTGGCCATTTGCACGTATTGCAGCGCCAGCGCCGGGGTTAACCAGCACCACTGACGTATGCTGGCATTTTGTTTCGCCAACTGCTGATCGTGTAGCGCTTGCTGTTCGCGATATACAGCTGTGGTCAGGCGCTCACCTTCTTGCATCAGCAAGCCATTGTAGTTGACGGGTAAATCTTCAATGCGCGTGACTGCATATTGTTTGAGTAGTTTGGCTTTAAACGCAGCAAAGTGCGGGTCTTGTGGGTTGTGGCTGTCACCAATGGCTTTGAGCTTGATTTCAGCATGGTATTCAGCTTCGGTGCGTGGCTGGGTGGGGTGTAATACTTGTGCCAGATTAGCCAGTCCACGTGGAAAAATAATACAGATACAGACCCAGCACAGTAGCAATGTTAATAGCGCGCCATGCAGTTGACGGCTGTGCCACGAAACCGCCACCACTAATAAACACCAGCCTGCGATATACATGATTTGTGCCAACAGCATGGCTGTGAGCCTAAGCTCAAGTTGATCGCTCCCTCTGCTCCAGGCCCACGTCAGTGCCGCCTGCATGCATAACAATAGCAATAGAGGCAGGAACAGGGCCAGCCATTTGCCGACGGCGATCTGCCAGCCTGGCGTGCCATTGCCGCGCATAAATGCCAGGGTGCCGGTGATTTTTTCTGCGTTGACGGTGTTGTAAGCCATCATGATTAAAAACAGAGGCATCCACCATTGCACGATCATGGCGGGCGTCATTAGCGGAAACCGGCCAAGGCTGGTAGCTTCGGTGGCCGGATTGAAATTGGCACTGTTTAAGCGATGCGCCTCTAAATACACCAGGTGGCCGGATTGATCGAGAATGCCCGGCTCGATGACGCTGAGCGGATGTAGCGGTTTGGCGACAAAATCACCATAGTGCGATACCCGGTGCGGATGGCGGTCAGGTTGTGATTGCCAGTCTTGCTGGCTGCGCTGCGTGACTTCTGCCACGGTGCGTGCGTGGTCTTGCCAGTGGTGATGGGCGGCAAGGGCGGCAATCAGCCATAGCGTCACCAGCACACTCAACAAGAGGGCAGGCACACGGGCGTGCCACAAGCGCCGCCATTCGTTGCAGGCGATTTTTAAAAGCGGCGTGAGATTCATAGCTGCCCTTGGTAAAGTCGTTTGAGGTTATCTAAGCTCAGTGCCTGTTGGTCTAGATTGATTGGCGTGAGCTGGCCGTTGGCCAGCATCAGCAAACGGTCAGAAAACGCCATGGCAGAGAGCACATCATGCGTGACCACCAATATGCCCATGCCTTGTTTTTTACATTGAATAATCAATTGGTTAAGCTCTTCTGTTGCTTGTGGGTCGAGGCCGGAATTTGGCTCATCCAGCAGCAATAGTTTGGCTTGTTTTGCCAGTGCCAGCGCTAACATCACTTTTTGTTTCATGCCTTTGGAGTAATCACTGCATGGGCGGTGCCAGGCTTGTTCCGGCAAACCGGCCATGCTCAAACAAGTGGTGATATCCAATGTTTGGCTAACGGCACCCAGACTCAAAAAATAACGAATGTTTTCAATGGCAGAGAGGTGGCCATACACAGCGGGTTGTTCGGGCACATAAGCCAGTTGTGCGAGTGCCTGCTGCCGTGCCTGCAAGAGGTCTATGCCTGCGATGTGTATTGCACCCGTTTGCATAACGCGCCCATCATGTAAACCAAGAATGCTTTTGAGCAGGGTAGATTTACCAGCGCCGTTACTGCCTAACACGGCGACCACTTCGCCTGCCTGCAATGCGAGGTCGAGCTGCTGCAAGATTGGGCGCCCAGCAAAGCTGAGGCTGAGTTGCTGAATAGATAAAAGCGTTGTCATTTGAGGTCCACCGTCGCGGTCAGCATAAAGTTACGGCCTGCACCAGGGGCGAAGTTCAACTGGTTCAACGCTCCGGTGCTGGTAAAGTCATAGACGTATTCATAATATTTATCAAAAATATTATTGGCCAGAAAACTGACTCTACCCCAGTTGGTTTTATAGTCGATATTGGCATTGGTTAAGGTGTAGGCACCATATTTGCCGCCCTGGTTACTTTCATTGACGTAATAAGCGCCTTGGCGGTCGATATGCAAACGGGCAATCCAGTCAGTGTTGGGGGTAAGTTGCATGCCGACAGACGCGGTATGGTCGGGGATGCCACGGATGTGATTACCTTGGAAGCTGGGGTGCAGGGCATCCGGTTCATCAATTTTGGCATACACCTTAGAGACATTACCCCAAAAGCTCAGATAATCATTCAATATGAAGTCGATACTGGCATCCAGGCCTTGTCTGCGTGTCGCACCTAGTAATTGGCGCGTGCCATCAATATTGATAAATTCATGGTTTGCTTTTTGTTGCCAGTATGAAACACGGCTATTAGCGTTGTGCCCCCATGCGCTTTTCAGGCCCAGCTCCCAGCCGTCATTGATGGCGACCTTGACCGGGACGGTGCCGCCAAACGTGTTGAGGTCAACGCCTGTGGGTGTTTGAAAGCTGCGCCCGGCGTTGATAAACATGGTCTGCTGCGCGCTCACGTTTGCAAACAGGTTGAATTTGGGTTGCACAATGGTTTGATCATCCAGCATGGAGGTGACCAATGTGGTGCCGTTTTTCACAAAGCGATTGTTAGGTTCGCTACTGAGGCGGTCAACGCGGTAGGCAATATTCCAGCGTAGCCAGTCTAAGGGCGTATTCTCAAGTTTTGTGTAGATGCCTTGTGCGGTAAAGTCATAATCTGCATCGCGGCGGATGGTGGATAAGCGCTGCCTGAATTCGCTGACGGCCTGGTGTTCAATGTCATAGCCTGACTCTACTGCCCACTGAGGGCTTATTTTCCAGTTTAATTTAGCAATCAACCCGGTTGAGGTTTGCGCTTCAAACCGGCTTTCAACCCCAGGTGAGCCAACAAACCGCACATGGCGTTCGCGATCAAAATGCTGCCAATAGGTTTTGAGGCTTAGGTCAACGTCATTGTTGAAAAAATAATCATAATGCAGGCTTAAGTGTTTGAATTCTTTTTGCCCGCTATCATTGAGCGCATTGGGTGCTACCGCCGTCGGGTGAGCCCTCGCCAGTGCTTTGGGCATATAGCCCGGCGCTTCCGGTGAGTTGTATTGGCCATATTTGGCACTTAGCGCCAGGGTCGATTGCTCAAAGTCCAACTGCCAGCGACCAGATAAGGCGATTTTTTCGTTCTCGGTGTGATCACGGTAACCATTGCCTTTGCGATAGCCAATGGCGTAGTTTTGGGTAAAGTCACCTTGTTTTTCGCCGTAGTAGCCTTGCATTTCACGCGTGTTAAAACTGCCATAGCCAAACTGTAATTGTTTGCCAGTGTCTTTGCGCGTCTCGACTTTATAGCTGCCTGCGGTAGCAAACAAGCCAGTGCTGGCATCACTGGTGCCTTTAAATACTTGTATGTTTTGGATATTGGCCGGAAACAGGTAATCTAACTCACTCAGGCCAGAAAATAAATTGGATGGAATACCGTCGACCAGCAGTTTGGCATTGGGCGTTTCACCATCACCACTAAAACCGCGAATAGAAATTTCTGTATTGACGATGCCCTGGCTGAAACGCGACAGCACTACGCCCGGCGTTTTGCTAAACAGTTCCAGGGTGTCGGTCACATGCTCATACTCCAGTTCATCACGTGTGATCACGTCGACCGAGCCAGCCAGGCTTTTATCTACATTGAGCACGGTTTGTTTGCCCAGCACCACAATGGTATCAAGTTCTATGGGGGCGCTGGTTGCAGCATCTTTTTTGTCTTTGAGTTTGCGCTCTGTGTCTATTGCCTCTTTATCGGTGCTGGTGCGCGTCTCTGCTTCTGCAGCCAGCGTAGGTAACGCTGGCCATAGCGCAAGCGCAATCAGGCTGGCTATGGTTTTTCTTTTCATGTGTGTTCTCTTCAATTTATTTGTTACCAACGGTTATCCAGCGCCAGTCGCTGAGTTGTTTATAATGATGTTGCCGATATTCTAAATGGCTTCTGCCAACAAGGGCGCCTGCTCTTGAGACATATTCACTGACCAGGCTGGAAACGGGTCGCTGAATTGGCGCCAGGCATCCATGCCCAAGGCAATTTCAGCCTCGGTGAGCAAGCAGGCATCAAACGCAGCGGTGAGCGCGGCTTTGTCCATTGCTATGCCTATGAGCACCAGCTCTTGCTGGCGGTCACCATACGGTTCTTGCCAGCGTGATTTGATATGCGCAAAACTCTCAGCGTCTTCAGGCCAGTATTCTTTAGGCGTGGCCACCCACCACATGCCTGCCAGCTCGGTGCGGGTGACGGCGCCAGCTTGCGACCAGGTTGCACAGAACTCAGGCCGCGAGGCGATCCAGTAACGGCCTTTAGAGCGGACGACGCCTGGCCATTCCTGGTTAAACCATTGCCATAAGCGTTGCGGGTGAAATGGCGCGCGCGTGCGGTAAACAAAGCTGGAGATGCCGTATTCTTCGCTTTCTGGCACGTGCTCGCCGCGTAGCTCTTGCAGCCACCCGGGCGCTTCGGAGGCCTGGTCAAAGTCGAACAAACCGGTGTGCATCATGCGGTATAAAGGGACTTTGCCAAAACTACTATGAATGATTTGTGCACGCGGATTAAGCATTTTGAGCATACTTTCCAGCCTGCCTATTTCCTCCAAGGTTAACAGGTCGGTTTTATTCAGCACCAGCACATCGCAAAACTCAATTTGTTCAACCAGCAAGTCAACCACGGTGCGCTCATCTTCTTCACCCAGCGACAGGCCGCGGTCACCCAGCAGGTCTTGCGAACCATAATCGTTGAGAAAATTGTAACCATCGACCACTGTGACCATGGTGTCGAGCTGGGCGACATCGGCCAGTGAGGTGCCGTCTTCATCTGCAAAAGTAAAGGTTTCTGCAATGGGTAAAGGCTCGGAGATGCCGGTGGTTTCAATCAGCAGGTAATCAAAGCGGTTTTCTTTGGCCAGCCGCGTGATTTCAATCAGCAGGTCCTCGCGCAGGGTGCAGCAGATGCAGCCATTGCTCATCTCCACCAGTTTTTCCTCCTGGCGCGATAAGGCGGCGCCACCGTCACGTAGCAGTTGCGCGTCAATATTCACTTCTGACATATCGTTGACAATCACGGCCACGCGTTTGCCTTCGCGGTTGTTGAGTATGTGGTTTAGCAGGGTGGTTTTGCCCGCGCCTAAAAAACCGGAAAGTACGGTGACTGGCAGCTTGTTCATTTGGCATCCTTTCAATAAATGCAATTTAGTTGCATTTTAGGCTGGGATGGATTTTATTGCAACTAAGTTGCATTTTTGATGCGGGCAGGCGTGTCAGGTGAAGCAGGCTGTAATGGTGATAGGGGTTACTAGATCAGGCTTCTGCTTGCTGGCACTGCAAGCAAAGACCCTTCAGGTTGATCTCGATATGCGATACCTGATAGGTGGCAAAAATGGCTGGCGGGATATGTGCTGCTAACTCATGGATACATAACACGGTGCCGCAGCGCTGGCATTGCAAATGAGCATGGCCGTGATTGCTGTTTAATAAGCCGCTGCCGCTACTGGATTGTGCGGCTTTATAGTTGCGACCAGGCGCATTGAGCTGAAACTTCCAGGCGCGGTCATCGGTGGATATTTTATGAATCAGGGTATTTTCCTGTAGCCAGTCCAGTACCCGGTAAACCGTCACCCGGTCAATTTCTTTTGCACCTTTTAGCGCAGCCAAAATCTCGGTATGACTGAGCGCCGTTGGGGAGTTGAGCAAAGTATTTAATACGGCTAAGCGCGCTTTGGTCGGGCGCAGGCCAGCATCGGTGATGAGTTGTTCGGCGGTTTGCATGGCCAAAATTATGAACTACACGATAACATCGAGCAACCAGCCTTTTGCCGTGCCCAATCCGGGCGCTTTTGCGCAAAGGCTGCTTTGCCTGGTTGTAAGGTGTAGGGGTGGCGTAATACTTCTAATAGCTCCAGCAAGCGGCTGTTATCCCCGGCAGTTGCCAAATCAATCGCCTCTTGCGCCAGGTAGTTACGCAGCACATAGATCGGGTTTGCTGCCGCCATGGTTTGCAAGCGCTGCTCAGGGGGAAATGCCGACTGTTGCAGGCGCAGACTATATTGTTGCAACCAGGCTTGAATATCAGCACCAAATTGTTGTTGGCCTTGCTCGGTATAAAACGCCTCTTTCAGCGTGGCCAGTTGCGGCTGCGCAATATCCAGCTTCGCCAACTGGGTAAAAAACAGGGTCTGGTCGACTTCAGCGCGTTGCATCAGCTCAAAAATATGGTTAATCAGCTCGCCATCGCCGTCTTGCCAGCGATCAAAGCCAAACTTGCCAGCCAGGCCGGAGGTGAGGGCACGGATGTAGGTCTGGTCATAAGTCGTCAAGCCATCCGCCAAGCCTTGCGTGTCTGGCAGTAAGGTGCCGAGCGCTTCGGCTAGCCGTTCCAGGTTCCAGCGTGCAATATCGGGTTGGCGGCCAAAACAATAGCGGCGGCCTTGCGCATCGGTGGTATTCGGTGTCCAGCCAGGGTCAAAGTTATCTACCCAGCCATACGGGCCATAATCGATGGTCAGGCCTAATATGGACATATTGTCAGTGTTCATCACCCCATGCACAAAGCCCACACGCATCCAGTGCGCGACCATGCTGGCTGTGCGCGAACACACTTCTTCAAACCATGCTTCAATCAGCTCAGCAGATGGGGCGTTAATGTCCAACGCCAGGCCGGTGGTCGGCCACCAGTCGGTAAAGTCGCGGTCGATTGTCAAGCCAACCAAGCGTTGTAATAGCGGTAATTCGTTGCGGCTGGCGAGTATTTCAAAGTGACCAAAACGCGTAAATGAGGGCGCCACACGGCACACAATGGCGCCAGGCTCCAGCTGTGGGTTGCCGTTGTAAAACATATCGCGCACTACCTGGTTGCCAGTGGTCACCAGGCTTAACGCGCGCGTGGTCGGCACGCCAAGGTGATGCATGGCTTCAGAACATAAAAACTCACGCAGGCTGGAGCGCAGCACCGCGCGGCCATCTGCAGAGCGTGAGTAGGGTGTTTCACCTGCGCCTTTAAGTTGCAATTCGTAGCGCTTACCAGCGTGCATTAATTCACCCAGGTAAATGGCGCGGCCGTCGCCGAGTTGCCCGGCCCAATGACCGAACTGGTGGCCGCCGTAGCGCGTGGCATAAGTAAACATGCCATCGAGCATGCCATTGCCTCCCAATGTTTGTATCAAATCGCGGTCTTGCATGTCTGTGGCAGAAAAGCCCAGCATCGCGGCGGCTTCTGGGCTGTAAGCAAATATTTGCGGATTTTTCACCGGGGTGGGCTGTACCGCTGACCACAAGCAGTCGCTGACTTGACGGGTGTAGTTGTCAGTGATCGGGTCGCCGGGCAGTTCGCGGGTAAAGCGGTTATCAAAATGTAAGCTACGCATAAGCTGAATTATAGTCTGCTCAAGACTGAGGCAGGGTATTAATCGGCGATCAATGCGCTGTGGATACGCGTTGATGACGCGAATTTTAGGCCAGAATGCTTCAAGCCTCGCCCCGTAAGCAAGCTGCTTTATCTGCGTGCATCCGCGTTTATCGGGTAAAATAGCGTTTTGAATACACTCAGTGTGATCTCCACACGTTTAATTTCCCCACATGAATGTTTTTTACGAAGAAGACGGTGGCTTTAAAGTCGCTTCCATCATGTCTGAGGCTGACAGCAGCATGCAAGTCGAGGCCAGCACTGGTAAACGCAGCAAGATTAAAACCGCTAATGTATTGATGCGCTTTGACGGCAGCTTATCCGGCTTTCTTGAGGCCGCCCAGGCCGAGTCCGATACACTGGATACGGACTTTTTGTGGGAATGCTGCGGCGAGCCGGAGTTTGCTTTTGAAGACTTAGCGCAAGAATATTACGGTGGCAAGCCGAGTCGCCAGCAAGCAGCCGCCATTGCGCTCAAGCTGCACGCGGCTCCCATGTATTTTTACCGCAAGGGCAAAGGCCGTTATAAAGCAGCGCCTGAAGACACCCTGAAAGCCGCCATGGCCGGGCTGGAAAAAAAGCGCCAGCAAGCCGAACTCATGGCGCAAATGGTGGCACAACTCAAGGTGCAGGCTTTGCCAGAGAGCTTTGCTGCCAGGCTGGATGCATTGTTATATACGCCTGATAAAAATAGCCTGGAGTGGAAGGCACTGGAGCAGGCTGCGGCCGAACTCAAACAATTGCCCGTGCAAGTGTTGCACGCAGCAGGCGCGATTCCTTCTGTGCATGATTACCACCTGGGGGCATTTTTACGCGAGTATTTTGCCTCGGGTACGGCGTTCCCCGATTTCTCACTGGCAGACTTGCCTTCTGACTTACCGTTGTCTGCGGTGCAGGCATTTAGTATTGATGACAGCACCACCACTGAGATTGATGATGCCTTGTCGGTGACGGCTTTGCCCAATGGCAATACGCTGGTCGGTATTCATATTGCTGCGCCAGCCTTGGGCGTGGCGCCACACGAGGCACTGGATAATGAGGTGATGAAGCGTTTGTCTACGGTGTATATGCCGGGGCATAAAATCACTATGTTGCCGGAAGTGGCGATCCGGCCCTTTAGCTTGGATGCCGGTGAAACCAAGCCAGCCTTGTCGTTGTATTTAGAGGTGGCACCTGACTTTAGCATCGTACACCAGCATAGCTGTTTAGAGCGCGTGCAGATTGCGGAAAACTTGCGTCACGACACGCTGGAGCCTTATTTCAATGAAGCCACGTTAGCGCAAGATAGTGGCCATCCGCTATGGTCGTCGTTGGTGTTTTTGTTTCACTTTGCCGAAAGCCTGGAAAAAGCCCGCGGCAAATATGACCCGACCAGACCGCAGCCAGTGGATTACAACTTTTATGTGAGCGATGGCATCGTTGATATTGTGAATCGCCAGCGCGGGTCGCCGATGGATAAACTGGTGGCCGAGCTGATGATCGCAGCGAATAGCCAATGGGGATTGTTGTTGGCCGAAAACGATGTACCAGGGATTTACCGGGCGCAAAATGGCGGCAAAGTGTATATGACGACCAAAGCCGAAGGCCATCAGGGCCTGGGCGTGGCGCAATATGCCTGGTGTACCTCGCCTTTGCGCCGCGCGGTGGATTTAATCAACCAGCGACAGTTGATGAGCGTGTTGACCTTGCAGCCGCCGGTGTATGCCGCCAATGGCGATGAAATTGTCGGCCATATGCGTAATTTTGATCAAACCTACAATGCTTACAATGAGTTCCAGACCCGCATGGAACGCTATTGGTGTTTGCAATACCTGATCCAGGAAAACATCACTGAAATAGAGGCCACAGTGTGGCGCGAAAACCTGGTACGCCTGGAGCGATTGCCGTATATGACCAAGGTGCACAGTTTGCCGGCCACCAAGCCTGGCAGCAAGGTACGCCTGACTATCCAAAAAATAGATACTTTACTCATGGAGCTGGAGTGCAAGTTTGTGGGCGTGATTGAGGAGGTGACTGCGGCTGGCGATGACGAGACTATTGGTGCTGAAGAGACCATAGCGCTTGCAGAAACTACGACAGCAGACACCCAGCCTGATGTGGCAGAGAGCGCATAATGTTTAAATTTAACCGCAAAATCCACAAAGCTGTGTCAGACTTTGAGATGGTCGAAGTCACCGAGACCGATGGCGTACGCTCCATGCACCTGGGCTCGCCGACGATTCAAAGCAGCATGAAGGTCAAAGACCCTTACGCATTGGTGCTGGCCTATTCATGGGGAGTGCTGAGCAGCTTGTTATTCAAGCCGGATAGTCGACAATTGACTCTGGTTGGCCTCGGCGGCGGCTCGATTGCCAAATACGTATGGAAATACTGCCCGCAGATTCAGCAAACCGTGATTGAGCTCAATCCGCAGGTGATTCAGGTTGCGCGCAGTCATTTTTTTGTGCCTGACGATGACGAGCATTTGCAGATTATTGAGGGCGATGGCATTGCTCATATCCAGCAGCACCCAGGGGGCTGTGACTGGTTGATGATGGATGCATTTGGCAGCAATGGCTTGCCGCCCGATTTCTGTACGCAGTCATTTTTTGATGATTGTGCCGAGGCATTGACGCCTGATGGCCTGTTTACCATTAACCTCTGGGGCTCAGACAAAAAGTTTGATATTTACATGCAGCGCATGGAGCAAACCTTTGAGCAGCGCGTGTTAATGATGCCCACCGGCAAGCCCGGCAATATTATTGTGTTTGGTTTTAAACCAGAGCTGGCCATGCCAGATTTGGCCACGTTGCGTAAGCGCGCGCAAGATGCCATGCAGTCGCATGACATTAACTTTATCGATTTAATAGACCGTTTACAGGGCGCGAATCCCAATAACGGCAAGGAGTTCACACTCGGTGGCTAATTTTCAGAATCAATACTTTGCAACCTGCCCGCGTGGCCTGGAAGCCATACTCGTCGAAGAGCTCAAGCAGGGCGGGGCGCGCGACATCAAGGCGACCGAAGGCGGTGCCAGTTTTAGTGGCGAGCTTTCGGTGTGCTATCACGCCAATTTGCACTCACGCGTGGCGACCCGCATTTTGATGCAAGTTGGCCGCGGCAAATATCTCAAAGAGGATGATATTTACCAGGGCGCGTTAAAAATTAACTGGCCAAACTGGTTTGACGTCAAACACAGCATGATGGTCAAGGTCACTGCTGTGCGCAGCCCATTAAAAAGCCTGGAGTTTATTACCCTGCGGGTCAAAGACGCCATTTGTGACAGATTCCGCCAAAGTGTCGGTAGCCGCCCGAATATCGATACGCGCGAGCCTGGCGTGCGTGTGCATGTCTACCTGACCGCTGACAGCTACCAGCTCTATGTGGATACCTCAGGTAACGCCTTATACCAGCGCGGCAATCGTAAAAACAGCATCGAGGCGCCATTGCGTGAAAACCTGGCCGCGGGCATTTTAAAACTCACTGGCTGGCAGCCAGGCCAGGCCTTGCTCGACCCGATGTGTGGTAGCGGTACCTTTTTACTTGAAGCGGTGATGATTGCGCTGAATATTGCGCCAGGCCTTAACCGCAACTTTGGCTTTGAAAAACTCAAAAACTTTGAATCTGATACCTTCAAAAAAGTGCGAAATGCCGCGGCCAAGGCAGTGAAACCCGTGAGCTTTCAGGGCATTTACGGTTCAGACATGGATCTACGTGCCGTGCGCGTCACCAAGCAGAATCTGGAAATGGCGGGCTGGCTGGACGCTGTGCAACTCAGCCATTGGGAGTTTACCAAGGTTGTCCCGCCAGCAGAGAGTGGCGTGCTGGTGGCTAACCCGCCATATGGTGTGCGTATCGGCGAGGATGACACACTGGCAGAGCTCTATCCCCAAATGGCAGCAGCGCTGAAACAACGCTTTTCGGGCTGGAACACCTATTTTCTGACCAACGACCTGCGCATGCCCAAACTCATGCGCTTAAGCCCAAGCAAAAAAACATTGCTGTATAACGGCCCCTTAGAGTGCCGTTTGTTTGAAATTAAAATGGTGGCAGGCAGTAACCGTAAAGACAAGCCAGAACAGCCTGTCGCCGATGAACAAGAATAAACGCAACCGCGGATAACCGCAGATACAAGTTTTCTGATTGGACGCTTTTTTGTGATTGATCGGCGTGTATTGGCGTTTATCGGCGGAAAAAATGTTTTTATTGAGAGTGCATTCTAAGTAATAACAGGCGGAATAAAAATGACAGATAGTATTGATGCATTGCGGGCGCGGGTGAATGCCTTTGTTGAAGAGCGTGATTGGGCACAGTTTCATTCGCCTAAAAACCTGGCGATGGCCATGATTGTAGAAGCCGCCGAGGTGGTTGAGCATTTCCAGTGGATGACAGAGTCCGACAGCCGTCAATTGGATGCCGAGACCAAAGTGCAGGTTGGCCAGGAGTTGGCAGATACCTTTGTCTATCTGATGCGCATTGCGGAGGTCTGTGGCATCGATTTAATTGCGGCCGCCAATGCCAAAATTGACCTCAATGCGCAAAAATATCCGGTTGAAAAGTGCAAGGGTAGCAACGATAAATATACAAAATATCAATAGATTATATTAATTATTTAAAGTTATATATTGATTAAGGAGTGTGGCCTTGAACATGCAATTAAGCTCGCCGGTGACTGACTTGCTCACACAGCAACAGGTTCCATTTCAAGTGATTGTAATCCCTCTTAGTGAAGATAAGAAACCCATCCGCCAGCTTGAAGAGTTACTAACTGCGCAAGGATTAGACCCGCAATCGGTGGTGCGCAGTGTGGTGTTTAAAGGTGAAAACACAGGGTTTTGCCTGTTGGCCGTTGCTGGTGGCGGTCGCGCCGATTGGGCACTGTTGCGCGCCCACTTGGGGGAGCGCAAATGCCGCATGGCGGAATATGACGAGGTGCCGGAAGCAACCGGCTATGTGGTCGGTGCGGTGCCGCCGATCGCCTTGCCTGACGGCCTCACTGTATTGGTGGATGACAGTGTGGCCTGCTATGAAACCGTGGTGATAGGCAGCGGTGTATTGGGCTATGCCCTGGCATTACAGTCTGTAGATTTGCTGCAGTGCCTCAGTGGCAAAGCACGCGGTCAGTTTGTCAAAGCGTAACAGCTCCCTAACCTAGGCATAGGCACTTACGATGCGCTGCTATTCACGCTAGCAATCAGGCGTTCAAACGTAGCTTTGTCACTGCCGCGAATTATCCACTTTTTCAAGCCTTTGTTCCAACTGGCCCCGGCTTGTTTAATCGCTTCTTTATGTTTGTGCGTATTACCGGTCAGCGCATAGGCTTTGCCATGTGGCTCCAGGCCCAGGTGGTGATCTGTTGCCGCGTGATCCTGAGTTCGTTCCTGCGCCACCTCGTCATGCGTTGTCATGGCCATCGCCGTGTCTACGCTGGCACTAGCATCCTGAAACGACTTCAGCTCCATGAGCTTGGCGCGGATTTGCATGCAGACCGGGTTAGTTGCTGCCAGCCAGTTTTTGTCATGGCGGTTTGCTTCATATTGCCCGGGTAATATCCCCATGAGGTCAGTCGGCAGCCGTAAATCAGCCACATGGTCTGGCGTGATGAAAAAACAGCGCTCAACACCAAGGCGACCGATAAATAGACCGAGTTCAAAAATCACATTATCGCGCACCACCGGATTTTGTTGCCCACGCATAATGGTAAGGTCATCCGGACTAAAGACAAAGATGCCAAAATCTGAGCTGCGTAATGCATTGATCAGGCTGTAAATCGTGCTGCCAGAGATTTGAAACACCCCGTTACTCCATACCGTGCATTCTGCATCTCGCGTCAGGTTCGCGTGGATAGCATTGGCAATATCGAGGCCCTCACGCGAAGAGCCAATAAACACTTTGGGTTTCATCACACCACTCCTTTAGTAAAGGTTTTGTTATCATAATTTAACAATTGTAGCTGTGGTGGTTGATGCTTACCACAAAAATAAAAAAGCCCGGCAAACCGGGCATTTTTATTAAGGGTGTTTAGGGCATTGCTGCACAGATAATTGCGCGGCTTAATTACCCAAAATAGTGTTGAGGGTGTTGTTTTTACTGCTCGCGACCATCACAGAGGCTTTGCCTGGGTTTTCGCTGATGGTGCTCACCCAGTCCTGGCTCATGCTTTCCAGATCGCTGCTGGATGACGTGCCCATCATACCGGTGAAGCCTGTGCTGTCATCATTGCTATCCCCGCCATCGCCAAAGATGAGTGAGGCGTTGCTCAACTGGTATTGGCGCAGTTGTTGCATCAAGCCTTTGGCGGTATAGGTTTCAGGGGTGGTGTCTGTTTGGCCCAATGTCACCTGCGCACTGGCTGAGGCGTCGGCGTTGGTATCGCTGCCAGTTGTTGTTTCTGGCGTGCGCTGGTCGGTGGCCTGAGTCGTGTTTGTGGTTGAGGACGTGGCACTGGTGTCGGTGTTATAGGCTTTATTCAAGAGTGCCGAGACATTGCTTTGAATATTGGAAATCGACATGGACATCCCTTATTAAAAAATAATACAGCTACCTTACCCCGCATCTTGTTAACGGCATTGCTATAACAAACTTTAATAAATGCTTTATTTCAGCGTTTAAGCCGCTGTGATTGGCTGGTTTTTGTCACATAGCGCGGCGGCTGGCCTCGATTTATGGTATGGTTTCAGCCTTGTTAGACATCACTCGTTTCTCTGCTATCAAATGTCCTCCGTCCGCTATTGTGTCAATGGTAAATTGGTCTCAGGCGTTGCGCCGACCAATCGCGGTTTTGCTTATGGCGATGGCATTTTCCGTACCATGCGTTTGCTCAATGGCGAGTTGCAAGACTGGCCATTGCACTACCAGACGCTGGTGGCGGATTGCAGCAAAATCCACATTGTCTGCCCCTCTGCCGAACTGCTGATGCAGGAATTTAAATACCTGATGGCGTCGGCTGAGGATGCTGACTTGTCGTCCGGTATCGTCAAAGTCATCATTACGCGTGGCGATGGCGCCCGTGGTTATGCGCCACCAGCAATCTGCGAGCCTACGCGTGTCTTGATACATAGCGCATTGCCAGTGTATCCACCTGCTATTTACCACGCAGGTGTGGCCTTATACACTTGCCAGACACGGTTAGCATCGCAGCCCCTGCTGGCGGGTATCAAGCACCTTAACCGCCTGGAAAACGTGCTGGCACGCGCCGAGCTGAAAGACCCGCGATTTTTTGATGGCGTCTTGCGCGATTACGATGACCACGTGATTGAAGCGGTTAGCGGCAACCTGTTTATTCGCAAGGATGGCCTGGTGATGACGCCCGCGCTCGAGCATTGCGGCGTGGCAGGTGTGATGCGGCAAAAAATACTCGACTGGTATAAAACCCAAGGCCAAACAGTAGTATCGACCAGCCTGTTGATGGAAAACCTGTTGACTGCCGATGCCGTGGTGATTGCCAATAGCGTGTATGGCGTGCTGCAAGTGACGCAGATTGACGAGCAGGTCATTGCCAGTAACGATTGGGCCAAACAACTCAGGTCAGATTTAGCTTATGTGGTTCATTAAGCAGGGCATGAAATACGGCGCAGCGATGGTGGCTGCGAGCGGGCTGGCGCTGGCGATCTGGATGGTGATTTTTATGATTCGCCCCTTGCCCATGGCCTCGGAAACCATTGGTATGCAGATTCCGGCAGGCGCCAGTGTGCGCGGCATTGCCGACCAACTGGTGTCGGCTGGCGTGCTGACAGAGCCCTACAGCTTTTTGCTGCTAGTGAAGCTTAGCGGCAGTGGTAGTCAATTGCAGGCTGGCGATTACGCCTTAAACACGCCGTTGCAAGCCATGGCACTCATAGACATCCTCAAGCATGGCACTTTTGACCAGTTTAAATTGCAGCTGATAGAAGGTAAAACTTTTGCCGACTTCAGGCAAAAACTGGCGCAGATGCCAGGCATACGCCATGACACCGTGATGTTGTCTGATAGCGAACTAATGCAGCAAATCAGTGGGCAAGCCATGCATCCTGAGGGCTGGTTTTTCCCTGATACTTATTTTTTAGATGCGCAAAGCAGTGACGCCGACCTCTATAAACGGGCTTACCAAAAAATGGCGCAGCATTTATCAGTTGCCTGGGAGGCTCGCCAGCCAGGGCTACCTTACCGCTCCATGTATGAGGCACTGGTGATGGCATCCATCGTTGAAAAAGAAACCGGGGTAGAAGAGGAGCGTCCGCAAATTGCTGGCGTGTTCGTGAATCGCTTGCGTAAAGGCATGCGTTTGCAGACCGACCCGACCGTCATTTACGGCATGGGTACGCGCTATCGCGGCAATATCACAAAAAAAGACTTGCTGACGGACACGGCTTACAATACCTATACGCGCAGTGGCTTGCCACCGACGCCGATTGCGTTGCCAGGGCTGGCTTCGATACAGGCGGCGCTGCATCCGGCCAAAACCAATGCCTTGTATTTTGTGGCTAATGGGCAGGGCCGGCATGTGTTTACCAGCACGCTGGAGGCGCATAACCAGGCCGTGCGTGCGTATCAATTAAAAAAACACTAGGCAACTGACGATGCACATGGGGAAACTTAAATAATGGCGGGCTTGTTTATCACGCTGGAGGGCATGGACGGTGCAGGCAAAAGCACGCATATCCCAACGATTCTGCAACTGCTGGCTGGTCGTGGCCGTGAAGTGGTTTCTACACGCGAGCCAGGCGGCACGCCACTGGGGGAAACGCTGCGTGAACTGTTGCTGCATCAGGAGATGCATGTGGAAACAGAGTCATTGCTGATGTTTGCCGCCCGTGCCGAGCATTTGCAGCAAGTGATATTGCCGGCGTTACAGCGTGATGCGATTGTGCTGTCAGATCGTTTTACCGATGCCTCTTATGCCTATCAGTGTGGCGCCCGTGGCCTGCCTTTGCAAAAAATGCAGCAATTGGAGCAATGGGTGCAAGGCAGTTTGCAGCCGGATGTCACCTTGTTATTTGATGTGCCGGTGGAGGTGAGTTTGCAACGCCTGGCGGGTGCACGCACGCCAGATAAATTTGAAGCGCAGGGCGCGGAGTTTTTCGCCCGTTTACGCGAACAATATTTAGCGCGGGCGGCGCAATACCCGCAGCGGTTTCGCGTGATTGATGCCAACCGCTCGCTTGAAGAAGTAAAGAAGTCAGTTGAAGAAATTATTTCATCCTTATGATTAATAAGCTTTATCCCTGGCAAGAATCTTTGTTTGTACAATGGATGCAAGCCGGTGAAACGCGTCACCATGCCTTGTTGTTGCATGGTAAAACCGGCATCGGAAAATTGGATTTTGCCCAGACCATGGCCGCCGCTTTGCTGTGTTTACAGCCGCAACAAGGCTTTGCTTGTGGTGAGTGCCAGTCTTGCCACTGGTTGTCAGAGGGCGCGCACCCAGATTTCAGGGAAGTGACGCCCGAGGATGATGACAACGCTGACAGCGGCAAGAAAAAAACACGCAAACGCCAGCAAATCCTCATCGATCAGATTCGTGCCTTGCATGACTATTTGTCGCTGACCTCGCACCGTGTGGATGGCATCCGTGTGGTCTTGATTCACCCTCTTGAGGCAATGAATGTCGCGGCCTCCAATGCCTTATTAAAGCTGTTGGAAGAGCCGCCGCAGCGCACCCAGTTTTTATTGGTATCGCATCAGCGCCAAGCCTTGTTACCCACCATTTTAAGCCGTTGCATGCAGGTTGAAATGCCAGTGCCTAGCCGCGATCAGGGCTTGCAGTGGCTACAAACGCAATCTGTGCCCAACCCGGAGTGGGTGTGGCATTACAGTGGCGGCGCACCGACGACGGTACAACAGGATGCACCCGACTGGCATGCCTGGTACCAGCAGTTTCGCCCGCATCTGGTGAACGGCGCGACAATCGATATTGCCGCCGCGGTGCCGCTGCTGATCAAGCAGGGCATGGAGCAGGCGATACAAGCCTTGCAGAAATGGCTGCTGGATCTCTGGCTATGTTGCCACCAGCAGCCCTTGCGTTACCATCACGGTGAGGCTGGCCCATTGCAGGCCTTGGCGGCGGTGGTCAATCTGTCGCGTTTACTGGCGTTTCAACAACAGCTAAATCGATTTAAAATGACTGCGCAGCATCCGCTTAACCAGGAGCTGCAACTGGAACAGTTATTACTGCAATATAAAAAGATATTTGGCTAAATATGAGGTCAGCGCACTTCATTATTCTGGAGCTCAGCTCATGAACGACACACAACCACCTGCCGCCGCAAAACCTGGTGTTTTGTCATTGGCGATACGTGAAAAAGCTGCATTGTTTGCCGCCTACATGCCTTTTGTCAAAGGCGGCGGTTTGTTTATTCCCACCAGCAAGCCTTTTAAAATGGGCGAAGAGGTGTTTATGCTGCTAACCTTGTTGAATGACCCCAATAAGCTCAAGGTGGTGGGCAAGGTAATCTGGATGACACCGCAGGCGGCAAATAACAAACCGCAAGGCATAGGCATCCAGTTTATGGATAAAGATGGCGGCGCCGAGGCCAAAAAGCGCATTGAGACGATTCTTGGGGCTGCACTTAAATCCAGCCGCCCGTCCAACACCATTTAATGGCTGCTATGTTAAGCAGGCCTGAATCACGTTTTTTGCTGGAAATCCTATGTTAGTCGATTCGCATTGCCATCTTAATTTTCCCGAACTGGTGCAAAACATGGGCCAGGTGCTTGAGGGCATGCAAAGCAACCAGGTCGGGCATGCCTTGTGCGTGTCGGTGACGCTGGACAAGTTCCCGGAAGTACTGGCGATTGCTGAGCAGTACCCGAACATTTATGCCTCTGTGGGCGTGCACCCCGATTACGAAGACATCGAGGAGCCGACCGTAGACGGCCTGGTCAGCTTGGCTGATCATGCGCGCGTGGTGGCGATTGGCGAAACTGGCCTCGACTATTTTCGCCTCACCGGTGATCTGGAGTGGCAGCGGGCGCGTTTTCGCACCCATATCCGTGCGGCCAAAGCCACGGGCAAACCGCTGATTATCCACACCCGCAATGCGGCCGAAGATACCTTGCGCATTATGCAGGAGGAGGGCGCGGCAGAAGTGGGTGGCGTGATGCATTGCTTTACTGAAAGCTGGGAGGTCGCGCAGGCAGCGATTGCGATGGGCTTTTATATCTCGTTTTCTGGCATTGTCACCTTTAAAAACGCACAAGCCTTGAAAGAGGTGGCGCAAAAAGTGCCTCTGGATCACATGCTGGTCGAGACGGATTCGCCTTACCTGGCGCCGATCCCGTTTCGTGGCAAAACCAACCAGCCAGCCTATGTGCGGCATGTGGCAGAAGAAATTGCGCGTTTGCGTGACGTGCCATTGCAGCACATCATGACGGCCACCACGGCAAACTTTTTCAATTTGTTCAAGCACGCACAGCCATGCAATTAACCATTTTGGGCGCAGGCTCCAGTGCTGGTACGCCCGCCGTTGGCTGCACATGCGCAACGTGCAGCTCAACAGACCCGCGCAATAAACGTACACGTTGCTCCAGCATGATCACGCTGGATGATGGGCGGGTGATTCTCATTGATACCTCACCCGATTTGCGGCAGCAAGCCTTGCGTGAAAATATGCGCCGGGTCGATGCCGTGTTATACACGCATACACATGCTGATCACTTACATGGGATTGACGATTTGCGGGCTTTTTGCCAGCTTAACCGCTGCCAGATTCCGCTCTATAGTTATCCCGAAGCCATCACGCATATCCAGGAAAAATTTGGCTACACCTTGCGCGACCCAATTCCACAGTTTTGGGACTTGCCAGTGTTAGCCGCACACGTGGTTGACTCACCATTTGAAGTGGCCGGGCAGTGGGTGACGCCCATTCCCGTCATGCATGGCAAAATTCGTATTTACGCATACCGTATCGGCAACCTGGTTTATATGACCGATGTCTCGGAGATACCGGAAAACTCTTACGACTTATTGCAAGGCGTAGACCTGTTGCTGATTGATTGTCTGCGCGAGAAACCACATCCTACGCATGTGAATATTGAGCAGTCGCTGGCCTTGATTGCGCGCATAGGCGCCAGGCGCAATGTGCTGATTCATATGACGCATGAGCTGGAATACCATGCCTTGCAAGCCAGTGTCGCCGCGAATATTGCAGTCGGCTACGACGGCATGCAACTAGAGATTGCATAGACCTGTCCTAGTGATGATGTCGGGGCAGGTCAACCGAATTGAGTGATAAACAGTTATACTTTCACGCAACAATAATCATTGAGAACGATATCGTTACTTGGTTTGAATATTTAATACGTTGGATTTTGGATAACAGGAATTAAAACATGAAGTTATACGCAAAGATTTCAGCTGCAATGGTCGCCACCTCATTGCTGTTCGCAGCCACCGCTGCTTTTGCTGGTAAAACCTACAGCGAAGACGAATTTATTAGCGGCTTTAGCGGCAAATCAAAAAAAATCATCATAGAAAAGCTCGGGCAGCCGTTTAAAAAGCAACAGTCCGTTAAGCCCAGCAACGCTAACAACATGATAGGCAACATGGGCAAACAACAGGATAACTCCAAGCCGGTACAGGTGGAGATGTGGTACTACAAAAACCTGGTCAAATACGATGACAAAAACACCTACAAAGAAACTGAAGTGACTTTTGTGAATGACCGCGTGATGAATATTGGTTTTTTCAATAACCGTTAATTGCGTCGCATGGTTGAAAAAAGCTGTGTAGTGATACACAGCTTTTTTTATGTTTTTTTATCATCACAATGCCCGCGCATGTCCACAAAATCTGTGGATAACCCGGTGGATTGCGTCTTGGTAAAAACGATAAGTACCTGATTCAACACCTTTTTACGCAAGTGTGCGTTTTTTGAACTTCGAGCAGGGGCGCGGCTCCAAGCTGGTGTTTTTCCAGTTTTGTCAACGCTTCTAGCCTGTTTTTTTACCTGCTGCCAGGTTGCAGCCGTTTTTTAGGAATGAGATGTTTGCTTTAGATAGTCAAGCTGCCAGGTTAGCCACCAGGCTTTCGTTTTTTGTCGGCGGGTTTGGCCTGTCTTGCTGGGCGCCCTTAATTCCTTTTGTACGTGCGCAACTACAGCTAGATGCCGGCGTATTGGGCAGCTTGTTGTTATGTCTGGGGCTGGGCTCGGTGTCTGCCATGGTGGTGACCGGGGCGATCAGTGCGCGTTATGGTAGCCGGCCTATCATCGCGCTCAGCGGTTTTTTGCTTGCGGTAACGGTGATGCTGTTGCCGCTTGCGCAAAATACGCTGCAACTCGCTGCGACATTATTGTTGTTTGGTGCTGCGCTTGGGTCGCTGGATGTTGCGATGAACCTGCATGCGGTTGAGGTAGAAAAAGCTGCCCAGCGTTCACTTATGTCCGGTTTTCATGCCATGTTTAGCGTTGGTGGTTTTGCCGGGTCTGCCATCATGACCTTGATGCTGGCCATGCATATGAGCACCGCCAGCAGCGCGCTGATTGCCGCCATGGTGTTAGCTATTTTAATGCTGTTTACCTGGCCACGTTTGGCACAAACGCCGCAGGCTAAACATGGGCCGTTTTTTTCGGTGCCTAAAGGCATTGTGCTTGTCATGGCCTTATTAACCGGCATTGCATTTTTAGTGGAAGGCGCCATGCTGGACTGGAGCGCGTTGCTGATTACTGAGTCAGGCCTGGTACCCACCGCACAAGGTGGTTTGCCGTATATTGTGTTTTCGGTTGCGATGCTGAGTGGTCGTTTTTTCGGCGATGCTCTGAGTCAGCGCCTGGGCGATCGCGTATTGTTATTGTGGGGTGGCGCGGTGGCTGTGTTAGGGATAATGATTGCCGTGTTTGCGCATACAGCACTCAGCGCCCTGGCCGGGTTTGTGTTAATAGGTGCAGGCGCTGCCAACACAGCACCGATATTATTCAGGCTTGCCGGTGCACAAACCGATATGCCAACTGGCCTGGCGGTAGCGGCCATTTCTACCGTCGGTTATTCAGGCGTATTACTGGGGCCTGCGCTCATTGGCTTTGTGGCACAGCAAATCGGCCTGCCCAATGCCTTTATCATGCTGGCAGGGTTGCTCGCGCTGGTGCCATTATCTGCAGGTCGCATGACCAGCACAAAGCGGCGTTAATGCGCGCGCACCTTTCTTGAATGAAATACCAGAATAAGCACAGGCAGTAGTAGCAGGTTGACGACCATTGCCACCAATAAGCCGCAAAAGACTACCACCGCCAGCGGATGCTCAATTTCATAGCCTGAAACCGGGCCTTTTAGAATAATGGGCAACAAGGCCATACTGGTTGCCAAGGTGGTCATGCTGATGGCACGGAAACGATCTGCCACCGCTGTTGCCAGTAACCCTGGCGTGGTGTTGCCGTTTGTTATTCGCAGTTGCTGGTAGCGTGAGATCAGTAAAATGCCATTGCGCGCCGCAATCCCCATGACGGCGATCAAGCCTATCATCGCTCCCAGCGACAGCACACCGCCAATCAGCCAGATGCCAATTAAGCCGCCAGCAACAGCCACCGGCAGCCCGGCAAACAGAATGGCGGTCAGGCGCATGGACTTAAGGCTCATCAGGATCAGCAAAAATACGATAAGCAAAGCGAGCAGGGTGTACATTACCAGCGTCAGGCTGGCTGTTTTTTGCTCGGTGTATTCGCCCATGAACTTCACGTAATAGCCGTCAGGCAAGGTAAGTTGCTTGACACGCGCCTCTACCGCTTGTGCAACGCTGCCGAGATCTTTGCCTGCAACATTAGCCGCAATATCTATTTTTCTGGAGGCCCCTTCGTGCTTGATTTCATTGGGCGTAGGTTGCACGTAAATATCCGCAATGTCGGCCAGGGTAACGATGGCGCCAGCGGGGCTGGCGATGGCCATCTGCCGTAATGCCTGCACGCTGTCTTGTGCTGGGGTGTGGCTGATTAAACGCACGTTAAAGCGGGTCTGGCCCAGATACACCTCGCCTTGCAGTTGTCCTTGTGTCATCAGGGCTAGCGCCTGTTTTACCTCTGCGTCCGTCATCCCATAACGATCTGCAACCGCCGTTTTCAGGCGGACATGGATATGCGGAATCAATACCTGGGACTCGACCTTGAGGTCGCTCACGCCGTCAATATCAGCCATGGACAGGCGGATGCGCTCGGCCTGCTCGCGTAAGCTCTCCAGGTCATTGCCAAATAGGCGGATGACAATGCTGGCGCTATTGCCTGACATGACTTCTTTGGTGCGTTCTTTTAAATAGGTTTGCACATCGGTAAAAATGCCCGCATAACCAGCAATCGTCTGGTTGATTTTTTGCATGGTGGCTGCGTAGTCTACCGTTGGTGAGATGCTGACCCAGAGTTCACCAAAATTAGGCCCGACCACCTCATCTGCGACTTCGGCGCGGCCTATGTGTGAGCCCAGGTTGCGTACCCCTTCAATTTGCATCAGTTCATGGCTGGCACGCAGGGTCATGGCTTTCATCTGCGCGATAGAGGTCCCCGGACGCTCAACAAAGTGCATGAGAAAATCGGTTTCTTTAAAGGCGGGCAAAAATTCCGAGCCTAAAAAAGGCAATGTTGCCAGCATGCCAACCAAAAACAGCCCAGCACTGGCGATAATGACTTTAGGTTTTTGCAGGCCACGTTGCAACCATTGCGCCAGTGTTGGCGGCATACTGAAAGCCCGTTCTGAGGCCGTGTTATTTTGCTTTAGCAAGCAATAAGCCAGCACCGGGGTGACGATCAGCGCGACCAGTAAAGAGGCCGCAATCGCCAGCAAATAACCATATGCCAACGGTTTAAAGAAAGCACCAGCGATGCCTTGCAGGAAAAAGACCGGAATAAACACCGACATCACAATGAATGTGGCGTAGATCACCGAGCCGCGGACTTCATACGATGCTTGAGCAATCACCTGGATGAGCGGCTTGGGTTGTGCACGTTGCTGATTCAGCGACATGGCGCGCAAAATATTCTCCAGGTCGATAATTGAGTCATCCACGACCTCGCCCAGTGCAATCACTAGCCCGGCCAGCACCATGGTATTGATACTGACGTGGAGCCAGGTCAGCAGCAAAATGGCGGTGACTAACGACAAGGGAATTGCCACCAGGCTAATCACGGCTGCGCGTGGATTACGCAAAAATAAGAACAGGATGATTGCCACCAGGCCTATACCAAGCACCAGTGCTTGCTTCAAGTGATACAGTGCCTGCTGAATAAAAGTGGCCGGCCTGAAAATGGACGCATCCACACTCACGCCAGGCAAGGCCGGGGCAAGCTCTGCCAGTGCACGGTCGATCTGCTGCGTGACACTCAGCGTATTGGCATCCGGTTGTTTTTCTACAATTAACAGCAGGCCATCCCCCTGGTTAATCACGGCATCACCGATGGCCAAGGCGTGGCCCCAGTCAACGTCGGCCACCTGTGCCAGTTTGATCGGGATGCCGTTGCTGAAGCCCACTGTCATCTGCAGGTAGTCTTCTTTGTCCAGCGCGGGCCTATCGTAAGCCACGGCCAGGCGTTGCTGTGCGGTATCCAGGTAGCCGCCGCTTTCAGGGCGAATCGCCAATGCCAGCCGCTGGCTAAGTTGTGTCGGTGTGAGTTGATGCTGTGCCAGCTTGGTGGCATCCATGCGCACTTGCAGCTCTTGGTCGCGCAACCCCCAAATTGCCACATTGGCAACACCGGGAATGGCCATCAGGCGAGGGCGTATGGTCCACAGCGCCTGGGTGCTGAGTTCTGCAATGCTATGCTGTTTACTGCTTAAGCCTATTTTTAATACGCGAGACATGGACGACAGGGGTGGCAGCATGACCGGTGGTTTTGCTGTGGCCGGCAAGCGTTGCGCGGCCAGTAATAGTCTTTCTTGTACCGACTGCCTGGCCTCATTCAAAGACGTTGCTTGGTCAAATAGCATGACGACTGAAGATAAACCGAGCACTGACTTGGAACGCAGGGTTTTCATATGCGGAATGCCGTTCATGGCATGCTCAATCGGGATGGAAACCAGTTGCTCTGTTTCGATACTGGACAGCCCGGGTGCTTCGGTCTGGATTTCGACTTTGACCGGAGCAAACTCCGGAAATACATCCATAGGCGTATCGGGGATGGTTTTAAATCCGGCCAGCATCAGCAGGGCTGCCAGCACAATAACCAGGTAGCGCGCCCGGATGGCGCGCATGGTAAGTCGTTTCAACATATTGGATCCCGTTGTATTTAGTGGGTGTAACCGGTTTCGACAGCAAACAGCTCTTGCGCGCCTTGCGTGACCACGCTTTTGCCAAGCAGGCGTTGGTCTGACAATACGCATGCTTGCTCTGAAGACCGGGTGATAAATACCTGCTGACGCGCAAAGTGAGTCTCATCCAATGGCAGATACAGCCAGGTATTGCCATAAATATCGACGACGGTGGCAGCGCAGGGCACACTGGCACGCGGCTGTGCTGCTACGCGTTGTGGAATCTGTATGGTTAACCGCTGCATAGGCGCAATGTCGCCTTTCGCCTGCAAGGCATAGACAAGCTTGCGTGTGCCTGTCAGTGCGTCGCCTTCTGGCGGGCTGGCCACCGGTTTAAGCGCATAGTCGGCTGAGACCCCTGCTGCGCCAGCCAGCCATGCCTGCGCGTCGAGATTTAATTGCCCGACCTGGGCATGCGGCACATAAGCGGTTACCCACAAGCGGTCTTGCTGCACAATGTCGACCAGCCTGGCACCAGCCACCATGAGCTGGCCTGTGCTGAAGTACATCTGGCTGATCACGCCATTGCTGGCGGCTTTAATGTGATAGGCCCCGGCTGAGCCTTGTTCGACAGCTTGTTTAAGTAACGCGCGTTTTTGCCTGGCAGTACGCATATTGGTGTCGGCAATCGCGACATTGGCTTGTGCTTCATCAACAGCTTTCTGGCTGCCTACATGCTGCTGCAATAACTGTTTTGCCCGGTTCAGCGTCAGTGTATTGGCAGATAGTTGCTTTTCTGCGGTCTGTAACTGTCCTTCTGCATCTGCCAGACTGGTGATCAGGTTTAAACGGGCTTCTGGCGTCACCACCGGATGGATGGTGAACAGAACTTGCCCAGCCTTGACTTGGCTGCCAACATTAAGCGGCGTGGACGTGGCAGAGATGACATAACCGCTCATCGGTGTGCTGTAGGCAGCCAGTGCTTCAGGTGCCAGGCTGGCTTGCGCTGGATAACTGAGAGCGGTCGACTGGCGATTGGCCGTCACTGGCATGGTCATGATCCCCAGTTTTTTTATGGCCTCGGCAGGCAGGCTGACTTGATTGAGCTGGCTTTCTGACACCGGCGCTGGCTTGGCTGTCTCTGCCATTAACGGATGAGCATGGCTCAAGAGCAGTAGCGTCGAGAGTAATAAGCCTTGAAGCCCTGTGTGTGATGGCCGTGGCTGGTGAGTAATATGCATGAAGAATCACTTTCTATAGGGAATCAGGGGCGTGCCGAGGCATGGCTGGTGCTGCGCATCAGGTCTGACCAGTCGCTGATCAGGTCTGCTTTTAACTGCGTTTCGCGCAATTGCAGGCTCAGGTAGCGCTTGCTGCTCTCAAGTACATTTAAATAGGCAATCTCACCATCGCGATAAGCATCCTCTGCATACTGTATGGTTTGCCGGGCATTGGGTTGCAATTGAGTATGCAGTTGTCGCCACTCTTGGCAATCGCGCTGGTATTTAAGGTGCGCGCTGTTGATTTCCAGCGATGCTTTCATTTTGATGCTGTCTGCATCTTGTTGCGCCTTTTCCAACTCGACATCAGCACGCTGGCGTTGGCCCTGGTTTTGGTTAAACACCGGCAAAGTGGTCCTGACAGCAGGTGCCAGCACATGTCCGCTGGTTTGGCCACTGGTGGCATCTGCAATCACTGTCGTACCCAACCAGTTAACTTGGTTAAGCCGCTGTTTTGCTTTGGCGGCAGCCATGTTGGCTTCTGCCGCCAGAATGTCAGGGCGGCTACTTAAGGCAGCGGTTTTAAGTTGCGCAATATCGACAGCGGTACAGGCCGGTAGCAATTGTTCACTGAGCGAGAGTGTTCTGGAGCCTTCCATCCAGCCCAGCATATGCATCAGTTGTGTGTGTGCCAATTGCACATCCATGTCTGCTAATTGCAAGTCTCTTGCTGCGAGTAAGGCTTCGTTTTGCGAGAGCAGGGTGTCTTGCGCGCTGATATCGCCTAGCTGTTCACGCGTGCTGGTGAGGGTGGCAATGGTCTGATGCAGTTGCAACGCCTGTTTTAAGCGCTCCCGTTTTTCAGTGGCAATCACTGCTTGTGCATATGCCAGGCGGGTATCACGAATCAGGGTGAAGCCAGACTGCATTAGCTGATGTTGGCTGGCTTGTGCCTGCGCCTGCATTTGCTTTAGCCGAATGGGCCGTAAAAAAATGGCCTCGATAGGAAAGTCGATCGCATAGCGGTAAGGCTTGTTGGCCGCGCTAAAGGCATAAAATAGCGATGGGTTAGCCAGTTGGTTGGCTTGTTTGACATCTGCGTTAGCGAGATTAAGCTCACTTAACTGTGCCTTGAATGCCGGATTTTGCTGCAAGGCTAACATCACCGCTTCGTGTTCAGACAGAGTTGCGGTACTCGCCGGTGCGGCCGGGTGATTGGCCTTCAGTGAGGCATCTGCATCGACAATATGTTGCACTAACTGGGCTGGCGGCACCGTGGGTGGCGTCTGGCAGGCTGACAGTAGCAGCGCCATGCACATGCCTGCTGCCTGCTTGAACTGGATTCGCATGAATCAATCCTTGTGAGTAATGATAGGGTCGCATCATGCCTGTGTTTTCTTAAGGCAAACTTAAGCCACTTTTTAAGGCTGCCTTAAGCTTGTTTGGTTAGAATGGCAACATTAAAGACGGAGATATCCATTGAAGTTGTTGCTGGTAGAAGACGACCGCATGATAGGGGAAAGCCTGCAGCAGGCCATGCGCTCACATGCCATCTATTGGGCGCAAGATGCCATGCAGGCTGAGGCGGCGCTTGCCCGCGACCAATTTGATGCCATGCTGCTTGATCTGGGGTTGCCCGGTAAGTCGGGCATGGCGTTGCTATTGGCATTAAGGCAGGCCGGCAATCGCGTACCTGTGATCATCATTACAGCGAAAGATGCGATTGAACATCGTATACAAGGCCTGGATGCAGGCGCTGATGACTATGTGTTAAAGCCTTTTTCTATCGAGGAAATTGAGGCCAGGTTGCGTGCGATTTTCAGGCGCAAAGAAGAGCGCCATTCTAACCAGATCCGTGTCAACGACGTGATTCTCGACACTGCCAGCTACACCTTAACCATGGGCGATGTCAGCCAGCGGCTGTCCAGCAAAACCTTTGCCATCATGCACACCCTGATGTCACAGCCGGGCATGATTTTTTCAAAAGCACAATTAGAAGAGCGATTGTATGGTTGGGGCGGCGAAGTCGACAGCAATGCGGTAGAGGTGCATGTACACACCATCCGTAAAAAATTTGGTGCGGAGATTATTCAAACCATCCGCGGCATAGGTTACGCATTTCCCGGGCAAAAACCATGAGACGGTCCATTCGAGGTGAGCTGGCCATTTATTTGTCGATTGCCATCGTGTGTATCATCGGCTTGCTGTCATTTTTATCTTACCAGTCAACGGCGGACGAACTGGGCGAGTTGTATGATGCCAATCTACAGCACTTGGCAGAGACCATGGTCGGCAGTGAGCAGATGGCCAACCTGGCAACGCGTGACGATTCAGCAAAAAACAATATGCCATTGAAAGTGCGCGGTGAGCAGGATTACCTGATTCAACTACAGCAACAGGGCAAGGTGATTTATCAGTCGCACCAGCGTGCGTTTGACGTCAATACAGCAAGGGCAGGGCTGTCAACCCAATGGGTGAGCCACAAGCGCTGGCAGCTATTTGTCGCCAAGCGTGGCAGCATGACCTGTGTTGTCGCACAAGACTTTAAGCTCAGGCAGCGCACCATCCGTGAGGTGGCCGTGCGTTTGATTTTGCCGCAATTACTAATAGTGCCTTTGCTTATTCTGGGAAGCTTGTGGCTGATTCGTCAAACGTTTAAACCACTGTTGCGTATTTCATCCGAACTGGATGCGCGGCACGCAGATGTGCTGGAGCCACTGGCTGTCGCGTCACAACCAGAAGAGCTTAAGCCGATTATTTTGGCCTTGAACCGCTGGATGCAAAAAGTGAGCAATAGCATCGCACTGCAAAAACGGTTTACCAGCGATGCCGCGCATGAGCTCAGAACACCGGTGACCGCCATGAAGCTGCAGATCAGCGCCATGGCTCAAGCAGATAAAGCCTCGCTGGAGCATTGGTTAGCCCTCGCGCATGGCGGTGTTGCGCGCATGGAGCGGCTGGTGCATCAGTTGCTGACATTGGCCAGGGTTGATCCTGATGCGCGTCAGCAAGAAATGCTGCCTTTTCATTTGAATCCGCTGGTCATCAAAGTGCTCAATGATTTAAGCCCGTTATCGCGCAAAAAACAACTGGACATAGGCTACATACACGCAGATGAAGTGACGATGATTGGCCTGCCGGATGAAATTGAAATATTGCTCAATAACTTAATCGTTAATGCCATTCATTACTCGCCGGTGCAAGGCGTGATTAACCTGTCGCTTACCGCCCTGGCTGATGGCATGCGTTTGGAGATTGAGGATAGTGGCCCTGGTATCGCCCCGTCTGACATGGAGAAAGTGTTTGACCGCTTTTACCGTGCAGCTGAGGCAAGTGTGGATGGCTCTGGCCTGGGCCTGGCGATTGTCAAAGAAATTGCGATTAAGCACCAGGCTAGCATCCGTCTTTCTAACAAGCCGTTCGGGGCTGGCTTAATTGCAGTCTTTGAACAAACGTTGCGTTCCTCTACAAAAGACATTAAATCTCTCCATTATTGATAATAAATGTAAACATAATCGCAAACAAATGTTAATATTTGTATTGACGTTTGTTTTTATTTTTGTTTAGGAGAGTATTGATGATGAAGCATTCCCTGATAACCGCAGCCATTTTATTCGCATTTAGTCATGCAGCCGCAGCGGCGCCCGTCACTGTTAGCGCTGATGCCGCAGATGGTTATGGTATGTACCTGGACTTAAGTGCCCAGGTGACCGCAAAAACCAATTTTTTCCCAGTCGGCCCAGTGACGGTCGGCATGGCAACCGTCGGTATCAAAACACCTACTGCGCTCGGTGACATTAGCGTTGCGAGTGCAGGTACGCCTATCCCAACGCAAACAAACTCAACGCTGAGTCTGGGTTTGAGCACCAGTGGCGCTGGTAATGGGGTGTTATCTAACATAAACCCGTTATTAGCATTGCTGATGCCAACACAAGCAGGCTCTGCCACTTTTTCAGCGTCAGGCGCCTACCTTGAAAACAATCCGCTGCCTGGCTCAAATAGCGCCATTGGTACAGGCAGTGTAGAGCATTTAAATTTGAGCGTCTCTAGTGCGCTGGCATTGCAGGCTGACCTCATTGGCTCCAGATCTACGGTCACGGTGAATGAAAGCACGGGCTTGTTTACGGCAAATGGAGATAGCACTTTTGCCGGGGCCAGCCTGAGCATTCTCGGACATTCGATTGACCTGGCCGCGGCTGCCGCAGGTGGGGTCTATCTGGATTTAGGGCCGTTGGGGCATGCTTCAGTATGGGCCAATGAAAGTAAATATTGGGCAGATGGTGTGGTGGCCAGCAACTGCAATGGCGCGACATTTAGCTGCGCTGTGCAAACCAATGCCTTAAATATTACGCTGGATGATATTGGCATTAACTCATTAGGCCTGTTAGGGGTAGCAAATCTTTCGGCTACTACCGACTTGTGCATCACGGTAGGGCATTCCTATGCATCACTGACCGTGACCCCGGTGCCAGAAGCCTCTTCGTCTTTGATGATCCTGCTGGGCCTGGGTGCCATTATGGGTTTTTCTCGCCGTCGAGTGTAATTTACCTGGCCATAAAAAGCCCCCTGCGCGCAGGGGGCTTTTTGTTTTACCAATGCATCTATGTTTAACACACGCGGTGTTCAAGGTTAAATGTCATCATTCTACGAGTGTGAATGCATCAGCGCTGTGCCAATCGCTACCTGGATATTTCATGGCAGCCATTGGCTCACCGTGGCGCTAACCGTTAAACATAGTTTCTTAGTCTATCAGCCGTGATCATGGTTGCTTGGTTGGCATGAACCGCATGGTGGCGGTGGAGGTGGCGTGCATGGGCTCGGTGCCGGAGAGCAACCGCCATGGTACCCGCCTTGAAAACCGGGCTGGTACCATGAAATTGGCCCGTAATTAATGCCAGGTTGATTGAAAACACTGAATACGCTGCCCATCGCAAATGAGTTATACGGATAGCCCGGAAAAAATTGGGAGCCGCCAGCAACGGTTTGTGTTTCAGATCGGGATAGTTGATTGATAGCCATATTTTACCTCTTAAAAAATTAACATTAGTTCAATCAGGTGGCAGTCAAACTTCATCTGCCATGACCGAGTGAACCGCTTTTAAACGTCATCTTTACGCTAAGTTTGGGTAGTGTAGTGTTGACGATTCACACTTCGATGCTCGCCTACTTAAAGTGTTAATTAATGTTAAATACAAACTTAAATTAAAACAAGTTAATTTTTAAAGCGCTATGCATTATTTAATGCGATGCAACACAGGCAAAAAGGAGATGGGGCTGATCAACATCGCAAGCTGTCGCTCAATTTCGGCGTGCAAATTGAGCACCATAAAAGCAGCGTGTTGAAATATGACGGAACGTTTTGTTTTTAAATAACAACAATGGTGTGATTGCCACAAACCAATGGCAATTTAAAACTGTAGAGAATTTTTAAGGCTTAGGAAGATGTGAGAATAAAAACCTGCTTGCAGGATGACACGAAAGTCAACCCTTAAATCGGGTGCAAGTATTGTAGCTAGAAGGGCTTAAAGTTTAATCAGTCTCAAACATGAAAGATGTTAAACTGTGACCATGATGATTCAACACGAAGCGAAAGCAATTATTCTAAAAAGCAAAAAATTGAGTGCTTGGGAATCTGTATTTGGCGCAGCTGGTGAGCTGCTTGATGGTGCCCAGAAGAGGACTCGAACCTCCACGTCGTTAAACACTAGTACCTGAAACTAGCGCGTCTACCAATTTCGCCATCTGGGCTAAAGAAGCTGTGCATTTTAAAGGAAGAATAAATATTGTCAACCAGAAAAACGAAAAAATCCCTGCGTGCAAATGACCCGCAGGCCCAGCGTGAAGCTGAGTTATATCAAACACCATTGCCTAGCCGTGAACTGGTGTTGCAGTTGCTGTCAGACCAGGGTGTGCCCCTGAGTGCTGACCAGATTTATGTGTTGCTTGACATTAGCCATGATGAGCGCGACATTTTTAACCGCAGGCTGGGCGCCATGGAGCGCGATGGCCAGCTCATGCGTAACCGTAAGGGTGCATTTTGCCTGCCGGATAAGATTCACCTGATTGCCGGCACCGTCTTTGGCCATACGGATGGTTTTGGCTTTTTGGTGCCGGATGATAAAACCAAGAACCCGGAAGATATTTTCCTCGGCCCTAAAGAGATGACCTTGGTCATGCACGGCGACCGCGCCATGGTGCGGCTGGCGGGTGTTGACCGTAAAGGTCGCCCTGAGGGCAAGCTGGTCGAGGTGCTGGAGCGCGCCAACAAAACGTTGGTGGGGCGCGTGATTCGGGCACAGGGCGTGACCATTGTGGCGGCAGAAGACAAGCGCATCAGCCAGGATGTGCTGATTCCATATCACCTCGATATGGACGCGCAAGTTGGGCAGATTGTGACTGTCGAGCTCACAGAGTATCCATCATCGCACTCCAGCCCCATGGGCAAGATTGTAGAGATTTTGGGAAACTATGCTGATAGCGGCATGGAGATCGAGATCGCCTTGCGCAAGCATCATTTGCCACACCAGTTTAACCCGGCCGCGGTTAAGCAGGCTGAAGATTTCCCCAGAACCGTGCAGGCCAAAGATTACAAAGGCCGCAAAGATTTGCGTGACTTGGCATTGATTACCATTGATGGTGAAACGGCGCGTGACTTTGATGATGCCGTGTTTGCTGAACCGCAGGGCAAAGGCTGGCGCCTAGTGGTGGCGATTGCTGATGTGAGCTTTTATGTGCAGCCGGGCGATGCGCTGGATAAAGATGCCTACGACCGTGGCAACTCGGTGTATTTTCCACGCCGTGTGATCCCCATGTTGCCAGAGGCTTTATCTAACGGCCTATGCTCGCTTAACCCGGATGTTGAGCGTTTGTGCATGGTGTGCGATATGCAGATTGATAGCCAGGGCGTCGTCAAGCAATATCAGTTTTATCCGTCGGTGATGCTGTCTAAAGCGCGTATGACCTACACCAAAGTGGCGGCGTTGCTACAAGGTGAAGATGCGGCTTTAACTGAAGAATATGCCTGGTTGTTACCGCATGTGCAAAACTTAAACAGCTTGTTCAGGCTGATGCTGACCCAGCGTGAAAAACGCGGTGCGGTGGAGTTTGAGTCGACCGAAACCATGATGGTGTTTAACGATAACGGCAAAATCGACAAGATTGTGCCCGTAGTACGTAATGACGCGCACAAGCTGATTGAAGAATGCATGCTGGCAGCTAACGTCTGTGCAGCAGACTTTTTGCTTAAAAACGAACAAACCTGTTTGTTCCGTATCCACGAAGGCCCAACGCCAGAAAAACTCGAAGCGTTGCGCTTGTTTATGGGCGAGTTTGGCTTTGGCGTAGGTGGCGGCGAGAACCCAAGCGCCAAAGACTATGCCAAGCTCATGCAGCGCATTAAAGCGCGGCCAGACGCACAATTGTTGCAAACAGTGATGTTACGCTCTATGCAACAAGCGGTGTATAGCCCGGATAACGTCGGCCACTTTGGGCTGGCTTATGAGGCCTACACGCATTTCACTTCGCCGATCCGCCGCTATCCTGACTTGCTGGTGCATCGCGCCATCAAGGCGGTGGTCGAAGGCAAACGTTACCAGGCCAAAGACTGGCATCAGCTGGGCGTGCATTGCTCGATGACAGAGCGCCGGGCTGATGATGCCACGCGTGACGTCACCAACTGGCTCAAATGCTTTTACATGCAAGACAAAGTGGGGGAAGTGTTTAGCGGCACCGTTGCCGGTGTCACCAGCTTTGGCTTGTTTGTGGCGCTGGATGAAGTCTACGTTGAGGGCTTGTTACACGTGACTGACCTGGGCAATGATTATTTTATTCACGATAAAGCGCGCCATGAAATGGTGGGCGAGCGCACCGGTGTGCGTTACCGCCTGGGCGACCGCTTGACGGTAAAAGTAGTGCGCGTGGATTTGGAAACATCTCGCATAGACTTTACTTTGGTGGGGGCGATGGAGGGGGCTTCTGAGTCCGCCGAGCCTGCGTTGTTAAATGGCGATGACAAGCCAGCCAGCAACAGAAGCCGTGCTTCTAAAGCAGCCCCGGCTAAAGCTGCGCCAGCGGCCTGGGCCAAGTCGGCAACGACGCAGGCCAAGTCATCCACCGCAGCTAAACCGCCTCGCAAGCCAGGCGAAAAACCTGCTGCAGGCAAGGCCGCAGCCGATAAATCACGCTCGGCCAAAGACAAAGGTCGCCATTCGGCACAAAAAAATAAAGGCAAACCCAAGGCAAAAGCCCGATAATAGCGGCTTGAGTTAGTTTTTGCGTTTTTAAGCAATCTATTCGCGCAGTGCTTGGCAATATGTATCTTATTGCCGGGCCTGCGCGATTCGTGTTTTATCTTTTGCTGCTTGTAGGCAAAAGTCACCAAGAAAAATGAGGAGTCACTATGTCAGAAACCCGCATTCTGTTCGGTTTTCATGCGGTGTTGAGTCGCATGCGCCAGCACGGCATCAGCATTCAGGAAATTATTATTGATCAAGACCGTGTCGATGCACGCATGCGCGATTTGCTTGAAATGGCCAAGTCACAAAATATTCGTGTGATTCAAGCCGAGCGTCATCGCCTGGATGGCTTTATTGGCGCCCATGGCCGTCACCAGGGCGTGATTGCCCGTGTGGTTGAAACGCCGATGCCATACAAAGATATTCACGATGTGCTGGAGTCCGACCTCGATGAGCCGCCATTTTTCCTGATTCTGGACGGTGTGCAAGACCCGCATAACCTCGGCGCTTGTTTACGCGTGGCGGATGCCATGGGCGTACATGCGATTATTGCGCCTAAAGACCGTTCTGTTGGTTTAAACGGAACAGTGCGTAAAGTCGCCAGTGGCGCGGCAGAGACCGTGCCGTTTATTTCGGTGACCAACCTGGCCCGTACCATCCGTGAGTTGAAAGAAGCCGGTGTGCATATCGTTGGCACTACCATGGATGCGCCAAGCTCATTGCATAACACCAAGCTAGAAGGCCCGATTGCACTGGTCATGGGCGCAGAGGGCGATGGCATGCGTCGTTTAACCCAAGAAACCTGTGATGCGCTGATCACCATCCCAATGTTCGGCTCGGTGCAAAGCTTGAATGTAAGCGTGGCTAGCGGCATTGCGCTCTACGAGATTCGTCGTCAGCGCGTGCTGGCAGGCGGCAAAGCCTAGTTTTACCCGATGTTGACCTTGCACGATTTATGGCTGCAATTGCGCCAACGCGCCCGGCGTTTGTGGCTGGGCCAGTCGCTGGCGTTTTTAGGCGCCATTGTCGCGGTGCCTATCCCTTTGCTGATGCCCTTGCTGGTAGATGAAGTGCTGTTGCATCAACCAGGCAAGCTCACGCAACTCATGCGCTGGTTATTGCCTGCGGATTGGCTGGGGCCCATTGCCATTATCCTGTGCGTGACACTGCTGACCATGAGTTTACGCCTGGCCAGCGTGTTGCTCGGGGTCGCCACCACGCGTATTTTTGTCGGCTTATCCAAGCAGGTGACGCTGGGTGTGCGCCAGACCTTGCTCGACAAACTCGCTCGCATTCGCATGCAGGTTTATGAAAGCCTGGGCGCCGGTCAGATCACCGCGCGTCTGCTCACCGATATTGAAACGCTGGACAAGTTTCTCGGTGAAACCATCGCCAAAGTGATCGTCGCCGTGCTGAGTGTGGTCGGTGTCGCTGCAGTGTTGCTGTGGATGCACTGGCAACTGGCATTGATCATCTTGCTGCTAAACCCTTTTGTCATCGGGCTGACCATGGTGCTGGGTAAAAAGGTCAAAGTGTGGAAGCAGCGCGAAAACAGTGCCTTTGAGCTGTTATCGCAATCCGTCACCGAAACGCTAGAAGTCATGCAACAACTGCGTGCCAGCAACAGCGATAAACGCTTTTTAGATAAAGCCAAGCAAGCTGCCGAAGCCGTGCGTGCCGCGGCCACAGCATCTGGGTGGAAGTCTGACGCGCTATCGCGCTTGTCATTCGGTATTTTCCTGTTCGGCTTCGAAATCTTCCGCGCCGTCGCCATGCTGATGGTGGTGTTCTCCAACCTGTCTGTCGGGCAAATGATTGCCGTATTTGGCTACTTGTGGTTCATGATGGGGCCAGTGCAAGAACTGTTATCGGTGCAGGTGTCTTATTACGCAGCCAAAGCCGCATTGGGGCGCATCAATCAGGTGCTGGATGCAGATGAAGAGCCGCATTACCCCGCGCAAGTGCAAGGCTTTTCTGCACAAAGCCCGGCCGCCATTCGCTTGCAAAATGTGTCCTTTGCTTATGGTGAAGGCAGTGCCATCCTCGACGACGTCACCCTCAATATTGCACCTGGCGAGCAAGTGGCGCTAGTCGGTGTCTCAGGCGCAGGCAAATCCACGCTGGTACAATTGCTGCTGGGCTTGTATGCACCCAGCAGTGGGCACATTTTGTTTAACGGGCAAGCCATCGAGCAACTAGGCTACGCCCAAATTCGCGAACACCTGGGCGTGGTGCTGCAACAGCCCATGCTGTTTAACGATAGCGTGCGACAAAATCTGAGTTTAGACCAACCTTATGCCGACGATGCCTTGTGGCAAGCGCTAGAAGTCGCCCAACTGGCACAATTTGTCCGCGACCTGCCGGAAGGCCTGGACACACAATTAGGCCGCAGTGGTGTGCGTTTGTCAGGCGGCCAGCGCCAGCGCCTGGCGATTGCACGCATGATGCTCACACAGCCACAAATCGTGATTTTAGATGAAGCGACCTCTATGCTAGATACGCACACCGAAGCCTTGCTACATCAGGCCATGCGCACATTTTTGCGCGGCCGTACCACCATTATTATTGCGCACCGCTTATCGGCGGTAAAAGAAGCTGATCGTGTATTGGTGTTTGACGGTGGTCGTATTATCGAAGAAGGCCAGCACGAGACGCTGGTGCAGCAGGCGGGTAGTGTGTATCAGCGGTTGTATGGGCAGCAGGGGTAGTTCTCGTAGCGTCAAATTAAGTGGCAGCCGATGGTTTGGTACTCCCCTTAAGCAATCTCCTGTGCTGTGAAACACATAAAGCATTCTCCAAAATGACACTCAGCCTTGAAGATTTAAAGCGTTTGCCAGCGAAATAATTGTCTTGTCTAGGTCTGAGTTCATGATCTTTGGTAAATCCTTGCTTAGGATTGAGTGAAGTCGCCAAAACTCTGTAATCGTTCCCAAATTTATGGCGAAGGATGACTGAATCTCATGTTCGACCAACTCTCGGCGAGCCTGAATCAGCAACTTTGATAACAGTGGATAACGCGCGATTAGCACAGAGAAGTACGGATGGGCAACTAAGTCGCCTAGTTCCTTCAGGATTGCCTCTAATTCCTTCACATACATTTTCTTCGCCATCGCATCGTTCTTGATCAGCTTCGTATTTTGGTCGAAGGCGTTGACGACATTTAGAAAATAGCGGCGAACAAGTTCTAGCATACGGAGTCTGCCCTGGCTGGACTCCTGACGGATGGCATAAACAGCTGTTACGTACGCAACCACAATCGAAAAAATGATTGATGCGACGGGGATAAAAATGTCTTTGATTGTGTCGTACATAGAGCTCTCTTCGGCTTCCAATTTTTTAATAGCCATCCCAATGATGGCGTGCAAACGAGCGGTGAGCTTTCCAACTGTATTGTTAACTTATTTTGATAGTATAGAGCGTCCCTACCACATTGCAATTCAGTCTTTTTTTAGATTCGGTGCCAAAGAAAACTGCTTGAAATATAATTTAGTTGGGACGGAAGATGTCTAAAATACAGATTGTTAATATTATTGCGTGTGTATTTATGGCATACGCGACACTTCATGACCAGGTTTGGCCGTTTCACCAACTTCATTCAGCACATGCGTAATTTCCCCCGTACCGCCCAGTGACACGCTGGTGACGTGGCTAAAACGAATATTCTCGCCTGCGGGTGCTTCAATCGCACTATTGAGTTTAACCTCAGGATTCTCATTAAAGAAGCAATAAACTCCCATGCCTATGGCGGTGTGGTGGGTGACCTGATCGCCCACTTTGTAAGACGCAAATCCATTAACGCTGCCATTCATCCAACTTGGCTGGTTAGGTACGTCATAAGGCGCTTCGCTTTGGTAAAAGTAGACCGCGCCATTCTCACCGTTCCACACCGTTTGGTAGTCGTGAAAGTGTTCGACAAATAGGCCGTACATGGTGACGTCATCGCCATTGACGACAATGCCATGTTTGGTTTTATTGGTTGCCCAGCCGATGCCGTTGTCGTGGTCGCCGCGCCATACCCACAGGTTGTCGCCAATCACATGGTTGCTGTTGATGATGACGCTGTGCGTGGCGTTGCCGACCGCTGCGCCGCCCACTCTAAAAAATACGTCGTGCAGGGTGGTGGGGTTCTGTGCATGGCTGATGCTGCTTTTGCTGTCGCCAAGTTGCAGCAATACTTCAGAGTTCTTTTCACCGGCATCAAATAACACACCACCAATTTTAACGCCGTCGATATCGGCAATGGTCATGGCGGCGTTGCCCGCTACTGGTTGCAGGGTGGCAATGCCCAGGCCCAGCACAATGGTGTTAGGCAGGGTGACTTGCAAGGGTTGGTTTAGGCGGTAAATGCCGGGTGTTAGCAGCAGGTGTTTGCCTTTGCCTAGTGCAGCGTTGATGGTCTCGGCCGTATCAGTGGCCGCTTTGGCAATATAAAATTGCGTCAACGGTACGGATTCACCCTGTGGGTGCGTTTCTTGCCAGGAGATGCCCTGTGCGTTGCTGCGCAGTGCGGGAACAAACACCTGGTAAGCGCCAGAGTTGTCTATGGTTAAAAACGGTTTTTCACGCACAACTGGCGTCTGCTCTACCACCGTGTAAGGTGGGGTCGGCCAGTGTTCGGCATCCGGCGCGTTTTTCACGCCGACAAACACCATGTTCCAGTTGGCGTTGGTCCAACTGCCCATGTTTGAGTTTCTTGTCAGCCATTGCTGCTGGGTGCCAGAGTTGATTTGCTGATCAATGAGACTGTCCGCAATAAAGCCGCCGCTGGACCAGCCGCCGTTGTCATCAAGTAGCATATTGCCGCGCACATGAATGCGGCGCAGCGGCGCCGCTTGTGAGACCGCCCATTGCATGGTGCCGTTGTCTGGTGTAACCGACAGGTTCTCTACGCTGCGCCAAAAGTTTTGTGTGGCGTCGCCCTCATGCCAGATAGCTTCTACCTGGATACCGCCTTGCAGGATGACATCGTCAGGAAACTGCCCCAGCCCCAGCAGTTGGGTATAAAAGCCGAGTTTGACTTTGTTATGATAAACGCCAGGTTTAAACAGCACGGCATAGCGTTCTGGCCCAAACTGGTTGCTTTCCTGTTGCTTGAATAGCGTGTCCAGTTTGCCTTGAATCTCTGCCGATGACATGGCAGGATCCAGAATAATCACATTGGCGCCAAAGTCAGGCGTCACGGGCTGGGCTTTTTTTGCATCGGTTGCCTGGCAACCGAGTAATAATATGGCGACAAATCCGGCGCTAAGCGTTTTGAGTGTTGAATAAGCTGGCAAAAAAGAACGCATAAACAGGGTGCTTTCAATCAAAATCATTTCATACATGACCGCAACACGGTGCATGAAATTCCATTTTTTTCATTTTCTATACATTGCCAAGGTTAGGGGCAATACGATGTTACGTTATTGTTTAGCCCAGATTCAGGGTGCTCAATGTGTCGCTGCGCACGCGTGCGAGCAAGGTCGCATCATCAATCAAAGACTCGCCAAATGAAGGAATCAGTGCTTTGAGGCTCTCTTGCCATTCTTTGCTTTGCATGCGGCTGGCGAAGCAGCGTTGTAGCACGTCTAGCATGGCTTTCACGCTCACCGACGCCCCTGGTGAGGCGCCAAGCAGGGCGGCCAAACTGCCGTCGCTACTGGCGACAATCTCGGTGCCAAACTCCAGTTTGCCCCAGTGCTGGTGGCAGCGTTTGATAATCTGTACACGTTGCCCGGCATGCGCTAACTGCCAGTCTTCACTGCGGGCATCTGGCAAAAAGACGCGCAAAGAGGCCATGCGTTGCTCATGGCTTTGAAAGACTTCTTTAATCAGGTATTTGGTCAAATCCATATTGTGGCGACCTGCGCCCAATAAGCTCTTCAGGTTTTTTAATTTGACCGATTTTGCCAGGTCAAAACGCGAACCTTGTTTGAGAAAGCGGGTAGTAAACCCAGCGTAGGGGCCAAACAGCAAGGCTGGCTGGCCTTGTATCATGCGCGTGTCTAAATGTGGCACCGACATAGGCGGCGCGCCGACAGCCGCCTGGCTGTAGACTTTGGCATGATGCGTGTTAATCAGTTTAGCGTTGTTGCAAATCAGCCATTGACCGCTGACAGGGAAACCACCATAACCATGCGCCTCGGGGATGCCTGATTGTTGCAGCAAAGGCAATGCGCCGCCGCCAGCGCCCAAAAAGACAAATTTGGATTGATAGGTTTGTGACTGGCCCGAAGGTTGGTGCTGGATATGCACTTGCCAGCTAGTTTGCTCGCGGTGCTGTTGCTGTTTGAGTTTGCTCACGCGTGACTGCGTGAGCAAGGTGAAGTTAGGGCGTGTTTTGAGGTAAGCGACCAGTTGGCGCGTCAGCGCGCCAAAATTCACATCCGAGCCATGGGCAACGCGGGTGGCAGACATTTTTTCGGTGCTTTGGCGGCCAGCCATCATCAGCGGCATCCAGTCATTCAATGTGCTGGCTTGGTCACTCCATTGCATGTCGGCAAACAGGGGGTGTGCTTGCAATGCGTCAAAACGCTTGCGCAAAAATGCCGCATCTTTCTCACCCCACACGGCGCTCAGGTGCGGCACGCGCTGAATAAAGTCAGCTGCATTTAATACGCCTTCTTTTACCAGGCTAGTCCAGCATTGCAGCGAGACCTCAAAGGCGGCATTGATTTCAAGCGCGCGGCGAATCTGAATCTCGCCATGTTTATCTTTAGGGGTGTAGTTGAGCTCACAATAACCGGCATGACCGGTGCCTGCATTGTTCAGTGCATCCGAGCTTTCGAGGGCAACATCATCGAGTTGCTCTACCATGCAAATATGCAGGCTTGGGTCGAGTCGATGTAGCAGAACTGCCAGCGTAGCGCTCATAATGCCGCCACCAACCAACAATACATCGAGATCAGTTGTTGCCATGGTTTGTGATTCCCCTGTGTTGAGGCGCCTGGATGTCAAACGCACAATCATAATGCCGCCGCGCATTATAATATAAATCGAAAAACACGCTGCATAGGCGGCACTCAATCGCCTGCAAAGCAGCCGCAATCGCGATGACACCAACTTGTCAACAAAAGGCTTTTGCGGTAATCTCTAGCATTCGCCAGAAACACTATAAAACTAGAAAAAAACGAATCCTGACTTGAGGTTAGGGTAAATAGTTCGCAAGCACCATTGGTCTGTAAGGCCGGTGTCGTATGCGGCCAGTTTTACCCGAGGCGCTACCGTTAGTTGGGCTCATTGTGGAACACATGATTGGGGTGCGTATGAAAAATCCGCTGGAATCTGTTGCTGGGTCCATCATTTCAGGGTTGCTATTAACCCTGGCTCTGGTTTTTTTCCTTAAAAATTTTATTGTGGCGGGGGGCTAATCCATGGAACTGCTTCCTGCACTGGCAAGATGGATTCACTTTCTGGCCGGGATTACCTGGGTCGGATTACTGTATTACTTCAATCTGGTGCAAATGGCTGGATTGAAAGCGGCCGCTGCCGATGGCACCGCCGCAGGTATTAATAAGCATATTGCGCCGCGCGCACTGTTTTGGTTTCGCTGGTCTGCAGTCGTTACCTGGTTAGCGGGTGCTGCCTTGTTGGGCCCGCACTTTACCGACGCCTTTGCATTGCGCAACGGCTTTGAACTGATAGGTGTGGGAGCCTGGTTAGGCACCATCATGTTGTTTAACGTTTGGGCACTGATTTGGCCCAACCAGAAAAAGATTCTTGGTTTTGTGCCTGCGGATGATGCAGCTAAAAATAAAGCGCGACGCGTGGCCATGCTGGCATCGCGTACTAACTTGATGCTGTCATTGCCCATGTTGTTTTTTATGGCCAATGGCTTGAGTCATCGCGCAGTATTAGGTTTTTAACGGGTTTAAGGCGTTTACGGCGGCTTAAGCCGCCGTTTTTGTTTTTTGAAAAAGGGTTTGAAATGCATTCGGAACACTTAATGAACACCTATGGTAGGCAGCCTGTGACGTTTGTCAAAGGCGAGGGCGTCTGGCTGACAGACACTGCCGGTGATC